>Ga0210384_10005245_pt1 | contig 14196 bp, 9 predicted proteins | sample IncBWH2MmetaG_FD_160574 | JGI IMG/M metagenome (GOLD analysis project Ga0210384, IMG submission 160574) | Forest soil microbial communities from Barre Woods Harvard Forest LTER site, Petersham, Massachusetts, United States - Inc-BW-H-2-M | ecosystem: Environmental > Terrestrial > Soil >...
TTTTTATCAGGTGACGTGTATCGGGCTTGCATACGATAATAATATCTGGGTTTACGATGAACTTGCGGGAAAGCTGAATAAAATAGCCAGTGATGGGACGCTTATTAACCAGACTAACGATATCCGCCAATTTACTGATTCTGTACCGGATCCTGTAATGCTAACGGACCAGGGGGGGTTGGTATACCTGTTCGATCAACAGAAGGGGGCATTCGTTTTTGACCACTACGGAGGATTTCAAAAACTTATTCCTTTAAGAAACTGGCGCCATTTTTCAGTTATCAATAAAACGCTGCTGGGGTGGAATGGCCACGAGTTTCTGAAATACGAGGATAAAATAATATCTAAGGAAGAAAAAAAACAAATACCGGCTTATTATTTGCCGGCGCTTAAAATCCTTATCATGCCGGATTTTCTTTATGTCTTAAAAGCAGATGGTATTCACGTGTATAAGAACTGATCAAATATGAATGGATTTTGGAATCAACTGGTATTTGACAACCCGATAAAAAAATACCTGTACATTTTTATCGCGATAGTGTTAAGCATTCTGCTTAAACGGATTATTTCGAAGTTTGTCGCAGGTCAGTTATTCAGAGGTGCCAAAGCGATTGACAAGGGTCTTGACAAAAATGCCTTTGTAAAGTTGATGCTGGCACCCTTAGAAATTTTCCTGATTGCTTTTGTTTCCATCGCTGCTCTTGATAGACTAAAGTTTCCAGGTGTTTTAGAATTTGAAATTTTTGAAATTCCGTTTAAATCCATAGTGCATGGATTCGCCAAAACGGTACTCATCATAGTATTTATCTGGTTGATTTTACGGACCATAGATTTTGTTTCCATGTTGTTGAAAGAAAAAGCACGGGTCGCTGGTGATCTTAAAGATCATCAGCTGGTGGTTTTTTTCAGGGATTTCCTAAAAGCGATTATTGGTATTATCGGCATTTTGATGGTGCTGGGATTGGCTTTCGGCTTTGAAGTGAGTAAACTATGGACCGGGCTCGGAATTGCCGGGGCTGCCCTGGCTCTTTCTACAAAAGAGAGTATTGAAAACCTGATTGCTTCATTTATCATTTTTTTTGATAAACCCTTTATGATGGGAGACGTTGTTAAAGTGAATAATATCTCAGGAACCGTAGAAAAGATCGGTCTGCGTAGTACAAGAGTACGGACAGATTTAAAAACATATGTTACAATTCCAAATAAACAAATGGTTGACAGCATTGTAGACAATCTTACGCTGCGTACATACCGAAAAGCGGAGATAAGGCTTCAGTTTGATTCCTCTACAGCTTCAGATACTATTGATGCATTTATTAAAGAATGTCGCCAGTTGTTGCTGGATAAATCATCAATCAACGATGCATCCGTTTTTCTAAATGATATTTCGGGAACGGCATTTCTGATCAGCATTGATTTTTTCACCACACCCATTCCCCTGGCTGAATTCAATGAAATAAAACAAAAAATAAACCTTGAAATTTTGGATCTGATTGAAAACCGGAAGATTGTAATAGCGGGTTCGGGGATGACAGTGAAAATTACTTCAGATTCGCCTTCATTTCAAGGAGAAAATGTCTGACTTCTTCCAGCTTTTTTATCGTTTCAAATTTCTCTTCTGCTCTGGAATTCTTCTTTAGAAAATCCTTGGCGCCTTCAATCGTATATTTTCTCTGACGCAGCAGGTGATAGATCAAGTGGAGATTTTTTATATCGACGGGCCGGAAATAGCGGTCTCCCTTTTTATTTTTCTTTGGTTGAAGTATGTTGAATTCAGCTTCCCAAAAACGAAGCAGGGATTGATTTACCCGAAACATCTCGGCGACTTCACCCATGGTGTAGTATTGTTTCTGGAATAGTATTTCATCCTCCGGAATCTGGATCAGGTCAGCTTCTTCTGATACCTGCCTGATAGATTTCCTGCCCCTTCCTGATTTTAATTTCAGAACAGGGTCAGCAATATGGATTTCATCAACCGGTTCCTGCATATCGATATCAGCAGGAGTCTCTATTGGTTCTCCTGTAATCTGTGAATTCTCATTCGATTTTAATTTTTTAATCCGGACACCAATATTGATTGGCTGATCTTCCTTACGCATTTGCATATCCTGTGGAAGGGATGATTCTTCAACAAATTTCATGGAGATCTGGGAGAACGTAGTCATGCTTATTCAAAAATAACAAAAACTATTCCGAAACAATATAAAGTTATCCGAAAAAAACTTAGTCGAAGCTTTGGTTGCTGGAAGAAGCGAGTTTAAGTAGCCGGTCGTATTGTTCGGGGGTAATATCATTATAAAAATAGAATACAGGGTCAACGGGTTCGCCGTTTCGGTGTACTTCATAATGACAATGCGGACCGGTGCTTTTTCCGGTATTACCGACCCAGCCGATTACTTCTCCTCTCTTAACTTTTTCGCCCGGGTGTACCTTGATTTTGTACATATGTCCGAACAGCGTAGCATAACCATATCCATTATGGATCAAAACATGGTTCCCATACCCATTACCAGTATTGCCGGCCGTTTCAACTGTACCATTGGCAGTAGCATATATTGGAGTGCCCTGGGGTGCTGCGAAATCCAGTCCTGCGTGAAACTTGGTAGTTTTATAAACGGGGTCAATGCGGTATCCGAAACCTGACGCGATTCTTTTCAGGTCTTTATTGCTTACTGGCTGAATGGCAGGGGTACAGGACAATAGTTGCTCCTTATTCTTGATAAAACCATTAATATCATCGTAGGATTTTGTTTGTGCGTGAATTCGGGCACTTAAGCTGTTGAGTGAATTGGCGATTGAAACAGCCAGATTATCCTGATCCATTCCCTGAACAAGCTGGAATTCCTGCAGTTGGGCAAGGCTTTTTGCCCTGGCGCTATCAGGAATAGGGTTGGCTTCAAAAATAGCCCGGTAAACTTCATTATCCCTTTTCTCCAGACCAGCTATCTGCTCCTGCATTTTTTTCACCTGTTCATTCATTACAAAATAATTGTCCTTCAACGCTTCATTGGTCTGCATTAATCTTTTTTCATTAGCTGATGGAAAGTAGCGGTAAGCAAGTGAAACCAGGATCAGTGCGGTGACAATGGAAGCGGATAAAAAACCAAGAATGCGAAGCAGGGTTACGCGCAGAGGCGTTTCCAGTTTTTCGTACCGGAGGGTATTGGTATTATAGTAATATTTGATCTTTTTCATGCAGTCACTTGGTACCGGACCACTGTTTACGAAGTGGACGCTGTACCTTTGCAGCGCCAGATTAATAACGCAAGTGTACTAATTATTATCCTTTTATAAACCCCTGATTTAAAGATTGTAGTTAAATAATGATGGGAAGCGCCGAAATACGTGATAAATTTCTGGATTTTTTTAGATCCAAAGCTCATGTCATTGTTCCTTCTGCCCCTATAGTGACGAAGAATGACCCAACCCTTTTATTTACCAACGCAGGGATGAACCAATTCAAGGATTATTTCCTGGGAAATAAAACGTCGCCCTTTCCCAGGGTGGCTGATACCCAGAAATGTTTAAGAGTAAGTGGTAAACATAATGACCTGGAAGAGGTTGGCGCAGATACTTACCACCATACAATGTTTGAAATGTTGGGTAACTGGAGTTTTGGTGATTATTTTAAAAAAGAGGCCATAAGCTGGAGCTGGGAATTATTAACGAAGGTTTATCATATTCCGATAGACCAGATTTATATAACGGTATTTGGAGGTGATTCTGCAGAACAATTAGCCCCTGATGAAGAAAGTAAGGCAGAATGGATGAAATGGGTTGAACCTGAACGAATAATTGAAGGAAGTAAAAAAGATAATTTCTGGGAGATGGGTGATACCGGTCCCTGCGGACCCTGCACAGAAATTCATGTAGACTGCAGATCGGAAGAAGAAAGAAAAAACCATAATGCTGTTAAACTGATAAATCAGGACCATCCTCAGGTTATTGAAATCTGGAATAATGTATTTATTCAGTTCAACCGAGCAAAATCAGGGATACTGGAAATTCTTCCATCCAGACATGTAGATACTGGAATGGGTCTTGAAAGACTTGTACGTGTTCTTCAAAATAAACAAAGTAATTACGATACGGATATTTTCAGCGGTACCATCGCGATGGTTGCTAAAATAACAGGTATGATTTATTCGGGTTCAGATACAGGGAAAAAAGACATTGCATTTCGTGTAATAGCAGATCATATCCGGGCCATTTGTTTTACCATTGGAGATGGTCAGCTCCCTTCAAATATAGGAGCAGGCTATGTGATACGTAGAATCCTCCGCCGCGCGGTGAGGTATTATTATTCATATCTCGATCGGAAGGAACCCCTTTTATATCAGCTTGTACCGATTATTGCAGGCCAGTTTCAAAAAGTTTTTCCTGAATTAGAGGATCAACGGGTTTTTATTGAAAAAGTGATTCATGAAGAAGAGGAAGCATTTTTGCGTACGCTCGACAAAGGAATCAGGATCTTCAAAGAATATATTGAAAACGGAGCCGCACAAAAATCTGAATCAGTATCCCATTCAAAAAATCGAATTTCCGGTGCATTTGCATTTAAATTAAATGATACTTATGGTTTCCCGATAGACCTCACTTCGCTGATGGCCAGGGAAATTGGATGGACAGTCGATGAAAAGGATTTTGAGAAAGAACTTCAAAAACAAAAGGAAAGGTCTCGTGCTGCAGGACAGCTGGATACCGGTGATTGGGTTCCGGTTCATGAAAATGGAAAGATTATTTTTTCAGGTTATACTGAACTTGACACAAATACAGAAATCAGTCGCTGGAGAAAAGCAAAGGTCAAAGGAAAGGAAATCTACCATGTCGTTTTGGGCAAAACACCTTTCTATGCCGAAAGCGGCGGCCAGGTGGGAGATACCGGAGTTCTAATGATTGACGGAGAAAGTATTGAAGTACTGGATACAAAAAAAGAGAATGATCTCATTATTCACTATACGGATAAATTACCTTCAGACCAGCGGGCGCCGGTGATTGCACATGTGGATGCAGAAAAAAGAAAAAATACAGCCGTTCACCATACTGCAACACATCTGTTGCATGCGGCATTGAGAAAAGTCCTTGGCAAACATGTTGTTCAAAAAGGATCATTGGTAAAAGCGGATCATCTCCGGTTTGATTTTTCACATTTTGCAAAGCTCACTAAAGAGGAACTGGCTGAAATCGAGCAGATGGTTAATGAAAAAATCAGGGAAAATATTCCGGTTATTGTACGGGAAATGCCCAGGGAAGAAGCGATGAAAACCGGAGCCATGGCACTATTTGGGGAGAAATATGGAGATATAGTACGTGTGGTAATTATTGATCCTGATTATTCCGTTGAATTATGTGGTGGTACCCATGTAACAGCCAGTGGAGAACTGGGATTTTTTAAGATCAGGGCCGAATCAGCGATTGCGGCAGGCGTAAGAAGAATTGAAGCCGTGGCAGGACTGGCCGCAGAAAACTATGTCAATGGTGAGTTGAAACTTTTGTCATCAGTTTATGAGCAGTTAAAAAACCCGAAAGATCTCTTAAAATCTTTGCAGGACCTGCAATCAGAGTCGAATAGTATGCGCAAAAGGATAGAGTCGATGGAGATGAAACAGGTGGACCACCTAAAAATCGAATCAAAGAATGAAGTCCTATCAATTGGAAAGTATAAATATATTGGAAAGTTAAGTGAAGGCATTGGACCTGAAGCCTTAAGAAAACTTGGAACTGAATTACGCCAGGAAATTCCTCAACTCCTATTGGTATTGGCTACCGTCTCAGATGGTAAACCTTTTGTGGTAATCGGCCTCGGAGATCAGCTTGTCAGTGAAAAAAACATGGATGCTACGAGAATTGTAAGGGAAATCGTTGCGCCTCAAATCAAAGGCGGCGGCGGCGGTCAAAAGACACTGGCTACAGCCGGGGGACAGTATGCCGGTTCACTTTCTAAAGTACTTTCAGATGTAAAAGCCCTTCTGGCATAGATTACCGATGACCGTTTTAACTTCCACAGTCCCATACTCCCATACTCTCATACTTGTTTAAGGTTCTGTTAAACATTTGGCAACCCTATAATCCGAATATTTTCGTATTTCAAAATATTTACTATATTTGAAATACGAAACCTGACGTAGTTAATTAAATAAAAATTAATCAGTGATGAAAAAACTCATTTACAGGGCTGTATCGATGGGAGCTATATGCCTGACTTTTAGCCAGATGATGGTGGCTCAGCCTGCTGTACCTCCACCTCCACCTCCTCCTAAGGCAGACATCAACGAAAATGGAGATCAGACAGAAATTATTATAAGACAAAAAGGCGATAAAGACACCAAGCTTACATTGGAAATTAAGAATGGTGATTATTTCATCAATGGAAAACCTTTGGATAAGTTCGATGATCAGAATATTATCATTGAAAAAAGAAAATTAGATGAAAATATTTCAGGATGGCCGGAAATAGCCTATTCCCAGTCTCCTTTCAGGGAAAACCGGATGAATGAAGAAATGTTGGAAAGAAATCTCGAAAACCTGGAAAGGCAAAAAAGCCTGCAGAAATCAATTCAAATCAGGTTGAATTCGGCTTTCCTCGGCGTTTCCTCCAGAAAAGCTGAAAAAGGAGGTGCAACAGTGTTGGAAGTAACTAAGGGAAGTCCTGCAGAAAAAGCGGGAATTAAAAAAGGCGACATCATTACAAAAGTGAATGAAAAGAAGATTGAAAGTCCTGAGAGTCTTTTTGAAACTGTTCATAATTTAAAACCAGGAGATAAAGTAACAATCCTTCTCACAAGGGATGGTAAAGAACAATCTGTAGTTGCAACGCTTGATAAGTCAGATCAGGTGCCTAAGGATTTTAATTACAACTACAATTATAAATTCAAAATGCCCCCCATGCCGGATATGGGAGATATGCAGTTTGATGGAATTTGGGGACCCAGACAGCCAAAACTCGGTATCAAAGCACAGGATGCAGAAGATGGAAAGGGAGTAAATGTTATCGAAGTGGAGGACAGTTCAGCAGCCTGGAAAGCCGGCTTGAAAAAGGGCGATATTATTTTGCAGTTTGACGGATCAGAAGTAAATAGTACCAATGAATTGGTTGAACAATTTCAGGAGGCCCGTAAAAAATCCACCATAAAAGTCAGGATTCAACGAGGCGGGAATCCACAGGATATTGAAATTAAAATACCTCGTAAATTGAAAACGGCAGAACTCTAGGGAGAATAAATGAATTCATAAAAACTTCCTACGTTTTTTTACCTTCGTGCACTGGATTCAACTGGTTCACGCTAAGCGCAGAGAACCGGCTAAAAGCTGGCCATTCTTTGCGCTTTTGCTTGTTAACTGAATCCCCAAGTTTTTAATATGCATGGAGAAGTATACGAAACTGTAATAGGCCTGGAAGTACACGCACAGTTACTTACTAAATCTAAATTGTTCTCTGCTGATGAAACGGAATTTGGTGCGGAACCAAATACTCATATCAGTCCGGTTACCCTGGGTTATCCCGGCACATTACCCGTTCTGAATGAAAAGGCAGTTCGTCTTGCTATTAAAATGGGCCTTGCATGTCATTCAGAAATTGAAACCTTGAATTATTTCGCCAGGAAAAATTATTTCTATCCTGACCTTCCCAAAGGATACCAGATTTCCCAACATACTGCTCCTATCTGTAAAGGTGGATATATAAGGATTACACAGTCTAATGTCGAAAAAGAAATTCATCTACATCGTATTCACCTGGAAGAAGACGCAGGCAAAAGTATACATGATAAGGATGATAATTTTACCAGTCTGGATTTTAACCGGGCCGGTGTTCCGTTGATTGAAATTGTAACCGAACCATGTATTAGCAATGCAGATGAAGCGGTTGCTTTTCTTTCCAACCTCCGACGCATACTCCGCTATCTGGATATTTGTGACGGAAATATGGAAGAAGGGAGCCTGCGTTGCGATGCAAACGTTTCAATCCGAAAAAAAGGAGATCCTGTTTTAGGTACTAAGGTGGAAATAAAAAATCTAAACTCGATCCGCAATGTAAAACGCGCAATAGAATTCGAAGTAAACCGGATGCTGGAACTTGCCGATAAGAAGGAGCCTATTCTCCAGCAAACACGCAGCTTTGATGCTATGAACGGAACCACTTTTTCTTTACGGTCAAAAGAAGAAGCCAATGATTACCGTTATTTTCCTGATCCGGACCTTCCTCCATTTGAAATAACTGCAGAATTTCTGAAAAGTATTGAAGAAACAATTCCGGCCCTGCCCGAGCAACTTATCACGAGATATATGGAAAACTATAGCCTGAGCAGGTATGAAGCGGATATTATTACAGACGATAAGGAAACCGCAGGCTATTTTGAATCTCTTATACTTTTGACGCCTTCCTACAAAGCCGTATCGAACTGGCTATTGGGTCCGGTTAAATCCTATCTAAATGAAAAAGGTTTATCTATATCCGATTTCCCGGTGAAACCTAACGTGATGGCCTCTCTGATTGCCCTGGTGGAAGATGGCAGGGTGCATTTTTCTACAGCTTCATCCAAAATTTTTCCGGAACTTGCTTCGGGAGCCGCTACTGATCCCTTACAACTCGCGATCAGCATGAACTTGATACAGACAGGCGATGAAACCCAGATTCTGGAATGGGTAAAACAGGCGATGGACAAAATGCCGGATAAAGTGCTGGAATATAAAAAAGGAAAAAAAGGTTTATTGGGATTGTTTGTGGGGGAAGTAAAAAAAATTTCCAAAGGCAAAGCGGATCCCCAGTTAACCAACCGACTGCTCATTCAAAAATTAGAAAAATAAAGCTTCAATATTAATTGTAATGAAAAAGATCATATTCCTAATCTTGATTTTACCCTGCTTCTTAGTTTCATGCAAGAATGGCGATAGAAGCCGTTTCCAGGTGAAACTTTCATATAAAAACAGTGACAAACTCCTAAAACCTCAGAATACCGGCAAATCGGATGGCTGGGTTTTCCTTGAAGAGATCGTTTACGGTAAATCACAACTTCCGCTGATTGTCGATTCTCAAAGGATATCAGGTGCTTCGGGTAATTTATCTTTCGAGGGGAAAAGTAAAACCCAGGGAATCTTTGAACTTGTTATTGGCGAAAATGCATTAGCTATTCCGCTCATTAATGATGCACCAGAAATTGAGATTGATGCGGATCTTTCAAAAACAACTGATTTTTATACGGTGACTGGTTCGCCGGCAAGTAAACAACTCCAGGATTTACTCGCCATGGTCGGCAGTAAGAATAATGAAATTCAATCTGCGTTTAATCAACTTGACAGCCTTAAAAAAATAGATGCTCCCGATAGTGTTTTGGTGGCTGTCAACCTCACGAAAAATGCAGCCATATCACAATTAAATGATTATTTTAAACAATTCATTCGAACAACCCCAAACGCTACTCTTGGTGTTCTGGCCCTTGGTTGGGCTTCCAGGAGCCTTCCTCCTGCTGAAATGGATAGCGCACTTAAAAATTTAAAGTCTCGTTTTCCGGGAAATGCATTTATATCTGAAATGGAAAAAGCTAGCCAGCAGCAACAGCCAGAACAGCCATCCAGTGATTCGTGGATTGGTAAGACAGTCCCTGAACTTGTTATGCAGGATGTAAATGGAAAAGACGTTTCCATAAGTTCTTTCAGGGGGAAATTTGTACTTATAGATTTTTGGGCAAGTTGGTGCGGGCCCTGCAGGATGGAAAATCCAAATGTTGTAAAAGCATTCAATGAATTCAAAACAAAGAATTTCACTATTCTCGGGGTTTCTCTCGACAAGGATAAGGATTCATGGAAAAAAGCAATAGCCCAGGATCATCTCACATGGACGCAAATGAGTGATTTGAAATATTGGAACAGCCAGGCGGTCGAAACTTTTGGCTTTCAGGGAATCCCTTTTAACGTGCTGGTAGATCCATCTGGAAAAATAATTGGCCAGGAACTTCGCGGAGAAGATTTAGATTCAAAACTCAAACAGGTTCTCAACTGATTAATATTCACAAAGTGAAAAAGGTGGAATTGTGAAAATTTAATTAATGAGAGAATGAAATTTTAAACTTAATTCAAAATGCAGATTGAAAATTCATTTCTGCATTTCACATTAAATTGGCCATTTCATTTTCACATTGTTCTTTTTAGGACTGATAATAATTAGTAATGCTGGTAAAAATATCAGATTGGTAAGTGTTGCCATTACCAGTGTCAGCGAAGTCAGCCAGCCTAGGGCCTGTGTTCCACCAAATCCGCTGAAACAAAAAATTATAAATCCCGCAATCAGCACAAGCGAGGTATATACAATGCTGATACCAGTAGAGTGAATTGTTTTGATAACAGTACTTGTTGTGCTGATAGTCAGGCTGCCGTCCTGTTTAAAATTCACCAGGAACCGGATGGTAATATCAATCGCAATACCAAGGGCAATACTAAATACCAGCACAGTAGAAGGCTTTAAAGGCACGCCGACCCAGCCCATCACGCCGGCAGTTATGACCAATGGTATAAGGTTTGGAAGCAGAGAGCATACCAGGATACGCACACTCCGGAACAGATATAACATACAGGCTGCAATCAGGAAAAAAGCCCAGACAATGCTTTGTTTCAAACCGCTAATGATGAATGTACTTCCTTCCAGGAAAGTTACCGTAGTGCCAGTGAATTCAATATGATAATGTGCTGTATCAAATAATTCATCTGCCCGTTGCTGCACACCGGCTAGGATTTTTGGTAGTTGAATACTTCCAATGTCCGCCATATTTACACTTATGCGAAGAACTTGTTTACTACTGTCAATAAAACTATTTGCCAGTTTCATTACACCGCCAGGTTTCGCGCCGCTGTCTGGCTTTAAACTTAAATAGGGCGCTATAAAACTGATATCAAAATCATTCGGTAATCCGTAATTTAAACTGTCATTATTGTAATAAGCCTGTCGTACAAATTTCAACATTTCCACAATGGAAATAGGACGTGCCATCACTGCGCTGGAATCTATATATGAAGAAAGTTGATCGATCTTCGTAAAATTCCCCAACAAGTTTGCCCTGATTCCATTTTTTCTTTTAGTGTCAATCAGAATTTCAAGCGGCATCACACCTTTGAAATTGGATTCAAAAAATTTCAGGTCCGCATATACCGGATCCGTTTTTGGAAGATCGTCCAGAATAAAAGATTCGGAACGCAGGCGGGTCATTCCGGCAACGGATATTGCCAGGATAAAAAGAGTTGTGATAAAAATTGTTTTTTTATGGTGAAGGGCCCAGTCTTCCAGCAAATCAAGTAGTGACGTTAGCCAATGGTTCGTCAGGTATTTCATATGCCTGACCTTTGGATCCGGAAGAAAACTGAGTACCGCCGGAATGAGTATGATGGAAATAATAAATAGCAGCATGATATTGATTCCGGCTACTACACCAAATTCTTTTAAGATGGCGCTTTTTGTAAGAGCAAACACACCAAATCCAATAGCTGCAGCAATATTGCAGAAAAGAGTTACGATGCCCATTTTACTGATCATCTCATATAATGCTTTTCTTTTTTCGCCGTGTTCACTAAAAGATGTATGGTATTTATTCAGAAAATAAATACAATTGGGAATACCGATGACAACTATCAGCGGTGGTATCAGGGCGTTGAGAAGGGTGATCTTATAGCCAAATAAATGCATGGTTGCGAGACTGAACACAACTCCAATGATCACCACAGCTAACGATAATAACATATTACTTAAACTACGGAAAAAGAAAAGTAGGATCAAAGCAGATAATAAAACAGATCCCAGCAAAAACCATTTCATTTCAGTAGCAACTTTGGTTGCCATATTAGTGCGGATAAGGGGAAGACCGCTAAAATGCATCTGCAAATTGTGTGCTTTACCAAATTCATTTCCAAGTTTTACAATATTGCTCACGACAGCTGTTCGTCCTGCTGAATTCATGATTTGTTTATTAACACTAATGGCCATCAGGTAAACATGTGTATCAGGATTGTATAAAATTCCCCTGTAAAACAAAAGATTTTCGAAAACCTTCCGGGCAGTATCCAGGTCTGACTGAGAAATGTAAGGCTCCGGAAATATCTGGCTGGCTGCAAGTTTTTCCGTGAGAATATTTTTATGCAGTACAATGGCATCCGGAATACTTAAAACCTGTTCGACTCCTTTAACTGATTTCATTTTTCTGGTTAACAGGAAATAGTCGTTAAAAACATCTTTGGAAAACAACCGGTCTGTTTGAACACCGATCACCAGCAGGTTTCCATCATCACCGAATTTTTTCAGAAAATTCTGATATGCCTGGTATTTCGCATTGTCTGTCGGGATCGCACGTGTATATTCATAGCTTAATTCCACTTTCGATGTCTGGAAAGCTGTATAAATAAAACTGGCTGTAAGAAGAAGGAGCAAGACCAATCGAAATTTCAAAACAAAGGCTGCAATGGTTCCCCACATGTAGATAATATTTGATGAAACTAACCTGACGCCCGGCAAAGAAACTTATTTTAGCCGAATTTCGCAGGAATCCGTTTCGATTATGGTTCACAAAACAAAAGGCATCGTATTACGCACCGTGAAATACGGTGAGACAAGTGTCATTGTTACTATCCTGACGGAAATATTCGGATTGCAATCCTATCTTGTAAACGGAGTAAGAACAAGTTCCGGGAAGGGTGGCTCCAAAGCCGGTCTTTTTCAACCTGCGGCCATGCTCGATCTTGTAATATATCACCAGGAATCGAAAAACCTTCAGAGATTGAAAGAATACAGCTGGAAATATTTGTATCAGCATATTTTTACAGACGTGGTCACCCATGCGGTCGCATTGTTCATGATCGAACTTTTACAAAAATGCCTGAAACAACCCGAGCTCAATCCGGAACTTTATTATTTTATGGAGGACTCTCTCAAAGCACTCGATCAGTCGGAGCTTCAGGTACTTGCGAATTTTCCATTGTTCTTTGCAATGCATTTGGCAGGATTTTTTGGATTAAGGATAGACGATAATTATTCTGAAAAAAGAAGTTTTCTTGACCTTGAAGAAGGATATTTTTCAGAAGTAAAACCTTCACACCCTCATTATCTTGAAAACCCTCTGAGCGAGATCAGTTCCCATCTGCTAAAGATCATGCAACCGGCAGAACTCGCGGATTTACCTCTGAATAAGGAAAAAAGAAGAATACTTCTGACGGCATATGAAGATTTTTACTCGATGCATATTGCCGGATTCACAGCACTTAAAACGCTTCCCGTTTTGCGAACTATTCTGGAGGAAAGTTAATAGTGTGGTAGTGTGGAAGTGTGATAGTTAAGATTTAAGTTTTTCTTTCACTACCACACTACCACACTTCCACACTACCACACTATATCAAACGTTTACTACTACTTAAATCAGTAATCTCTCCTCCCTCCATATTTTCAATTAATACAATTCCAGGTTTTTTTCCCTTCCTAAAATCTCCAAGCTTCTCTTCAAGTGACAAAGAACACGCCCCGTTCGAAGTTGCCCATAAAAGCAGTTCTGAAGTGGGAGTTGCCGGAAAAGCTTTCTTGATTCTTTTCATTTCTTCAAGTATGCTGAGTTGATGATTACTGGCCAGACTGTCGGTCCCCAAAACAATATGAGCTTTATGTTTTAGAAAAAGGGGGATTTCAGGAAGTCGATTTTCAATATATATATTCGCATTGGGACAAAAACAAAAAAACAGGTTTTTATTGAAATCCAGGGCTTCGACTAAATCTTCCTCATTCGTATAAGTATTATGCACAAGCAGAATACGGGAGGCAGTTTTTAACATAGGCAGGTAATATGGCAGACTCCGCATTCCGGGTGCCTTAAAATGGCTGGAATCCATTTTCATGAGAGAATACATGCGGGTCAGGTCTCCACCTGCGGAAATGAAGAACTCGTTCTCAGCAACTGATTCCTGGTTATGAATAGTAATGGATTTACCCTTGAAGCCGGGTTTCATCAGATTCCAAAGTTCATCAGACACGGAATAAGGAGCGTGCGGATTAAGCGACAGGTATTTTTCATTAGCCCCGGATTCAATGAACTGAGTTGCTGTTTTTTTTGCGTTTTCAAAACGGGAATGTGCTAGTCCGGGAGACCAGCCCAAAACCTCAATAAAATTATAGTAATCCAGACGCTTTTCTGATTTCAGGACACTTGTATCGGGAGTATTGCAAATATCTCC
>Ga0210384_10005247_pt1 | contig 14194 bp, 14 predicted proteins | sample IncBWH2MmetaG_FD_160574 | JGI IMG/M metagenome (GOLD analysis project Ga0210384, IMG submission 160574) | Forest soil microbial communities from Barre Woods Harvard Forest LTER site, Petersham, Massachusetts, United States - Inc-BW-H-2-M | ecosystem: Environmental > Terrestrial > Soil >...
GCGATTTCCTCCAGCGCTGCGTTTCCGGCGCGCTCGCCGATGCCGTTGACGGTGCATTCGATCTGGCGGACTCCTGCACGCACCGCGGCCAACGAGTTTGCTACCGCAAGTCCAAGGTCATCATGGCAATGTGCGCTGAGCGTCACGTTGGAGGGGTCACCAAGATATTCGCGGACCTTCAAAAACATCGCGCCGTATTCCTCTGGCACGGCGTAGCCGACAGTGTCCGGAAGGTTCAGCACGTTCGCGCCATTCTCTACCGCGATACGGCAGGCCTGACAGAGAAAATCGATGTCCGTGCGGCCGGCGTCTTCGGCGGAAAATTCCACGTCTTCGACAAAGGTGCGCGCCAGCTTGATCATGGAGCCGATGGCCTCGAGCGCGTGCTCGCGGGTCATGTGCAGCTTTACCTGCAGGTGAAGATCGGAAGTGGCAAGAAACACGTGCATGCGGGGGTATTTCGCCGGCTTCAGGGCTTCAGCGGCGGCCAGGATGTCGTCTTTCCGGGCACGCGCCAAGGCTGCGATAGGCACGTCGCGGACTTCGTGGGCCACCGCTTTCACGGCCTCCAGGTCGCCACGAGACGCGATGGGAAAGCCGGCTTCAATAATGTCCACGCCCAGTGCCGATAGCTGCCGCGCCATGCGAATCTTCTCCTGAGTGTTCATGGAGAAACCCGGCGATTGCTCGCCGTCGCGCAACGTGGTGTCGAAAATACGAACGTGGCTCATAGATGCTCCCGGATTCTTGCCATTGTAGTAACGCACGGGCAAGGGGATATAGTCCAATTTATCTTTGTACCGTAAGTTATAATTCTAGCTTATACTTCCGGGTAAGCAAGCTGGAAAGGCCCTTTTGAACTAGTTTGCCGGCGGTTGCGGGCGGCCGAAACTTGGCGAGCCCAGAGCACAGGGTTTGATCCATGGAACTGAGTGAGTTACTGGTTTTCGTCACGGTGGCGAAGGAAGGCAGCTTCTCTCGCGCCGCGGAGCGGCTGTATCGAACGCAGCCCGCGGTGAGCCTGTCCATCCGTAAGCTGGAGGACGCACTCGGGCATCCGCTATTCGTACGCGGTGCGCGGCCGGTGCGCATGACCGATGCAGGCGTGATGCTTCGCGAATATGCCGAGCGACTGCTGAACCTGCGCGAAGAAGTGAAGAAGGGTCTGCAGGAGTTGGAAGGGCTGAAGCGCGGCGAACTGTCATTGGGCGTAAACGAGAGCTCGATTCATGCACTCCTGCCGGCCCTTTCCAGTTTCCGCGAAGCGCATCCTGGAGTGCAGGTCCGGCTCCACAGGATGTTCTCACGCGATATTCCGCACGAAGTGGTGAACTACCGGTTGGATCTGGGCGCGGTTTCTTTTATTCCGCGCGACCCGCAACTTCATTCAACGGAAATCTTGAAGGACGAGTTGACGCTGGTAGTGCCACCGAAACACGCGCTGGCGAAACGCAAGGAAGTGGATGTGGAAGAACTGGGCAAGGAAGCATTCATTGCGCACATCGTGGAATCGCCCTTTCGGCGCAAAGTGATCGAACTATTCGCGAAAAACCGCACGCCACTGAATATGCCCATGGAAATGCCCACGATCGAAAGCATCAAGCGTTTCGTGCAGATGGGTATGGGCGTGGCCATCGTGCCGCGCATGTGCGTGACCTGGGAAATCGAACATGGTTGGCTGAAGGAACTAAAGATCAAGCAGATGAATATCCCGCGGCACCTGTACATGATCTCCCGCCGCGGTGCACGGCTCCCCTACGCGGCCGCCGAATTCATGCGTCTGCTCAAAGCGGGATAACAAACGTAAAATCTCAAAAATGATTGTGCGCGGTGCGAATGTCTTTTCACACCAGCCAGTGATCATGCAGCTCTTCCGCTGCGTGACCCCCATAGAACCTTCGCTCGATCTTGTTGGCTGGATCCCCGTCGACGCATACGCCGAATGCTTTTTGTTCCACAGCGTCAAGCCGCTCCTGGAAGGAATGGCAACAAGAGCTACGGTCAACGAGTTGTGCGATATTCACTAAAGACAGGCCACGAATGCAGACATTCCCGCGATGGCGCGGCTATGATCCACTCCAACTCGCCATCGCATCTATAACGGCGGGTCCGGTGCCCGGCGATGAGGCCGAAGACAACGCTGATCTCCGACATAAATCATGCGCGTGGGCAGTGCCTGACTTGGGTGCGATTGGCAATTCACATACGCGGTGATGCGCCGAATCCAACACTCTTCCGTTTCCCATTTGCGCGGCTCGACGTTGTTACCCAAACGGCGACGAACCGGAGTAGCCTCCAAATTGCTCCAAAATTTAGCCGCGTGGTTTGCTCATGCGTTCTTTGAGGATTTCGCGGTAGAGATCGCACTGGGGTTTGCGGAGTGCGACGGGGTTGGCGACCGCGGTTCCTTCCTGAGTGAATTCAAGGAAGGATTGCGTGCCGTCGAATTCCGGCCAGTTTGGAAGCGTGCCACCGTTGGGGTTTCCGGTTTTGGCGAAATTGGTCCAATAGGATTGCATCAGGTCAGCGAGTTTGCGGTCCACTTCGCCAAAATTTCCAGTGAGGTTGCCAGTCTTCGGGAAATAGCCGAAGACGTAAGGCAAGTCGCCGGAGTGCATCGCGCCTTGCGCTTCGTGGCCGGGAATGGCGCGCGCGAATTGGAATTCGTACGTCGGGTGATGCGCTGCGGCTTGCCACCCGGCTTGTGTGGTGACAGGACAACGGAAGAACGAATCGGCAGCCAACTGATCAGCCACGGAACCGTATTTTGGATCCGTTGTGCCTAGGCCGCCGTCCGCGAGTCCATACAGAGATAACATTTGTGGCGCAAAACGTCCCGCTGCATTTTGAATCCTTACGCGCAGATCGTCCGGCGATGACGATCCACCGAATTCCCGGGTGGTGCTGCCAATCAGCAAGGGAATCGCGGACTGCTGACCGGAAGCGAACACCGCCGCTGGCGATCGCATAAGAACCCAGCCATCGATTATGGGCCCGGGAGTAGGCGGGCGATCCACTCCGCGGTTAGTTGCGTCTTTCAACAGATCCTGGGTGGAAAGTTGACGGAGAAATCTGATGGCGCCTTCGCCTGCCGGAGCTTTCCAGAATGCGGCGAGTTTTTCTCCGTTTTGCTCTGCTTCGTTTAGACGTTGCGGAGGCGGAAAGTACGCTGTGCCGCTCTCGGCGATGGCGCGTTGAAATAAATCCTTGGATAGCGGCGAGGTCATCAGCAGGCCGGTATCCTGAGCACCAGCGGATTGGCCGAATACGGTGATGTTGGCAGGATCGCCGCCAAACTTGGATATGTTTTCACGCACCCAGCGGAGCGCAGTGATTTGATCCTGCAAGCCGTAGTTGCCGGAAGAGTGCTTCGACGATTCGCGCGTGAGTTCGGGGTGCGCGAAAAATCCGAAAATGCCGAGGCGGTAGTTCACGGTAACGAGGACCACTCCGTGCTGAGGCAAAGTGCCGTTCTTATAAAGCAGGCTCGACGCGCTGCCGCCCACGTTTGCACCGCCGTGAAGCCAGAACATCACAGGCAGCGCGGATTTCGGTGGCCAGACCGGCGTGATCACATTGAGATACAGACAATCTTCCTGACTGGTCTCCGCGTCACTCTTGTTCCAATCGCCGACAACGGGTTGCGCGCAGGAAGCACCGAACGCGGTGGCATCACGAACGTAAGTCCAAGAAATGGGAGCCAGGGGCTCACGCCAGCGCCGATCGCCGACAGGCGGCTGGGCGTAGGGGATTCCAAGGAATTCGGCACCACCTGTCGGGCGGGCGATGCCGCGCAGTTGGCCGTCGCCGATGCTCACAACCAGATTTTCCGTTGGAGCGGCCTTGAGGCTGAGCAGAGCGAGGAGGCTAAGTGAGGCGAATACAATGGAAGACAGTGGACTGCGGCGAAGGTGGGATGCTGCATTCACGAGGAGAACTCCTTGGCGGCAATTCCAGCGGGATTGTACGCTGGGCGGATCGCTAGCCCCTAGAATCAAGCGGACGCCCCCGTCGCGAACGGACCCGGAAAGACGGAACAGAAAATCTGGCCCCCAGCAAAAGTGCCTGTCCGGGCCAAGTCGGTGGACGGCCCCAGAGGCCCTCCCTACGCAAGAAAGAAGCGTGCTTTGCAGCTAGCTGAGTTTGCCGACAGCTTCGTCGACGGTTTTGTAGATGGGCAGGAGATTCTGCAAGCCAGCGACGGTAACTACGGCCTGGGCTTGTGGCCCGAGGGCCGCGAGAGAGAAGGTTTTGCCCTGATTGCGACGGCTGACAAAGAGAGAGACGAGCGAGCCGACACCGGCAGAGTCCAGAAAATTCACGCCACTCATATCTAGGACGACATTTTTCGCGGCTTCGGCCCGCGAAGTGGGTAGAAACTCGTTTACGGTTTCGAGGCTAAGTTTGCCTTTGAGTTGATAAATAGCGAGATTCTCAGTGCTTGCCGGGAGTCTTTCCAATTCTAATTTGAAAGGTTGCATAACCCTAGAAAAGTAGCGCAAGAGAGCCGGAGCGCACATTAACAGGCGTTAACAATCAAAAGTGACTCCCAAACAGCTTCCTTGGCTTCATTTCGGAACAGGTTTTTGAATCCAATGTACGTCTTATTTGATAAAAATAACTTATTAGTTAACATAGTACGCTACCCTTTTCCGCAGCACTGGCAGCGCAACCCTGCGTGTCTGCTGGAACGGTGACAAACAATCAGTACGGCGTGAGGACGCTGCCGCGCGACGACGCGACGGGAACCTTGACGCTGCTGGCGAATAGCAACGCAACGCAGCTGAATCCCTGCTTTCCAAGCGAAGTGGACGCGAAAGGGCGGTTCTTGTGGCTACGCCGACGGCTACTACGTCTGGGTCGGGGAAGACGTTGCAGTCGACTCCGATCGGTTTAACCTTAACGGTGAAATGACGGATTGTTATTTGCCGTAAGAGATGCGGTAGATGGTCGCGGTGCCATCGTCGCTTACGAGCAGAGAGCCGTCTGGGGCAACCGCTACACCTACGGGACGTCCGTAGACGTTGCTGCCTTTCGGGTCAGCAACGAAGCCGGTGAGAAACGGAACTGGATCTGCCACCGCTTTTCCATCCTTCATGCCCACAAAGGCGACCTGATAGCCCGCGCGCGTGGCGCGATTCCAGGAACCGTGCTCAGCGATGAATGCGCCGCCGCGATAGGATTCCGGAAACTGCGTGGCGTTGTAAAAAGCGAATTGCAACGGGGCCACATGTGCTCCGAGGAGTACATCCGGAATGATGGCCTTGGCGACGAGATCCGGTTTCTGCGGGCGCACGCGTGGATCGACGTTGTCGCCGATGTAACTGTAGGGCCAGCCGTAAAAGCCGCCGTCCGTAATGGACGTGAAATAATCCGGCGGGAGATTGTCGCCGAGCTCATCGCGTTCGTTCACCGCGACCCAGACTGCCCCGGTGTGAGGTTCCACGGCCAGGCCAACTGCATTGCGGAGCCCTGCAGCGTAAATGTGCGAATTCTTTCCCTCGGGATCGCTGGCGAGCACGGCCGCCCGGCGAGAATCTTTCTCGAGATCGATGTTTCCCGAAGAACCGACACTCACATAGAGAGTGCTTCCGTCAGGACTGAAAGCGAGCGTGCGGGTGAAATGACCACCGCCAGGTGGAAGGTCCAGGACGTGCTCAGGCTCCCCAAGGCGCTTGGAAGTTTTCTTGTCGTACTTGAACCGTACAACTTCTCCGGTATTGCCTACGTAGAGATAGTCACCGTGGAAGGCGAGACCGAAGGGCCGCTTGAGACCGGATGCGAACACTTCCTGCTGCTGAGCTCCGCCGGTATGCTGCGGGTCATGAAGTACGATAACTTTCCCGGCCCCCGTCTCGGCGAGAAAGATGTCGCCATTTTCGGCAGTGAGGAGAAACCGAGGGTTCTGGAAACCGGTGGCGAACACGTTGATGTGAAAACCAGCGGGGACGTTCGGCAGGAACCCCGTGGGAGCTTTGACACTGTCCGGTCCGTTGCCGGCAGACCTGGTCGAGAACGGCTTGGGAAGGTCGGGCTTCTTGCCGTAGGTAACCTGGGCGCTAGCGGGCTGCAAATAAACGAAAAGTGCGGTCAACAAACCGGTGAGAATGATTTTCGGAAGCATTCGCCATCCTTTTGGTGGTATCTCAACAAGGCTAGCATTTAGATGCACGTAGAGCGAGAGCAGTTCCAAGGGACGCCAAATCCGCCCCAGAGATCTCTGACCGAGATTCATGAATTGGCGCTGATATGCGCGGAACATTGTAACGTTGACGCCGGCGGCTTACTCCAATCCTGCAAGAGGCGGGCATCTCGTCGGACCGGCCGACTATGAATCGCAACGCCTATAGAATCTTTCCGATGTATGCCAGCATCCTAGCATTTCGGGCATCGGATTGCAGATCGAAACCGGTAGGCAAGAGTGCGAGTTGAGGCAGGGCAAATGAAGAAGCGCAATTTGCGGTTGACGGTACTGATGATCCTCGGGATCGTGGCGATTTTTTTTGCGAATTCACAGGTCGGAGCGAAAGGCCCAAGGGCCAACGGGCCGTTTCCCAAACCTGCGATAGATGAACCTGTGGCGAGCGCCAAAGGCCAGGAGACCGCGGTAATTTCGGGGGGATGCTTCTGGGGTGTGCAGGCTGTTTTCGAACACACCAAGGGCGTTACGTCCGCGACAGCTGGGTACGCGGGCGGTTCTGCGGAAACGGCGCACTATGAAATGGTGGGAAGCGGATCAACGGGCCACGCCGAGAGCGTCAAAATTGTCTTTGATCCTTCCAAGATCACCTACGGACAGATTTTGATGATTTTCTTTTCGGTGGCGCACAATCCGACTGAATTGAACAAGCAGGGGCCGGATTGGGGAACACAGTACCGGTCGTCGATCTTTTATGCGAACGATTCGCAGAAAAAAATTGCCGAGGCATATATCGCGCAGTTGAATGCGGCGAAGGTTTATAACCAAAGGATTGCGACGGTGGTGGTTCCGTTGAATGGATTTTATGAAGCGGAGGGTTACCACCAGGACTATCTCAAGCACAATCCCAATAACCCGTACATCGTGATCAACGATTTGCCGAAGATTGCGGATCTGAAGAAGGAATTCCCGGAGCTGTACCGGGAATATTGATGTATTCGTTGGATTGCGGACGCTGGGAGGTTGCCGCTATCCGTGGGCTGCGTGCCGCGAACGCCGCGGCACTCCGGTCGGGATGGCAGTGTAGGAAAAGCCAGGACACACCAAGGAAACACCAAGAGGGCGGCCTGAAGCCGCCCCTACAATCAGTTGGTTGAAGGGCGCTCGGTGACTGGTTTGCCGGTTGGCGGGGGTAGCGGTGATTTTTTCTGGCCCGTCGCGGCGTCTTCGAGCAGGGTGTCCAAATCCCTATAAGCATAAATAGTTGGGGCGTGATTCTGCATCAGGCCTCCTGTGTCCGCTGTAGGGCCATAATTGCTGTGCAGATCGTGGCCCAGCATGCGCAGCATGGCCATCTGTTGGCCGCGATGATGCGAAGTGTGGGAGATCCGGCGAGTAAGAACCCAGGCGTTGCTGCGCTTCACGTCGAAGAACGTCGTTTCACTTTCAAACCACTTTTCCTCGCGACCATCGAGCACATGAAGCCGTTTGTCACTGTCCTCGGCATACCGCTTGATGAATTCCACGCGCTGCTCGATTTGCGGAAGCGGCGGCGCGCCCACATCGATCTTCAGCATGGTGCGAAACCAGAGATCCTCGCTCACACATTGATGAATCATTTGCTCGCGGACGCTGCGACCACGGTTGTCCCCGGGTCGCGGGCGAAACTCCAGGTCGGCATCACGAAATTCACTCCAGACGCTCAAGACTTTCATGCGCTCGGTGGCGTAGGTTTCTATCAGGAAGTCATATCGCATGGTCTACCTCTCGATGCCGCGGTTAGGGACGCTGAGCATGAGTTCGAAAGAAGAAGGATAGACGACACCGATTGGTCTTGACTAGCGCTACTCGCCGGCGTAAAAAAGTGGTCCGCGCAGCGCATTGTGCACCACCTTTCCCGGTCCCCCTGCCACACTGCGCGAGATTCCAAAGATTAGTGAGGAGGAATTATGGGAGCAGTACGAGCCGTGCCAGAGGGGTATCACTCGCTTACACCAGCGATAACATGTAAAGGCGCTGCCAAGGCGATCGAATTCTACAAGCAAGCGTTTGGAGCCACGGAGAAAACGCGCATGGAAGGACCCGGTGGCATGATCATGCACGCGGAAATCCAGATTGGAGATTCGCCGCTGATGCTTGGCGACGAATTTCCGGGGATGTCTCAGGCGCCGAATCCAAATGCTCCACCATCGTTTTCGCTGAACTATTACACGGAGAACGTGGACACGGCGTTTGACCGCGCGGTGAAGGCGGGATGCAAAGTAGTGATGCCGCTGCAGGACCAGTTCTGGGGCGACCGCTACGGAAAGCTGCAAGATCCCTTCGGGCATACCTGGGGATTGTTGCAGCACATTGAAGATGTGCCGATGGAAGAGATGGAGAGGCGCGGAAGAGAATGGACGGAAAAGATGGCGAAGGCGGCAGGCAAGTCGTAGCCGTCGTCAAAGATCACGCAACAAATTTGACCCCGTCTCGTTCGCGAGGCGGGGTTGTTTTTTTGTTACTTGGAGAAGGAGGCGGCCGCTACAAAAAAAGCTGGCAGCGTCTTGCCTATCAAGAAATCAGACAAGTTCGCGGGCTTCGAGGGGCCAGAGCCATGCCGCGCCGCGGACGCCGCTGGAGTCGCCGTGCCGGGCGACCACAATTGGTGTGTCTGCTTCCTTCCCGAACACATATTCCTTCAGGCGATGCGGAACATTGCGGTAGAGGCGCGGGACTTGGGAAACCCCGCCGCCGAGAACGATTATGTCCGGGTCGAGGATATTGACGAGCTGCGCCAAGCTGCGAGTCAGGCGATCTTCGTAGCGAGCCAGGGAGGCGAGAGCAGCCTCCTCGCCGGCTTCGGAGCGGACAAAGATTTCCTCGCCTTTTAGTTTCGTGCCTGTGGCCCGTTCATAGTCGGCTTCCATACCCGTGCCGGAGATGAAGGTTTCAATGCAGCCGCGGCGCCCGCAATAACATTCAGGACCGGGATATTCATCCGCGCGCATCCACGGCATTGTGGTGTGGCCCCATTCGCCGGCGACACCGTTGTGGCCGTTGTGAACCCGGCCATCGACGGCGATTCCGCCGCCACAGCCGGTGCCGAGAATTACGGCAAAAACCACGCGTTTGCCGGCACCGGCCCCATCGGTGGCTTCGGAAACGGCGAGGCAGTTGGCATCATTGGCGCAGCGAATTTCGCGATGCAAAAGCGCCGCAAGGTCGCGATCAAATGGCTTGCCGATCAACCAGGTAGAGTTGGCGTTCTTGACGGCATGCGTGAGGCTGGAGATTATTCCGGGCAAGCCGACGCCGACAGAAGCGACGCGCGACAGTTCTTCTTCGATGGACTCCACACCATCGACTACGGCGCGCAAAGTGCCGTCATAGTCGAACCGCGGAGTGGGAATACGGTGGCGATGGAGCTCGGTGCCGTCTACGTCGAGGGCTACAAATTCGATTTTCGTGCCACCGAGGTCCACTCCAATACGCATTTTGTCGTGGCCTGCACCGGCCAATGAGCGGATCATATTGGGTCAATTTTACAGAAACATAACGATTTGGCCAGCCGCGTTCGGCTCAGATCCAGCACGAACCTACGTCATAAATCCAGTAGTAACAGTATAGAGCAAAAAATTCCATCCAACCGGCACGGCGATGCTCCAACAACGTTTTGCTGCGACGCGCAAGCATACGCCGGAGCGGACCGCGGTTCACTGAGAAAATGCGGCGGCGTTCTTAGTCAAAAGAGCGGTAAGGTTGACGACGATTTGCGCGCAAATTTTGCGGATGTCCTCCTCGGAGGGGTCCTTGGCGATTTCGAATTTCGCAAGCGGGATGTAGTTGTTGGGCGTAATTACTGGACCGTAGCGTGGATCGGGATCCTGAACAGGGGCGTGATCATAAAGTGGCGCGTCCGGGCGAGCAAGATTGAAAATCCCGACGTACAGAAAGAACTTGCCTCCGGGTGCATCGCTTCCCATGAGTGCGCGACGAATGCGGTTCAATGCGTCGGGTTCTGCAAAGACGCCGCGGATGAGCACGCCGGACGAGGGTCGCTCGCTGGGCTGTTTAGCGGAAGTGAATTTGCTGTTTTGCAACGACTGAAGAAGCGTTTTTGAGAAGAAATCCACAAGTAGCCGCGCTTGTTCGCTGGGCGTGTCCGATTCCTGGTACAGACTCGGGGGTCCGTTGCTGGTTTTTTTGGCGGCGTTCGGCGGTGCGGCAGGCGTAGAAGGTTTTGTTGCAGGGACCACTGGTAAGTCGAAATCCGTGATGAACAAGGGTACAGCCTGTGGATTGGCGTCTTGCGGCGATTGCCGGGCGGCAGAGATTTGGGTGCTGAGACAAATACCGCCAGCGCAGAACAGAAGCCCGGCGGCGAAGCGTCTTGTGAATGGAGCGCGAGCTAACATGATGCCCCTATGAGATGAACCAGAGCCATTGAGGATACGCGAGCAGGCAAAAAAGAGAAACAAAGGAATACCCAGCGCGAAAGAACAGTGCCGGTGGCAGGCTGGAACGGGAACGGAAATATATGATGGAAGGGTGATCCGCGACCTCAAAAGCCAAGTACGTCTCTCAAGACGCAGAGCAACGTGGCGCTGCTGGCCAACGGAAGCGAGCCTGACCATTGCGGAAGATGATGATTGCGGCGCGAAGCTGGACGTATACGTGGGCACAGAAAGATCAAGAGAAGATGGTGCCTTGGCGGAATGTGAATCAGTTCAAGGACAACGACCATAGTCATTTTGAGTTGCAAAGCATGGAAGATGGAGGGATTTGGAAAACGCCCGTCCGGCGTGAAGCGCGGGACGGGCGTTTTTCTTGCTGCTAGTTTACGAGACAGCTACTTGTGATTTGCGGTTTCCGCGGCCAGCTTCAGCTCGTGGTTGACCTGATCCAGAAGTTCTTTGGCCTTGGCGGCGTGGCCATTCATGTCCCATTCGTTCGCCTGCTGCGCGGCACTGATCTTTTCCCAGGCCTGTTGGGAAAGGCGTTGTGCGGCGGCTAGATTCGGGTGGCGCTTGCCACTGACATTTTCCTTGGGCATTTGCGCGACCGCGACACTACCACAGATCAGGGCGGTACCGAGAATGCTGCCCAGGACGAACCTTGAACTTTTCATGACGTGAGATCTCCTCTAGTGAAGTTGAGTAGATGGCCCGAAAGCGTGTTTGGAGAACGGGCGAGATTCCCTTGGCAAGTTTGTGGCGGTTCACGAACGAGAGCAACAGCGATTCTTCGCCGGTGCGAAAAGGTAACACCAAGGCGCTCCGAGATTGGCGCACGAGCCTACGAGCTTATCTATGGATGGCGACGCGCTTTTCGGTTCTGCCAGGGAGCTCGACGCCGAACTGTTGAAGCAACCCGAGCGCGTCCCAGATGACAACGGATTCGAGGATTTTGTTGTTGGAGATTTCGTTGATGGTGATGCCGCTGATGGAGACTTTCTTGTTTGTAGGCGACACCCCCATGAATTCGCCCTTGTGCGTGCCGGTGATAGTCCAGGAGACGACCAGCTTGTCCTTTTCGCTGACGGTATCATCAGCGGTGAAGTGGAGATCTGGGAATGCGGCAAGGAAGCGGTCGACCTGGCGTCTGTAGGCGTCCGGACCGACGGCCGAACCGGTGATGGTCGGGTCGCCAAGAGCGTGGCTCTTGGCGATGACCTGATCAATCATCTCGAATTTGCGATCGTTCCAGACTTCTTGATAAAGGCGACGAAAGACGTCTTTGTGAGCTTGAGCGACGGACATGATTTGCCTCCCCGCAAGGGTGTGCGTAGGTCCGCGGAGATCCGGCCCTGTTTAAGTACGCGCGGTGGACGGAGGGAAGCAGGGCTGGGCAGAGCCTACTCCCCAGCAGGGTGATAATGCAATGCAAGAACTGACGGCAGCGTACACATGAGGAATTCGAAAAAGAGTGCCACAGCAGATTGCGTTTGTAATAGTATGCGTTGCCAACAGGACATCCAACGGTTGAGCCGCTGGGATGGTTCGATCTTTAGGAGCAAAACGTGAAAATCGGATATTGGGTTTTGACGGGGATGTTGTGTTTGTTTCTGGCGTTGGGGGCCTACATGGACCTATCTCATGGTCCGCAAATGCTCGCGGGGATAGCATCGCTCGGGTATCCGGAATATTTTCTGAATATTGATGGGACCGCAAAAATTCTGGCGATTCTCGCGTTGCTGCTGCCCGGTTCTCCCACGTTGCGGGAATGGGCATACGCAGGGCTGGTATTTCTGACCATTGGTGCGGCGTGGTCGCACCTTGCGCGACATCAGAATCCGGTGATGGCGATTGCGACGCTGATCATTACGCTGGCGTCATACGGACTTTGGCGCGCGACGCGAGGGACTGCTGCAACGACAGGGCGTGTCTGAATCGCTCGCCGAAAACCTCGACACTGTTGTTCGGTGCATTGTGATAGCCATGGCTGGGATCCTGGTACACGGCAATAATCACTACATTTTGAGCGGGCCACGGCCCACTGAGGCGGAAGCATTGGAATTGGCACGCCATTGGAGCATAGTGCGGATCGGCGAGCCGGTCTCGAGCACCTTTGGCGCCTGGGAAGTCCGCACGAAAGAGTTTCGAGAGAATTTGCACTGGGCAGTGGTCGTGCCGGGCGAGCGGGAGACTTCGCCGGGAGTGGTGGAGTTGTTATCGGAGATTGCCAAGCGCGGAATCACTATTCAAACGTATGGCCGGGATGGTTGGAAATAACTAAACAATCGGGGCTATGCTCAGCAGCCGGGGAATCTAATAGGCGAGGCCGGAAGTTTGGCGGAGATAGTCCGTGGCGCTGAGTTGCTTGAGCATGAATTCGGCGGTGTCTGCGCGAGAGATTTTTGTAGGAACCAACCAGTGGCCGATGTCGGAGCCGACACGATAGGTGCCTTTACGCGGACCATTCGTGAGCGCGGTGGGACGGACAATAATCCAATCGAGATTGCTTTGCCGGACGAGGTTCTCCTGTGCCGCCTTGTCCGCGAATAGGCCGCGCAGAAAAAGCGGGATGACGAGAAAGTTGTAGAGAAAGCCGAGTCTGCCCCTACTATCTCCGACACCGAGTGAAGACTGACAAATGAAGCGCTTAACGCCATGCTGTTCCATGGCGCGGACTATGTTGTGCGTCGCCTGGGAGAGCTTGGTGTTTCGGCGGAAAAGAAATAGTAGGGCAAGCAGGGGAATACCCAGCGTGATAGATCGAGCCCAGAAATGCGACAACACCGCGACGCTCGGCGCGAATTGACAGAGTGCGCTGATAAAAATAAATGCGATTACCGGCGGGCGAACGCCCAGAGCGGAGAGAACCGCGTCCTGGCCAGCGACGGCGGGCTCTACGTTAGCATAGCGAAGAGCATCGCCTTGAACGATCTGAAGACTCTGATGTGCCACTGCGAGTTTCGCGGGGTTGCGAACGAATGCGGTGACCAAGTGCCCTTGAGCGAGAGCCTGTGCAACAAGCTGGCGCCCGGTGCCACCATTCGCGCCGAAAATGAGGAGTTTCATAACGCCCGCGCCTCCGTAGTGGATACGTTGCTTCACCGCAGATGATTTCACAACATGGCAGCGATAAGGTGGCGTAAAAAAATCTAAAACCGCTCGCGAACTTTAGTGTCGGGAAGATCAAGGCAAGCAAGGATAGCCAACAAAAAAGGCCGCTGATTGCTCAGCGGCCTTTTTGTTGTGCTCCATGAAACCGGTTACGATCTGCCAGAATCTGCCCGATAAAGAGTAGTTTGAGTCTAGCGAGCACGCTAGCCCGTGAGGACTAGCGTTTCGCACTGGAGACCATCGTCCGCACACCATAGCGGAGTATGTCTCACTTATTTAGAAAGGAGGTGATCCAGCCGCAGGTTCTCCTACGGCTACCTTGTTACGACTTCACCCCAATCATGGGTCATACCTTGGGCGCCTGCCTCCTTGCGGTTAGCACGGCGACTTCTAGTACAACTCACTTTCGTGATGTGACGGGCGGTGTGTACAAGGCCCGGGAACGTATTCACGGCGTCGATCTGATACGCCATTACTAGCGATTCCGGCTTCATGCAGTCGAGTTGCA
>Ga0210384_10005250_pt1 | contig 14192 bp, 14 predicted proteins | sample IncBWH2MmetaG_FD_160574 | JGI IMG/M metagenome (GOLD analysis project Ga0210384, IMG submission 160574) | Forest soil microbial communities from Barre Woods Harvard Forest LTER site, Petersham, Massachusetts, United States - Inc-BW-H-2-M | ecosystem: Environmental > Terrestrial > Soil >...
CACAAAGAGAGCAAGGCCATCGGAGAAATTCCACGGACCGATATCTTTTAGGTGAATGATTGTTTTGCCGGTCTTGTCGATAAATAGGGACTCTTGTTTTGATCCAGCGTTGGACGGGGTCGTGACTAGAGCGAATCCCTCGCTAAATCCTTTGTACCGTAGAATTGTGGGGGGATCACCCAGTGGAATTTCGAGTCGACAAACCCCCACATGCCGCGGAGATGGAGCCGCAAGAGACCTTCGTGGAAATCGGCGCGCAGCTGCAACTCGTCGGCGTGAAGGACCCGGCCTTGGGGATCGATCCATTCGGCGGAACCCTCGTTCATGTGCATCGCGGGATCAAGCCAACGGCTGACGGCGGCGGCGCCTTCGTGAAAGGGATTGGCGGCCGCGAACTGCGGTGGGATGACAAACTTGCCGGTGCGATCGATGTAGCCCCAGTTGCTGTTGACCGCGACGGCAGCGAGGCCCTCACTGAACTGTGGGAAAGGTTCGAGGTTCTTGAGGTCATCAAATTGAGGAGCGATGACCTCCTTGCCGGTCTCATCGATGAATCCGAGCTTTTGGTCTTTGACGATCGGGAAAAGCTGAGACGCGTCCTGCGTCCAGGCTGCAATAGGAGGCGCGAGGATAAGAGCAAGCCGGAGGAACCAGCGCGGCGGAACGAATGTTCGACACTCTACGGATACCGGCTTCGACTTCCTGTATCCCGCGAGCGGATCAGCGCGCAAAAGTTCACCTCCGCGGCGACAAGCGGACAGTGCATTAGACGCCCATTGGAACCGAAATGTTTCTCGCGGGAAGTTTCTTGGCCCCTACTCTTGCGCGGTTCGCACGCTATTGGTCGGCTAGTCAGCGCGGAGGGACTTGGCGGGATCGACGAGCGCGGCGCGGCGGGACGGAGTGCCGCCAGTAGGCCGACGGTTACCAGGCGCATATCGCGAACAATAGAGGCGAGAGATTGATGGTTCCGACGCCTCGCACCGAGTATTGAGACAATCAAGGTGTTAGCTTTTGGGGGCGTCGGAAAAGACTTCGCACATGAATCCGAGTAGTTGCGTTCCGGGTTCCCGCCACAGGTCGCGTGCGAGTTGGGCCTTGCGGCAGGTCTCCTCGAAAAACTGTTCGCGCGTCAGATGATGCTCGACGGCAACCTGGGGCAGCAGAAGCCCGCGTTGCGCGCCGCGGGACACTAGCAGCCCGTGGCGGCCGATCTCCACCTCTTCCAAACGGATCGGGGCTGGCGGCGAAAGGAGCGAAATTTCGATTTGCAGTTCGGCCAGATCTTCGGGACGCATCGGCCGAAAGCGCGGGTCCTGCAAAGCAGCACTTGCGGCGCAACGCACGATACTGTCGCCCAGAGGCTGGTCCGCTTCAATCACTCCAATGCAGCCGCGCAAACGACGCTGAACGTGCAGGGTCACAAACGCACCGCGGCGCTCGGCAAAAACTCCATGTTGCGGGATTTGCTCCGGAAGGCACCCGTGGGACACTGCCTCGATAACTGCGTTGCGTGCCAATTGCAACAGGGCGCTGCGATCGGCTTCAGAGAGGAACGGCATCCTCGGTCTTTTTGTGGGTCTCCAGCATGCGCAGCTTGCGCCGCTGCTTGATGCGATCGTCGAGCTGGCCCCAGAAGCGCAGGAAATACTGGGCCGCCGACACGATGGCGCTGATGACCACCAACCACAAGAGCAGGAGCGCCAGCGCATTTAAGGAAGGATGCCGGGCTCCGGCGATCAGGACCGCCACGGCGCAGACTTGCAGGACCATTTTCGTTTTGCCGAGGAGCGACGCAGCGATGGTCAGTCCTTCGGCGGACGCGATATTGCGCAGTCCGAGGACGATAAATTCGCGCCCGATGATGATTACGACCATCCAGGCAGGGACTAGATCCATTTTCACCAGCGAAACGAAAGCCGCGGTAATCAAAAGTTTGTCCGCAATGGGATCGAGCAGCGTACCCAGAGTGGTGACCTGCAGTTGCCGCCGGGCAAAATAACCGTCCGCCCAATCGGTGGCCGCCGCCATCAGCAGGATCAAGACCCCCCAAAACTCGAAGTGCATGGAGATACCCCAAAGCTCCACGTTGGGGCTGCGGGTCAACAAGATCACAATGAGGACGGGGACGAAAAAAATGCGTAACAGCGTCAATCCGTTGGGCAGATTCATAGGCATCAGTGGTGGACAGCCACCCCTTTGTGGCCGCAACCACCACCGCGCTTCACTATAGACTCCGCTCAGGCAGGCGTCAACGCTTGCGGCCTGCGATAAAGACATAAGATTGCCGGTACTTCCAAGTAAGTAGGAAATTTGAGCGGTAATTGCGCGCCGGGGCGTACTCTTTCGTAACACGAGGGCTGCAAAGCTGTGCAAATGTTGAATTTAGCCGAGGAGTCCGAAATATCCTTAGAAAAAGTGGTAAACCAGCCGTTGGCAACGTTAACACAAGCATTATGTGCGACTTACATTGCCAGGTCAAAAGCTCCCAACGGTGCTTCCGTACCCTCCGAGTTGCCATCCCGTTTTGGCAAGGCTGGGGTTTCCACAGTGTTTTCCACAGTGGATCGAGACGCACCCCGATCTAACGCGAGCACCAACGGGGCGCCTACAACCGACCAGAAATGACACCATTCACGGACTTTACCCGGAAGTTACTAGACGGCCTGCGCGGCGTGCGGCTCAGATCGCTCGTGGTCCCCGCAGGATCCGCGCGGGAAGGAAAAGCATGGCGCTCAGGAGCGCGAAGACACCGTGGACGGCAATTCCCACGATGCGAAAGGGCAAAGTGATCAGCCAAACCAACGGGTAAAGGATGAGTGCGAGGAGCGCTACCGGCCAGCACAGGAAGAACAGAATGCACCAGAGTAAGAAAGCAGCCATGGGGATAACTCCCTTCCCTGTAAGTTACGTGATCGCCGGCCGAGAAGTTCCGTTCCCGGCATATTGGCTCAAGCGCAGCCGCTTGGCAATGGACACCGGAACTTCCGCCTCCATCACCATGTGAGAATCGGCGACCGCCGAACTCAGGACCCGTCCCAGTGCGTGGATCAGGGCGAGCGTGCGGCCTTCGGCAAGCGGCAAACGCAGGGAGAGTGTTATAACCGGATCGACCGGCAATGCAACATCGATACGCCTCAGGAGCTCGTCGATGCCGGCTCCGGTCATGCCCGATACCAGCAGGGGAGCGTTGTCCGCGGATTTCGCGGTGGTGCAGACGAGCTCATCTTTCTGTTCGGGCGTGAGCAAGTCCACTTTGTTCAAAACGCGCAGCCTCGGGCGGCCGGCCACGCCAAGCTCTTCGAGAATTTTATCCACTTCTTCGTCCAATTCGTCGTGCTGCGGATTCGAAACGTCGCTGACGTGCAGGATCAGCGCCGCTTCCTGCACTTCTTCCAGGGTGGCGCGAAAGGCGGTGAGCAAGCCTTTGGGGAGATCGCGAATGAACCCTACGGTGTCCGATACCAGGACGCGGCGGTGCGACGGCAGGCGCAGGGCGCGAATCGTCGGGTCTAGCGTGGCAAACATGCGCGAGGAAACCAGCACTTCGGCGCGGCTGAGCGCGTTGAACAATGTGGATTTTCCGGCATTCGTGTAGCCGACCAACGCGATGGTGCCGAGCGGAACGGCGTTGCGGGCTTCGCGGCGCTGGGCGCGCTGTCGGCGGACCTGCTCAATGCCAGCGCGAATTTTGCTCACGCGGTCGCGGATGCGGCGGCGGTCGGTCTCTAGCTTCTTTTCTCCAGGACCGCGCACGCCGATGCGGCCCGCTCCCCCACCTGCACCGCCAGCGCCGCCCCCGCCGCTCTTGCCGCCCAGGCGAGACATGGCCACGCCGCGGCCGGTCAAGCGCGGGAGCATGTAGTTGAGTTGGGCCAACTCCACCTGCAATTGCCCTTCGCGGCTGCGCGCGTGGCGGGCAAAAATGTCCAGGATGAGTTGCGTTCGGTCGATCACCCGGCACTCGGTCGAGGCTTCGATGTTTCGCTGCTGCACCGGGGAAAGATCGCCATCGAAAATAATCAGCGGCGCTTTGTGGGCGGTGGCTTCGGCGCGAATCTCGTCGAGTTTGCCGCGGCCGACCAGCGTCGCCGGATCGGCGGAGTCTCGAACTTGATACACCGTGCCGGCGACTTCGGCTCCGGCGCTACGCGCCAGCTCGACCAGCTCCGTGAGGGACTCCCGACCTTGTTCGCCAGCGGGCATGCCGGGAATGCGGCGGGCACGCTTCCACGTTACGCCGACGAGCAGGGCGCGCTCCGATACAGAAGTTGGGTGCGGCGTTTTCATAAGTCAGAACATACGAGAGGTCATTGGGCCGATCGGGTCGAAGCCAGTGGCCAGCGCCAAGCGGTGCATCGAGGCGGGACTTTCCCCATATCGGGATTATACGCTCGTGGCCTCGGTGCAGCGACCTACATCGAAACCCTGCCCACCGAGCCACTTTAGGGCTTCGCGTTGCACCTCAGGATCGTCGCCAAATCCCTGGCACCAGTGAATGCCAGTGTCTTTGCGGAACCACGTCAACTGGCGTTTCGCATACTGGCGCGTGGCCTGTTGGATCGCCGCGCGCGCTTTCTCTGCCGTGGTCTCGCCGCGGACCACCGCGCGAATCTCGCGGTAACCGATAAAATCGAAGGGCTTGGCGTTTTCGGGCATGCCATTTGCCAGAAGGACTCGGACTTCCTCGATCCAGCCGCAGGCCAGCATGGCGTCGGTTCTGGTGTGGATGCGAGCGTAGAGCGCTTCGCGCGACGGCAGTAATCCAATCTTCAGTGGGCGCCAGCCTGCTAGCGGTATACGTCCCGCGCGATGAACTTCCGAGAGGGGCTTCTTGGCCAGCAGGGTCACTTCGATGGCGCGAATCAGTTTCTGCTCGTCGCCCGGTCCTATCTTGCGGGACGTTTCTGGATCCAGGCGTTGTAGCACGCGATGCAGGTAGCCGGGAGCGTGTTCTTCAGCGGCGGCTCGCAACCTCTCGCGAAGTTCCTCGGAGCGCTGCGGAACGTCGGCTAACCCTTCGAGGAGCGCACGGAGATAGAGCCCGGTGCCCACGGTGAAAATCGGCACGCGGGTGCGCTGCCGTAACGCTTCGAGGACCGCTACAGCCATTTGGCGGTATCCTCCGGCAGTGGCGGCTTCTTGCGGCGCCAAAACATCCATCAAATGATGCGGGACGCGACGATCGGAGACGCTGGGTTTTGCGGTGCCGATGTCGAAGCCGCGATAGAGCTGCGTCGAATCGCAGGCCAGCACTTCTCCGCCGAGCCGCTCCGCCAGCCACACGCCCAGCGCCGACTTGCTCGAAGCCGTGGGACCAACAACGGCGACCAGAGGTGCGAGCGATTTGTCTTGATTCATCGGACCAGGAGATGCCGCGCGCGAACGAAAAGGAAAATGAGCACAAACAAGGCCAGAAGAAGAGTGCCGAGAACTTGTTGGCGTGCGAGCTTCACTAGGGTGCTTGTTGGGGCTGGAGATTATAGTAATACGTAAAGCGCAGCTCGATGAATTCTCCCTTGAACGGCGTCGGCAAGGGCTCGAAGGGAGTGGAAGCACGGATCGAGGAAATGGCGGCGCGATCCAACGGCTCTTTGCCCGAACCAAACACGCGGACAGGTTCGCCGGTGGGCACGACGCCGTTCCTCATGATGCGGAACTGAAGTGACACTACTCCTTTTTCCCCGAGTTGCACCGATTCCGGCATCACGGCAAACCAATTTTGCTTCACGGTGATGTACACGCGCCGCAGATAATCGTCAAAATTCACGCCCTCGGTGGGCGTGAGCAATTCCATGGCGCCGTACGCGGCCCCTTGCCCTCCGCCACCGGGAATGCCGCTGGTGTTGGGAATGCGCCCGCCTCCGCCGATCGCGCTGGGCGCGTTCATCTTGGCGGCGTCGCGCAGCGAATCTTGAATGGAGCGGCTGGCTGAGTTCTTCGGCAAGAGCAGGCCATGCGGAGTCGGCTGCTCTTCCGGCGTTTCGAGCTTGAGCGGAGGCTTGGGAGCATCGACCTTGGCGACCGTTTCGCTGGGCGGCGGCGGCGTGACGTTGGGCTTCGGCACCGGGGCGCTGGGCAGTTCTTTCACCACGCGCTCCGGTTCCTTGGGCGGAGGCGTGGGCACAGGCTCAGGGGTCGGCGCCACTTTGCGAATGATGCGCGGATCGACGCGCACGGCCGGTTGTTTCGGCCGGGGGGCGGTCTTCGGAGCGTCGAAGGCGCCGGGCGGTAGAAGGACGGTAATCTGCCTGCGTGCGAGGTCCAATTCCGATTGCGTGGGAGCGTGTGGAGGAAAGAGCTTGGGTTGGAAAATAAAGAAAGCGATCACCAGAATGTGGAAGACCACCGACGAAATTCGGGTGACCAAGTCCTCTTTAGACTTGGCGTCGTCCCGTGGCGTGGCGAGAAGATTGACTTCGCCAGTCATGAAAATGTCGGGATCGACGATCTCGGCCGGGAGGAGGTTTTCCGAGGGCGCGATGATTTCCGGAGGCGCGGCGCCTTGCGGCACGGTAACGCGCTCATCCATCTCGGTGGGCTGTAGCGGTAGATGGCTTTTTTCTTCGGGCGCGAAGTTTTCGCGTTTGACGTCGCGGGGGACTACGACACGCTCGGCAATCGAATCGAGCGGCAGATTCGTTGGTATGTTGGAACGCCCATCGAGTTGAATGATCGGCAGCGTCGACGGGACCAGTGTGCGCTCGTCCATCGTCGACGGACGCCGCCGCGTCGACGGGGTATCCGACGCAGGGGGCTTGGAACCAAAGGGAACAAGAAACCTAGGGATCATTTGTCCGTTTTCTGCGCTGCGGCGAATGCTAGCAGTTGGACGCGCTCGCCGTGCTCCTGGATGCTTGCCATGACGCGTTCCGCGAGTTCCAGCGCGGCGCGGCCGGCCGTACCGCTGGTGCGCGGTTCACGGCGAGTGCGAGCCGATTCCACGAACGCCTCCAGCTCTGCCCGTAACGGCTCCACCGGCTGGGCGGGCAGCTTCTCAAAGGCAAATTCCGGCTGCGGGCCCGGGCGTTTCACACCGACGCGCAGCGCATCGCGCCGGGCGTAGTCGAGCGAAATATATTCATGCTGTTGAAAGAAGCGCATTTTGCGCACGCGCTCCGTGGAAACTCGGCTGGCCGTAACGTTGGCGACCGCGCCGCCGGCAAATTCCAGCCGCGCGTGGGCGATGTCCACCTTGTCGGTCAGCACCGGAATCCCCACGGCGCGCACTTCCGTCACCGGCTGCTTCACCAGTGCCAGCAGTATGTCCAAATCGTGGATCATCAGGTCGTAGATGACGTCCACGTCGAGGCTGCGCGGCGTGAAAACACCCAGGCGATGCACTTCAAAAAAAAGCGGATGATTGAGAATGGGCTCGACCGCCAATATTGCCGGATTGAAGCGCTCGACGTGGCCTACTTGCAAAACCCGCTGATAGCGTTTCGCGTCCTCAAGTAGCTCGTCGGCCTCCGCTAAATTCGTGGCCATGGGCTTTTCGACCAGGACGTCCAGTCCCATTTCCATCAGTCGGCGACCAACGGCGGCGTGTTCGACTGTCGGAACGGCCACGCTCACGGCATCGGCGAGACCGCGCAGATCTTCCAAACCTCGCAAGGCTTGTGTTTGAAATTCAGCAGCGACATTGGCCGCCCGCTCGGCGTTCTGGTCGTACACGCCGGCCAGCTCAGCGCCCTCTATTTCGCGATAAACGCGCGCGTGGTTGCGCCCGAATTCACCGGTACCCACGACGGCGACACGGATCTTCTTCGTTGGACCTGCCGCCCCGCTCATTCCTTGATCATTCCCCCGGAAGCGTCTTTGGGTTCCACAGAAATTGCAGGAGGAAACGCCTGAATGGCGATTCCCGCCGCATCCGCTAACTCGATCAGTTTTGCCCGGTCAAACAGCAAGGTGCGCGCAGCGTCGAGAGCCAGTGCCGTGGCGCGGGAACTCCTCATCTGTTCGATGGTGGGCAGACCAATCACGGGTACGTCGAAGCGCATATCTTGCCCCGGTTTGCTGACCTTGACGACGCACAGTGGCTTGCCGCTCACGATTCGCGCGGCGCGGGCGATCGTTTCGTCGGTGCCTTCCATGGCCTCGACGGCGACACACGCGCCGTCGGAAATCACCACAGTTTGCCCGATGTCCATCGCGGAAATCTGCCGCGCGACGCCCAGACCATAAGCAATATCCGCGGCTTCTCGCTCGTCCGGCGCTCGGCGCGTGAGCACTCCGGGTTCCGGCACCAGCGGTTTCAGAAACAATGTCGAATCCACCAAACGAATACCTTCATCCTCGAGCACTCGCGCAACCGCGCCGATCAGTGAATCCGTGTTTTTTCGCGGCAGCGAAAACAACAGCTTTGCCAACTTCCAGTCCGGCCGGATCGCGCTGAAAATCTTGTTGTGCTTCACTTGCCCGGCCATCACCGCCTGCGTGACGCCTTCCTGGTGCATCAGATCGATGGCCTTGCTCAACTCGCCCAGGCTGACCCAGTGCAACCGCTTCGCTGAACTTTCCAGCTCTGCGGACGCTTCTTCCTTCAGTGCAATCACCGCCATCTCGATGCCTTGGCTGCGCGCGCCCTCCAGGACCAGGAACGGAAAACGCCCGTTGCCAGCGATGAGGCCCCAACCCGTCGTGGATGTCGTGGCTTGTGGCATGCGTGGGAAGCGCCCGCCGCTACTTCACAAAGCCGCGCTCAGCGGTTTCCAGAAACTTGATCAGCTCTTCCACGTCCGCTGATCCTGCCAGCGAAGTGCGCATCTCGGCGAGTGCTTGCGTGGTGTTGAGCTTCGAGCGCAACAGCAAACGAAACGCGCGCTGCAGGACTTGCAGGCGTTCCGGCGAAAAACCTTTGCGTTCGAGGCCAATAGTGTTGACGCCGAAGCACTTGGTCTCGCGCTCGGTGACCACGATCGAAAACGGCGGCACATCCTGGGTGATCACCGTGGACGCGCCGATGTAGGCGTAGCGACCGACGCGGCAAAACTGATGTACGGGCGAGCAGAACCCGATGGTAGCGAAATCCTCTACGGTCACGTGTCCCGCCAAAGTCGCACCGTTCACGAACAGCGTGCTGTCCGCCACGTGGCAATCGTGCCCGACGTGTGAGGAGGCCAGGAACAAACTCCCGCTGCCGATGGTCGTTTTTCCGCCGCCCTTGACCGTACCGCGGCTGACGGTCACGTATTCCCGAAAAGTATTTCCGTCGCCGACGGTTAGTTCCGTTTTTTCGCCTTGAAATCCTAAATCCTGCGGATCGCCACCAATCGAGCAAAACGGATGAAACACGTTGTTGCGGCCAATCTTGGCCGGACCCTGCACCACCGCATGGGAATGCAGCACGCAGCCGTCGCCAAGCTCCACATCGTCTCCCACGATGGCGTACGCGCCGATCTGCACGCCTACCCCGAGCTTCGCGCCCGGCGCCACCACCGCCTGAAGATGAATCTGCGGCGTGCTCATTTCGCGGCGTTTTCCACCTTTGCGGGCACTTCGCGGTCCACCATTTTGCACATCAGGGTGGCTTCCGCCGCGAGTTGCCCATCCACCGTAGCCCGTCCATCCAGCTTGCAGAAATCTCCGCGCCAGGAAATCACCTTGATCTCCAGCCTCAATTGATCGCCAGGAACGACGGGCCGCCGGAAACGCGCGCCATCCACGGCCACAAAGTAGAGCAGCTTGTTGTCGCGATCGGGAATCTCCAGCAACAAGAGCAGGCCACCGGTCTGCGCCATGGCTTCGATGATCAGCACCCCAGGCATGATGGGTTTGCCGGGAAAGTGTCCCTGGAAATGGGATTCGTTGATGGTGACGTTCTTGACGCCCACGATGCTCTTCAGGCGCTCCATTTCGAGAATGCCGTCTACCATCAGGAACGGATAGCGGTGCGGCAGTATCTTCTGAATTTCATTGACGTCGAATATCATCGGCGCTCCCCAAGCGCACCGCACCACCACTCTGCGGCGGCCCCGTTTGTCCGGCAAACCAATGATTATATGCGAACCTCGCGCTCCGCGATACGCGCCCGCGGTCGTTGTCGCGCGAATTAACCCCCGCAGACCCGGTTGGCCAGCCGTGGCTTCGCGCGCGATGTTGCCGGTAATTCCTCGCGCTGCTAGCATGTGCGGGCCATGCCGGAAGCCCATCCCGCCAAGAAACTGTTGCAGATTCTGACGCCCCACCTTCGGGAGATGCTCGCGACGCTCCGCAGCTTGGTCCTCGCCGAATCGCCCAGCCTTGAAAAGGCCGCGGCCGACCGTTGCTGCCGGCTGATCGCCAGGGAATGGCGCAAGCGCGGCGCCCAGGTAGAATCAATCGCGCAAAAACATCGAGGCAACCACCTGCGCGTGACCTGGTGGCCGCAAGATTCGCGTCCGCAAGGGCAATTTCTGGTGCTCGGCCACTACGATACCGTCTACGCCACCGGCACTCTCGCGAAAATGCCCTTCCGCGTAGCGGGTGGCAAAAGCTATGGTCCCGGAACCTTCGACATGAAAGCAGGCATCGTTCAGGCGCTTTTTGCTCTGGAGGCTCTGCAGCGCACCGGGCAACCGCTGCGCAAACGCATCGTTTTTCTGTGGACCTCCGACGAAGAAATCGGCAGCGAATCCTCGCGCAAGATCATTGAATCCGAAGCTCGCCGCAGCGATGCTGTCTTTGTTCTCGAACCCGCCTTTGGGCCACGCGGATTACTGAAGACCTCGCGCAAAGGCGTCGGCGAAGCCGAGATCATCGTCCACGGCCGGGCATCGCATGCGGGCCTGGCCCCGGAACAAGGCGTCAACGCCGTTCACGAACTGGCCCAGCAAATCGCTCGCATTCAAGGATGGAGCAGCCTGGGTCTAGGCGTGACCATCAACGCCGACGTGATCGAGGGCGGAACACGAACCAACGTTATCCCGGAACACGCCCGCGCAATCCTCGATCTCCGCGCCCTGCGAATTGCCGACATGCGGCGCCTCGAACGCCGCCTGCATGCATTGCGTCCGATCCTGTCCGGAGCGCGTCTCGAGATTCGCGGCGGCTTCAACCGCGCGCCCCTCGAGCGCAAAATGAGCTTCGCTCTTTTCACCCGCGCCAAGCTGCTGGCCGCAAAGATGGGCCTCTCGCTGGGTGAATGCACCGCGGGCGGCGGCTCCGACGGCAACCTCACCGCGGCCCTCGGCATTCCCACGCTGGACGGCCTCGGCGCAGTCGGCGCCGGCGCCCACTCCGCCGGCGAACGCGTCCTGGTAAAAACCATGCCCGCCCGCGCCGCCCTCCTCGCGGCGTTGCTATCATGTTGCTGACAGCACCGCCCAACCGCCAATGATTGCGAAAATTTTCCCCGAAGCTTACGACACTGAGGGTCGTGTGACGTTCCGACCCGACCAACAACGGCGGCGGCGTTTCCCTTCGACGTTTCCATTTGGAAGATATGTCTCGCAACCCCTGACGCTTTCCTGTAAATCACTCGAGGAACTACGCTCGTTCCTCCGAAGATGTCGCTATGTATCGGACGAAGACCAATTCGGAAGGAAGGACTTTGGATGCCGCCCGAGGAATTTGAAAAGTCCCGTAAGGGCGATTGCGAGGATTTTTCGCTTTACGCCTGGCGGCAACTCATCAACATGGGCTATAACGCCAGGTTTGTGGGCGGCAGAGTGGGAGACTCACCCTCGAAACACGCCTGGGTCACATTTGTGCGGGACGGTGACCATTTCCTATTGGAACCGCAGGCTCGCTACTTTGGATTGAGATTTCCTCGCCTCGATGCTCTCCGTTACCAACCTGACGTTTCAGTGACCTGGGATGGCGACAAGATTCACTTCTATTTTCACCAGCAGCGCAGGTTCGTCCCGCTGCTGAGGCAACTCCCCATATTGGTGTGCGAATGGGTTTTCTACCATTTGGGATCGTTCCTTTACGTTCTGCATCTTACTTCGATCGCCTTGGCGAAATTCATGCGCCGGAAATTCTTCAAAACCGCAAAAGTCAGCTAGCGTCCGTAGGTCTTCCGCAGATAATTGATGGTCGACTGCATCAGATCGTCGTAATCGCTGTGCAACACTTCCTTCACTGCCGCTTCCGTCGTGCCGCCCGCCGCAATAGCGTTTAGAATCCGCTCCACGTCTCCCATGCCATCGGCTTGCACAATGTATTCCATGTTCGCCAGCGCCCAGGCATACGCGTACTGAGCCTGATCGCCGGACAACCTCATCCATGACGGCTCCAGTTCGCTCAAAGGTATGACGAATTTTTGGTCGTAATTTTGCACCAGCGCGCTGGCATTCTCGTTGCTGCGTTTCCCCTCCATCCATTGCGCAAGGCCTTCCTGAATCCACGTTGGCGCGCGCCCGTGCGTCTTTTGCTGGATGAAGCTGTGGGTCAATTCGTGTTTCAGCACTCGCGACAATTCCGGAGTCAGATTGGTCAAGCCCTGCACCGGCACACGGATGCGCCCGTCGTTCAACGCACCGACCCACCCCGGCGCGCGCGTGATGTCCGCAAACGCCTGCTGCGTATACAGAACCACTCCGATCGAATCGGGCGGCGAGAAATTCAGTTCCGACTCGATGGCCGTAAAATGCATCTCCAGCGCCCGCAGGATTTCGCGCGCCAACCCCGGCTCCTCCGCGCCGCTGTAACGCAGCACGAAGTGGCTGCTCTCGTTCTCCCGGTAAGTCTCTTCTTCCTGCATGTCGCGCTGCGCTTTATTCAGCGCCGCCTGCACTTCCGCATCCGGCCGCAGCGTCAGCGCCCGCTTCCATTCGGCGACGGCCTGATCCAGCTTATTCATTCCGTAGTACGACCAACCCTCCAGCTTGGCCACATCCGGATTGTCCGGAGCCACTCGCCGTGCCCGTTCCAGATATTCGAGCGACTGCTTGTACTCGCTGCGCCGCAGGTACAGAAAGGCCAGGTTCATCAGCAGCACAGGGTTTTGCGGCGCGTAAATGAGCGCGGAGCGTTCATCGGTCACCGCGTGCTCCAGGTCGCCGTGCGACAACTCGAATTGCGCCGCGGCGTGATGGGCCAGTGCAGCCTTCTCATTTGCCGAGGTGTCGCCGGAGTGCGCCCCACCTGCCAGCTTCGCGAGATATTCCCGGTCAATCGCTCCGTCGTGGACCGCGCCGCGTTCGATAGCTTCGCCCGCCTCCATCGACGGCGGAGTTATCGCCATATTCGCAGCGGCAGCAGCCGGTGAATCCGGCAGAGCCCCTCCTTTTTCTATATGGTCGACAATGGACTTGGGCAGGCTCAACTCACCGGCGGACGTTTGATACTTCACCTTGTCGCCCTCTTCGACGACGCTGAGCGCGAAAATCCTTCGCCCATTCTTAAGAACGATGGTGTCTGCCGTAGCTGGAAGTGCGAACCCAAAGAGCAGAGTGATGGCCAGGACCAAACCGCGCGCGAAGGAACCCCCGCTGCAGGGCGCCGTGAGAGATAACCGCCACATTTTTCCATTTTAGGCTGAGTCCTCAACCCCGCCTCCGATAGCTTGTCCCGCCATGCCGAAAGTGACTACACTTCTCTCATGCGGGCAGGGGTGGCCCTTCTGTGGTTTTGTGCTGTGCTGGTGCCGTCGCCGGCATCCGCGGGAGAGAAGTCTGCCCGCGAGCTCTACGACGCCCTCAACGCTCTGCGTATCGATCCCGCCGCCACCTACACCATCGACGGCGCAAATCGCATCGAGCTGCGCCGCGCCGACGTGCAGCTCTCCTTTGAAGGAGGCGAGCTGGGCTTCTTTACCTCGCTCGACGGCCGCACCACTGGCGCGGTGTTCGCCGGACGTGGCCACGCTCTGGGCGTGCCCCGCGGCGCCGTCGAAAAGCAGCAAATGGCCCGCTTTCTCGGCGCCCCGCTTCTGGACCAGGAATTTACATATGCGTGCCTGCGCTTCACGGACGACACCGCCGACGATCTCCTGCGTCAACTGCACGCCGCGAAACTCGCGCCGCAACAAGACTCAGCTTTCGCCTCGCGCTGGGATGCTCTGCTCGCCACCGTCAATCCCGGTCAGTCGCTGCGTATCATGTCCGACAGCATTTCGCAAAATCCCCGGCCGTACTTTTATGCGGGGATTGAAGGCATCACCACCGGCGCGTTCGATGTGGTCATCGACCTCCGCCGCGAAGAGGCTGTAACGCTCGGCCAGCCGCGAAAAGCGGGAGATAGAACCTTCTACGATGTGTGGGCTT
>Ga0210384_10005251_pt1 | contig 14191 bp, 6 predicted proteins | sample IncBWH2MmetaG_FD_160574 | JGI IMG/M metagenome (GOLD analysis project Ga0210384, IMG submission 160574) | Forest soil microbial communities from Barre Woods Harvard Forest LTER site, Petersham, Massachusetts, United States - Inc-BW-H-2-M | ecosystem: Environmental > Terrestrial > Soil >...
GTACCAAAATTCGCTAACAATAAACGATAAGAGCAGGGCAGAATCGCGCCTGTCAACCCCGGAACGCCACGACAGCCGCAAAAGGAATGGATTGGAGCGGTTAGCCGGAAATCGGAGGGCAGAGGCTGCCAGCCTCCTCTCTGCCAACTGTTCGACAACGCAACAAATTGTGGGATAGAACAGGTGACTCAGGCGGGTGGCACACCCTTTCTGCGAGGGCTCTTCTCCTTCTACTAACGGAACACTGGGTGCCTCATCCCTGCATTTTTGCAAGGGGTGGGGCACCCATCTGTCCAGAATGAGGATGTGGAGGTCAAAAACCTTGGGCCACCAGCCTGCGTAGCTGCATCCCATTGGATTCCGGTTAGATTCCGGATCGTCGGCAACCCTTACGTTGGGATCATTTCCCGCTTGCCTGTGATCCTTAGCTACTAAGTCGACGCTCTACCTGTGGTCAGGCAAGGAATTCCATGGTTTTGTCCAGTGGAACTTTCGGGCTTGGGTCCACGTATTGTCTCCAAGGAGGCACCCATGCCCTATTCGCTCGTGCTGACCGGTCACATCTGCGCGGGAACCGTGGGGTTGCTGTCCGGGACCGCGGCAATGTCTTTCCGGAAGGGTTCCCCCCGCCATGCCCTTGCGGGAAAGGTCTTTGTCATATCCATGCTCAGCATGGCCGTCCTCGCGGTCTACCTGGCAATCGTGAGGCACCAGCCGAACAACATCGGCGGCGGGATCATAACCTTCTATCTGATTGGAACGGCATGGCTGACTGCAAGACGGAGAGACGGGGAAACCAATCGTTTCGATTGGGTTGTGCTGCTGATTCCTTTGGCGCTCGGTATCCTCAACTTGGATGAATGGCCTAAAAGTCGTGCGTAGCGGAGTGAGTTCACCGGACGGAGTTCCCGTCGGAATGACCTTCTTCATGGGATCCGTGATGCTGCTGGCGGGGGCGGGTGACGTTCGCATGCTGCTGGGCGGCGGTGTTCGTGGAGTAAAGCGCATCACGCGGCATCTCTGGCGCATGTGCTTCGGTCTGTTCATCGCTGCTGGGTCTTTTTTCCTGGGACCGTCGAACCGCCCATTGAGATTGCTTTCGGCAGTGGGGCTCGGGCAACACCTACCCCCGGCTCTATTCAGCACGACGTTGTATTTAATTCTCAGCGTACTCCCACTGTTTATGCTGATTTTCTGGCTAGTCCGAGTGCGCTTCGCAAATGCGTACAGAGGGTCGATACAACTCGCATCCGCTAGTCCTGATTTAACGCGATAACCGAGACGCGCGTATCCCGAGCGCGATACACCTCGGCGGGTGGGGCACCCATCTGTCCGCATCTTATAGCGTGGTCGGGAAAAGAATAAGGTGTCAGATGTTGCGCGGGAAGCGAGTCAAGACTAGCTTGTCAGCCGTTTCTCCTGTTTTGCGGTTTGGCCAACAATACCCGCCGATAGATTGCAGTAAAACATCTAGCGAGCAACGCGAATGCAAGTGCACCAAAAATCCATAACCCGACTCTATAAAAGACCAGACTCAGCCCAGCCACAACGCAAATTACGAGGTAGGTATTCAGAGAGACGTAGCTTAGCGGCCAGTACTCGATCTTTGCAGTGTAATTCGCCGCTATGGCCCCGCGCTTAGCAACGCCGCGCAGTATCCACAGCGGTGCTCCCAGAATTACCAACAAAGCCAAAAGCCCCCCAAGACGAGTCTGACCGACAGAAAAATTGATGACATTCCCTATAAGGTGACTTGGGGCAACGCCTAACATGCTTGGTACGTCTGGATTGTTGTCCTTGATACTGGCCGCACCAGCGAGCACATCCTTCCGACAAAACTCAGAAATACTTTCGTAGCTGGTTCTCAGATAGTAATTCTGAAGGATCGAACAATAAAAGATTGTGAGACTGAGGAGTGCCGCCGACAATAAGTGCGTGATAGGCGCTTCAAATATCTGAAATCCTTTGTGAGGGTCTCGATCTGAGGCAACAGGAACAATCTGCCAGGTTAGCCTTTGTTTGCCGAAGAACACGCAGAACAGTGCGGTGAGAATCAACACCAAAGCAAACGCAAAGATCATCATGCTTTGCTGCACGAAAACGAACAGCGAAAATAATGCATTTGCTAACCTATGGATCAGGCTGGAACTCTGCATGAGCAGCGCACCAACAGACCAATCGTATTCATGTTCGGCAACCAGATCGAGACGCCCCTTCAATAGCGGATAACCCGATGTCGCCCACCATTCTATGAGGGGCTCTATAACGGCCACGATCATCAGTCCTGCTGCTACCTTGGCCGAGCTGTTTAGTGCATTCTCCCAATCCTCGAGAGCCTCGCCTTCCTCAACCGGTTGCAGGTTTTCATCGACGAGCATCCGACGCTTGGCAAGCGCACGAATCGAATCCGGGATTGACGCAAATGCTTCGAAGAGAAAAAAGACGATCAGAGGAAATAAAACGAGGAACGCAAATGACCAGTTGATGGCTGATATGTATCCCACCTCCTTGACTGTTCCCGCCACCGAAGCTGTGTCAGAAACCGTGGCGAATCCAAAGGGATACGAAATTGAACACATGGCAGCAGCGTAGAGGAACGCTATCGTGGCCGGCATCAGTGAAGGCATGTGATAAATCGCCCGAACTAGTTCGATCGACTTCTGCCACAAATGACTAAGCGACACTCAACCTCCGAAATACCAAGGCGGCAGATACCGGCGGCATGCAAAAGGAAAAAGGCTCCTGCCACTCGGAAGGCAATTCTGCCGATTGACTCTGGCAATTAGTCCGAGCCCAAGCCCCCCTGTGGCCATGCTTCATTAAGGTGCCAGATTTCGCATGGGAGGCGGGACAGCCGCGCCGCGTTTGGGTTTTCCAGAGGGTTCACCATTATCTTCCGAGCGGCAAGTCCACCTTCCAAAGGCCGCGGCCGTGTGTTGTCGCATACAACGTCTCGCCATGCCAGAAAAAGGACTCCACTGAACAATTCGTGGGGCCTTCATTCGTCGGTGACCAGTTTTGGCCTCCGTCTTCACTCGCGTAGATGCCAATTTCAGTACCTACGTACAGAAACTTATTGTTGCCCGGGTGGATGGTTAGCGTGTAGACAGGAATGTTGCTCGTCCCGATAGACATCTGTTTCCAATTCTTACCGCCGTTTTCCGTCCACCAAACGTTATCGTGTTCGTAGCCACCGAACGTCACATACACGACATTAGGATCGGCAGAACTGACCGTGATATGCGTAGCCATTCGATGAGGCCAGTTTGGGGTATTAAGATCTGCTTCGCGCCATGCTTGAGATCCGGCAACATCCGTCCCAGCTTTCCATGTCGTGAAGAGTTTGCCATTCAAGTGCCCAACCCAAATTGCTTCGGAATGATGCGGAGCAACCGCGACGGCGCTGATAAGGTCTTGTGAGTCAGGTCCAATCGGACCCTTAATCTGTTTCCAGCTTGGCGAATCGGACTCTGCGTCGGTGGTTTGCCAGAGACTTCGTCCACCCGCAAGAATTCGTGGTTGTTTCATGAGGTCTTCACGCTCTAAAGCAAAAGGAGCGATAAAGAGAGAATTTCTGTAGTAGCCATCAGCGTCCGGCATCGCATCAGGAATTGAGTAAGGAGCGGCCTTCCAATCACACGCACCGGTCTTTTCATTAAACGAGCAGCCGCTGATATCGTGGAAGTTCACGGTGACATCATTCCGGCGGTGAAGCCTGAGGTAGACGTACTCCCCGTATAGGTAGTTCTCATCTTTAGGATCCGCTGCGCACCACCCTCCGTCTCCGCCGCCGCTGTCGCCAGCAAAGTACCACTGATTCGCAGTGGAATCAAGAACCAAAGTGCCGTTATCCTGTGCACCCGCTACTACTTTACTTCCGCTCGCACTCACCGCGCCGCCGTAAAACTGTGTCACATCATATGTGTCATTAAGAGCTATCCACCCTGTACGACGTTCGGGGTCGCTGCCTACAGTGGAGACATCGTCGGCTTTATATAAGCCACCATCGTTGCCGAAGAATACAATCTTGATGTCGCGACCGTTGTACCTAGGATGCGCAACGATGACGTGTTGGTCGGCGTGTGCAGAGTCCGACCAACGCCAGTCGCTGATGGGAGCTAGCGTGTCACCACCATCGGAACTCTTCCACAAGTTCACACCGCCAACTACGAGGAAGTTTGCATTGGTATCCCCCGCCCAAATGACATTACCGTAATACCCCTGAGCGCCAAGATAGTTAGCTGCAACTCGGGTGTTCAACATTGAATCAACCATTTCAGCTTTTCGTTGTTTATAGGTTTTACCGTCGTCATCAGAGCGCCAGATTTCACCAGAATTGTTGTCAACGGAAGCGTAAACGATCTTGGAATTTGCCGCAGCGTATGCCAGCTCAACCCGCCCGCCCCACGGTGCCGGTTTGGCAATGGACGTTTTCTTCGCTTCGTGCCAATCAACTCCTCCGTTGATCGAATAATAAACCCTAACGGTTCCTGCATCGTTTATGCCAGCAGCCACCGCAGCGGTGTTACTACCAGACGGCATCGCGACCGTGTACATTCGAATCCCAGGGAGTCTATTTGGCCAAGAATTGGGCACACGATCATCATGGCGAAAGAGCCCACTCATAGTTGCAGCCAGTAGCACATGTCCATCAGCGGAAATTGCCAGACGATTCACATATTGGAAGTCCGGGTTGTGCTTTGTAAAAGGTATCGGGTTCCAAGAGCCACCGGATTCACCTGATCCTGCATCTCGCGTCTCAAAGATTCCGTCTCCGGGCTTGGCGTCTTCGATTGTGTCTGTATTCACACCGTTAACACCGAACACGATGTATGGATATCCTTCGCCAGTGCCCGCGTAAATCACATTGTGATTGGTAGGGTTCATAACCATCGTAGAGATGGCGAGGTTGTGCATAAAGTCGTTGACAGCTCTAAGGGGCTGACCCTGAGTGGAAAACCAAATGCCTCCACTGACACTGCCGACCCACATGCGGCTGGAATCCAGAGGATCAATGATGATTGTTCGAGTACGTCCGCCGACTCCACCCGGACCGAGTGAAACCCACGGGTGCTGCTCCAGGCCAGCTGTCGCGAGCTGAGACTCTTCAGTGTTTGTCCGGGGGCGTACGACTAGGCCGGCCACTGTTGCTTTTGGCAGCGTTCCAGCACGACTCTTGTCGATAGCTAAAGCCTGTAAAGCTGATGCGAGCGCACCTTTCGGAACTATGCCCAAGTCATTCTTCTGCTGAAGCGTCCGGTAATGTAGACGAGCACGTATCAGATTGGCGTCTTCCCCACGTTCCTGACGTCGTGGCGACACTCGAACTGTTTGAGCATTCAGGTTACTTAATGCGAAGAGCACAATTGCCAGCCCTGCGCCGTACTTTCTTCCGTTGCATAGCAGGGTGATGCGCTCGGGTCGAGCACGTCTACGACTCATCATGATGAGACCTCGCACGGTAGTGGGTTTCCGTATCCTAACTTGCACTAAAACTGCCGCATCCGGCATCTCCGATCGTGCCAGATGATGTCTTGAATCTCACTGCTCTGCTTTGCCCCGCTCTTTCCAGCTTCTCCCGTGTACTCGAAGGTTTGGGTGCATAAAGTTCCTTCTTCCCGCGTGCCATCCTGCAAAATGAGGACACTGCGCTTTCCTTCGGCACCGACGATTACACGCTGAACTTTCTTTTCGTCTAGTATCCTGGTCTCGGCTTGCTCGCACTTCTCGTTTGGTCCGGCAAACTTGATTGCTTGGTTTCGCACGTTGCCTCGGATAATCGTGTCCTTGACTTGAATAAGATCTTGATCGACAGAGATTGCTTTGAGCAGATTGAGTCTGCCTGGGGTCCCAACGTCGGACGGCTGAACGTATTCCGCGGTGTTCAAGATTCGTTGTCTCACAGAATTGGCGGGAAGCTGATCGCATTTGGCGACGATCAAGCTCGCGGCCAGCGTAACAAACGGAGTCGCCTGACTCGTGCCGCTGAGAAATCCGTAGCCGCCGCCACGTATGGTGCTCTTGATTTGTACCCCTGGGGCGAGAATTTGGGCACTCTGAGGATCTGAACTGTAATTGGAAAAATACGCGCGCTGGCCGTCAGGTGCGAGCGCATCTACAATGATCATATTCTTAAGCAGCGACCGTAAGCGGGGGGATAAATGTGCCCTTTGATTACGTCGACACCCTGTTCGACAACGGCTCCATTCACCGCGCTCTTACGCCCATTCCCAGCTGCCATTACAAACAAAGTATGTTGGGCACTCATCAATGTCGTTAAGAGTTGATTGTCGTTGAAGGTGGTCCAACTGCCGGACACCACGCTCGCTCCATGATCGACGGCATAGCGCATAGCGGGAAGCGCCCGCAAGAAGTCGACCTCTTCGGTGTCTCCCGCCACCTTCAGAATCATCAGCTTGATGTGACCATCCAACGTCGAAGGATCAAATGCTTGCGGCAGCCATAAGCCCAGCACACGCGCAGAAGCTATTCCCGCGACGTGAGTGCCGTGAGAATTTTCAAGAGTGTCGACAGGCTGTTTCGTGCGATCAACGAAGTTGAATCCGTGCTGGTCATTCTTGAAGAAGTCCTGATCAGAAACTGAGGGCTCTGGATTTTCCCACACATTCTTCTTGAACGCCGGATGACTTAAGTCTAGGCCACTGTCAACAATCGCTGATGTTATAGACCTATCAGGCAGAATGAGGTCTTTAGCGTTTATTTTATCAAGGCCGACCATTTTGTTGAACCATTGCTCATCAAGTGATCCAAGATCATAGCGAGAGTGCGTCGAAGTCAGAGCCCCGCGTGTGATCGTGACGGGATGTTCGAGAAAGCCAGGCTCGTTTACTGCACTAGCCAGGACGCCTTGATAGGAGGCGGCTTCATTTCGCACAATGGATGGGTCCAGGCCTTTCTTGAGCTTGAGCACACGCAACATCGGCGCATCGGGCAGTTTGATTGCCGTAAACGCATGCAAAGAAGTAGCAGCCGACAAAGAAGGATTTGCAGATTCGATCTTATTCAGTGTTCGCTCGCCTTCGAATCCGTAGTGAGTCTCTGCTAGATCGCGCAGAGATGATCCCGGCGCTAAGAGCACCTCTCTCGTGCCGGCGTCGCCGGTAATATCTGGCACGTTCACGGCAACCCCCTTTGCTAATCGCGAATGCTCATCTTTCCCTTGCTCCCGGAGATCGGCCAAAAGCTTTGAATTCCCCGCTAGCAGGAGGTGCTTGGCGGTCTTTTTGTCTCCTAACACTTGCGGACCAATCTGTGTCAAACTTTTGTTACCAGCGGCGAGGTACGTCTTCCCCTCAGCAATCGAGGCAAGATACTTGTAGGTCTCTGGCGGAGCGTTAGGATCAAGCAATATCAATATTTCGGGTTGCTGTTCAGGAGGCGCAACATCTACCTTGTAGCGACCTACAGTGCCGTGATCTAATTCCGGCGCAGGGTGCTTCGTTCCATGTTGGTCCGGCAACCGCGACGTCCCAGGTTTGACATAGATCCACCAGTAAGCACAACCAATGAGCATCAGGCCTACAGAAACAAGCCCCTGTACCTGTTTGCTCCGACCATCCTTTGCCGTCATACTCGACCCTTCAGGTACTTCAGTCCCAACACAGCCGTTCCGGCCGCAGAAGTGTTCGTCTCACCGATAAGTATTCGTTGATTAGAATTTCCTATTCTTGGCCGCAACCGGGACACGGGCCGTCTTCCACATCCAGCCTGCCCCAGGAGCCGCGACTTCTACCGGAACCTGAGCCTTTCACAATGCCAAATACTCTCCAGCGAGGCGCTCGCCCACACTCGATGGCACAATCGCCAGCGATGTCCGGCCCACATTGGCACCCAGACTTCTTGCCACGGTGCTCCGCGCTAGCATCGGTGCTCATGACTATCATGACGGGTGCGAACGCACGGCATGAGCTCACGACGTGATTAGGCGAAGCGTTCTGGGTCCACGACATCGAGGTTTCTGGCCGCAAAGACCGACCGTCAAATCTTTCTTTTGAAAGATCGTCCCATGCTCCAGCTCCTATGTGCTCGTCAAGTCCCGAGACCATCTCCTTCATTCGCGCGTCTAAACATCGACGCATCATTTACCTGCTGGAGCCCAAGTAATCGCAAATCCCGGTTTCCAGATGGTCCTCAGTGAGATTGGTAAGTTCGCACTGCCCAAGTTGGTCGCTTGTCCGATTGTGAGTCCACTTCCAAGCCTTTGTTGCTGACCAGCATACGCTCCGGCGGTGATATAGATCTGGCGGCCTGCAAAGGTCCAAGAGGGTCCGAATAAATACTCGATGTTTGTTCCTTTATTGTCGCTCGACTTGGCTGTCAGCCCCACGGACAAATAGTTTGGCAACAGCCATTTTTTCCAGTCTTCAGCTGAAATCTGATCCCAGAACCGGGCATGGAGCATCGCGATTGGCAAGATCCGCGTGCTCGACTGCTGTTGCGCGATGATGATATTCGCCGGTTGACCATTCCCGCCGTTGGGGTTAGTGGTTGTCGTGTAGATCACCTGCGGCAATGGCGAGATCACCAGTCCGCCTGAGAATACAAATCGAGGGCCGACACCAAAACTGAAATCGTGAGACCACGTGTTAGCGGGTTGGGCGGCTGTCCCGGGATTCCCCGCCGGGGGTTGAGCAGCCGCAACGGCTGCATTCCCACCTGCGCTCGGTGAAGCGGGAGAACTCAAGACCTGCAGTACTGCAACGGGGCTGCAACTGATCGTGACCTTTACTTTTTCCTGGTTGCCGCTGATGGGAGTATCAATCGTAAAGTTCTGTCGGTTCTGCAGCACGACTTGTACATTCGTTCGCGCTGATTCAAGTTGTGACCTCACATTATTCAGCTGAGCCAACTGGCTCCGCCATTGATCGACAGCGGCTGGAACCGCGGTTGTTCCGTGGGCTAAGGCCGAGAGAAAGGCAGAATCTTGATCAATGAGTGCGCGAAGCGAATCCTTGCAGGCATCGGTACCATCAGTCAGATGCGTAAAAAGGTTCTGTGCTTGGTTGGAAAGCTGATCAATCGCTTGGCCGAGAGGAAGTCCATTGACGTTAGTGATTGTAAAAGATGCTCGGTTCGCTAATAAAGTGGCGCTCTGGACTGTGGCCTGGCAGGACCGCTGATTCCGAAGGTCCGCGACATCATTCGCGAACTGCGTAGTCGACGTGCCTTGAGCGATCACTGCATTTTGCATGGCGGCATTGATCGCATCACGCTGTTGTAGAAGCTGCCGCACTTCCTCGTGAACTTGATCGAGATATCGGCTTGCACAGTCGCTCTTCGGAATGTCGTGGGGCACATTGTTGGCGATAAACGGCCGTGTCGCCCCGGCTATCGGAGGAGCTGGAGCCTTAGGACCCGGCTCAGGCGTGCTCGCGCCAACGTTTGCGATGCCGCCGATGATTCCCAGAAAAGAGCCAATCCCACTTTCTTGATAACCTTGTGAACTCGTGGTAACAGTACATTTGAAAGCAAACGGGTTGATATCGGTGAGGCGTATCACCAGGTCGGAATCATTTGCCAAAACGTAACCCGCCGGATGCGTCTGCGGAATTGGCGAACCGCCGCTCGCACTTAACGTGTAAACCGTAGTTGTTTCTGATGTCGAGCTTAGATCGCATTGGGGAGCAGCCTGAGCACGACCGAACGTCAGCATTGCGCCCACAACAACAAGTACCGCTAAAACCCGGCGACCAGTTGACATATCACTTCTCCTGTAACTCGAATGTGCGCAGGCGCTTGCAACTGCCTTGGCCGCAACGTCTAGAGTCGTCGCCATCTGAATTCTCCTAGGTTGTTAAAACGAAACCGAGACATTGCATGGTGCTACACGCGAACTAGGGCCGCTTTATGCTTCTGCACGCGCACTCCTGCTTTTTCGGGGAATCGGCGAATAGAAGACCCCCTCGGATGAGAAGCTTTTGGAAAGCTTCATCCTTCAGTTCGCCGAATTGGCGTACAACATATGCGTTGGGTTTCGGAATGTCAAGAATTAAATCTGAACATTATTTTTCTATCTTTAGTTTGCAATCAGCTAAAGGGTAATGAGCGAGGGGGGATTTTCCAGAAACGGTCTGTTTTCAGCGGGTTTACTGTTGCGTTCCACTTACCATAATCGCGACAATCTAACTCTCACAAGGATACGCCCTGACCCGTCGGAACTCTTGCGTTCTCCCTTTGCTTTCCAGTGAAAGTCAGTTTGTAATAAACGAACTCTGGCCGAGTACTCGCCTGAAAACGCTCTTGTAATAGTGGAAAGGATCGATGACAAGTCTGTGCTCCTCACTCCAGATTTGTGTAGACTAGTCGCCATTTGGGTGCCAAAGAGGTTCCGGCCTTGAGAATCATGAGCGGAAGAATCAGAGAACTCAGGAGGGCCGTCAACCATGGACGAGAAAGAGGCTATATATGCCAGCTAGTGTTCTGACTCAGCACAACGACAATATCCGATCCGGGGCCAACCTTCAGGAGACGAAGCTCCTACCGTCCAATATCGACGTAAACACGTTCGGTCTCATTGCCTCCCGTGAAGTCGAGGGAGAGATTTATGCGCAGGCATTGTACGTGCCGGGCGTGGCCATAGGTGGGATACCCAAGAATGTCGTGTTCGTTGTCACGATGGAGAACTGGGTCTATGCATTCGACGCAGACGACCTAAGTCCCGGGGGCACGTTTTTGTGGAAGCATCAAGTACACCCGCATCCTGTACCTGCCCACTCTTACGGCCCGAATTATAACGACATCAGTGGAAATATAGGCATTCTGAGCACGCCAGTGATCGACCCGAGCACAAACACAATGTACCTTGTTGCCGCTGCCTTCGAACCGGTTGTGCTTAACGGCCCGCCAGCTCAGGCGCAACAGGCCTTCAAACACCTTCTATTCGCGCTGGATCTGTCTACCGGCAACCCACGCCCGGCAGCGCCTGGATCAGCAAACCCAATCGAGATCGGTGGCTCCGTGCCGGGAGTTGGTTATCACGACGCGCAGGACACGAACAAGCCTGTCGACAAGACGGGCGGAGACGCCAGAGTACCGGTCACTATTACCGGTCTCGACTCGAATGGAAAACCTGTGGCGAAGAATTTGAACGTCGCCGATGCTGCGGGCGGCCAGGTCACTTTCAGCCCCATGCAGCAACTGCAGCGGCCGGCACTGTTGCTAGCGAACGGGCTTCTTTATATTGCATTCGGCTCACACGGCGACATTGACCCCTATCATGGCTGGGTATTTGCATACGACGCAAAAACTCTTATGCGGCGTGGCGTGTTCTGCTCCACGCCGGGCGGGGCAAAAGGCGGAATTTGGCAAGCAGGCGAAGGCCTGATCGCGGATTCCGCTGGGAAGATTTATTGCGGAACGGGCAACGGCGACTCCAAGCCCAACGCCGCAGGTGGACCGGATCTTGGCGAGACTTTTGTTCGGCTCCACGCGAGCGCCGCTTCACTGGACCTAGATGCGTTCATCACTATTTTTCAAGACGCCACCAACCCTGTCTCCGACGAAGATCTCGGCGCGGCGTCTCCGACAATCCTCACCGACGGTTTTCTGGTCGGCGGCGGCAAGGACGGGAATTTCTATCTCTTGGACCCCTCCAAGATGACGAACGTAGGCACCAAGGACGCGTTGGTGAACCAGTTTCTTGCCACACGTGGACCAGGGAGCCGCGCACGGGTGTTCGTGAATGGCCAGGAAGTCAGCACCCATCACATCCACGGCTCGCCGGTTGCGTACGACTCGCCTAATCACGGCCCGCTCGTTTACGTCTGGGGCGAGAACAATGTGCTGCGCGCTTACAGGTATGACCGCGTGGCACACATCTTCCCCGGACAACCGAACCAGCGCAATGCTGAGGGTGTGGCGACCGCACACGGCACGTTGTTTGCTTCCAACGACAGCCCGCAACGTCGCGGGATGCCCGGTGCCATGTTGTCGATCAGCGCCAACGGCCAAACCCCTGGGACAGCAATCCTCTGGGCCTCCCTACCGCCCTTCGACGACGCCAACCAGAAAGTCGTCGATGGCATGCTCGTGGCTTACGACGCGACTCAGTTTGACAGTCAAGGACGACTCGTCTTGCTCTGGCATAGCCAGCAGAATGCTGCGCAAGATGACGTCGGCACCTTTGCTAAGTTCTGCTGCCCCACGATCGCTGACGGCAAGGTGTTTCTGCCGACTTTCAGCAACAAACTGAGGATTTACGGGCCGCGCGCGAAGGTGGACGGGGGATACAATCTCGCATTTGGTGGCAAGACAGGCCTGACCCTTAACGGCAGCGCCCGCAGCAACGGAGGGCATCTCCGCCTCGCGGGCAGACATGTTTTCCAGGCGGGTAGCGTGTTCGCCTCAAAACCTGTCCCTGTCGCCGCCTTCACGACTACGTTCCGCTTCCAGATTCTTGGTCCGGATCCGGCCGATGGCATCACGTTCTGCGTGCAGGGCGAAAGCCCGCGCGCTCTCGGCGGACCCGGTAGTGGAGTGGGGTATGGTCCGGACCCGTTCGACCCGCTTGACCCTGGCTTCAAGGTGAGTAAAAGTGTAGCCCTAAAGTTTGGCCTGTTCGACAGTTTCGCTAACCAGCCCCGCAGCTCGATGGGGCTATACCAGAACGGCGACCGTCCGATCCCCAGTAACGCCATCGGTGGCGAGGTCGCGTTGGACGTGCTTGGCGTCGACCTTCACACCAGTCATCAGTTCCGCGTGACTCTCACTTATGATGGCGCGACACTTAACGCTACCGTCCTCGATTTGGTTCTTCAAAAACAGGTCGCGCATGCGTTCCCTTTCAACATCCAGGCCGTCACAGGTAACACGGCTTTCGTGGGCTTTACTGCGGGAACCGGCGGGCTTAGCGCGGACCACGACATTTTGAGTTGGCAATTCACCTCATGAAGTTCTTGATATCACTGCGACCCCAGTGTGCACAGGGTGTGGTGGGCAAGTTCTAGCTCCAAGTCCCTGACAATGAGAGGAAGCCGCGTTGGAACTCCCGAGAACCTCCAGGACGAAACGGTAGCATCAGCACATGAGTGAGAGCATAGGACTGGCACCTCTACCTTGACGAAAGACTTGCAAACGCTATGATCCGAATATAGAGGACGAACCTGAAACGGCTGGAATAAGAGATCGCTCACTCACAACACAAGATCTCCCGCCTTTTCGGCACCGACAAATTGGACATTCGGCACGTTGTAGAGCACGCCTTCGATGTGGTAGGACGACCTTCCGTTGTGAGGGCCGATCTATCGCTGCCCCGAAGAGAGGTGGGCTGATCGGCCGTCAGTCGGGTTGACTCACTCGTGGTCGTTTCGACAAGACAGGAGCGCTGTGGAATCGCCTGAGTATTGAACTCTGTGGCTTTTACCGTCTACAAAATCGACTACAGCGCTGTAGCCGGAAAACCAGAAATGCAGTTTAAGTGCTTGAAAATATTGGTCGGGGAGAGAGGATTTGAACCTCCGACCCCCTGGTCCCGAAGATTGGTTCCACCGAGAATCAATAGTTTAGAGCAGTTTGTGCGAAGTGCGGTTCGCCTGTAAACATGCGGGCCTGAGCAGTTCGGTCCCACTTGCCGCTAAGCACGTACAAGCGGCCACAGGGCACAAAAGTGGGCACAGTCAAAACGGATCGAAGCACCCGCGCAGCCGGGTGGGGCATATCCAAAATTTCTTTCGCGCTGAGAATTTTTCAGAATTTTCTGAATCTCATCCGGGTCAGTGAGCGTTATGGCGATATTTCAACAACCGTGAGTCGTGGGCGGGTCTGCCAGTCGTGTAAACTCGACGTGCAATCCTCCAGTCAATCGTTTTAATATGAGCGACAACATCATGAATACTCGTTGCACCCCATGCGTCTCGTCTCGTATTTGGCTGTGTGTCGTGGTTGCGGCGGTCGGGCTGATGGCGGTGTCCATGCAGTTTCCTTTGGGCGCCCACGCACAAACAGCTCCGGCACAAACGGCTCACCCACGACATGCTCGACAGGAGCTCCCGGCGGATTCGGTTGCCCAGGTGGGCACGCTTGATTCCGTCGCCACGGTCCACGTTGACGTGACGCCGGAGCACGTTCTGAATACGATCGATCCCGACACGGCAACCGGCGCGTGGATGGATGATTTGAGTAAGGCGCAGGTGGACAATTTGAGCAAGCCCGAGACGATTCAGGGGGTCAAAAA
>Ga0210384_10005252_pt1 | contig 14187 bp, 12 predicted proteins | sample IncBWH2MmetaG_FD_160574 | JGI IMG/M metagenome (GOLD analysis project Ga0210384, IMG submission 160574) | Forest soil microbial communities from Barre Woods Harvard Forest LTER site, Petersham, Massachusetts, United States - Inc-BW-H-2-M | ecosystem: Environmental > Terrestrial > Soil >...
CCGGTGGCAGGATACGCTGCACCAGGATCGCTTCCCATCCCGGCGCACCCTTCAGTTCCGTTCGCTGCAGAACCGTGCCGCTTTTCAAACTGTCCTGGGCGCTCAACATCCGGCTACCCAGCAAGCACAGCACCACACCCACTGCCAATGTGACCCCAACCAAAAAGTTGATGCGCTTCATGGAGGTCCTTTCAGAAAGCCAGCGCATGCTAACACATGTCGAACACAGCTCATCATGCTGACGGAGAGATAGTGTGCCCATTGGGGAGGCACGCGAGCTTTGGGCTCCTGATGCGCTGCAAGAGAAAGAACCATAGATAACGCGTGCTGGGCATTGCGGAAAACGGAGTTCCTCGAAACCCTGGAAGGAAATGTCGACAGCTCGGGACAATGGGATAGCGCTAGTCGTCGCCAAACAGCTTCTTCCTTGCCAGTTCGATGTTTAAGATCACGCTTGTTTTTTCAGTCAGACCCTAGCCTAGTTGGTTGCAAAACGATGAGCTAAGCTATTTGAGACTCTCCACGTACGCGATCAACGCCTTTAAATCATCGGCTGGAAGATCGATTGGGGGCATGCCGCCCGCATTCATCTTCGCGGTGGGGTGTTTGAAAAGTTCCGCCAGTTGGTCGGAGGAGAGTCTTGTTGCTATGCCGACCAGCGCTGGAGCCGCCGCCGTCCCCACTCCGCCATCGCCATGACACGCGTTGCAGGACTGGGCCTCGAAGATGGCTTTCCCCTTCGCCGCCAGGGGGTCGGCTAGCAAGACATTCTCGGCAGCCAGGGATACGGAAGAAAGTTCAGGCTCAAAGGGTTTGCGCATGTATTCAGCTTCCTCGATCTTCTGCTTGGCGAGTTGTTGAGCGACGCCAGGCTCGTGCCTGTCCAAATACTGGCTGCGCAGACCTAGGCCCACAAGCGAGAACAGCACGAATGCATAACCTCCCATGGCTGCTGGCCGCTTCCACGGACGGCGTTCGACGCTACGATCGAGAAAAGGAAGTGTCAAGACCGCCAGGACGAGGATCGTTGGAATTACAAGGACGCCGATGATCGAGGCCGCACCGTGCCAGTATTTCAGCCATTGAAATATAGCCAGGTAATACCACTCGGGCCGTGGGATGTATTGCGTGTCGGCAGGATTGGCCGGTGGTCCCAGTTGCATCGGCACGAAAAAGCACAGAACGCCAAGCCCGATAATCAGCAGCGCCGTCAGCGAAAGATCCATCAGCACTTGGCGCGGGTAGAAGAGTTCCGGTTTCTGTTTTGGATCGTAAGGATCTTCATTGAATGGCCCGGCAGCTCCAGCTTTGCGGAATAGGAAAATATGAGAAGCGATAAGTGCGAAAATGAGCGCGGGGACAAAAAACACATGGGCCACGAAAAATCGCGATATGGTGAGTGTCCCCATCTCCGTGCCACCACGCAATAAGCGCTTGATGCTCTCGCCAATCCAGGGAATTTCGCTGACGGCGTTGGTTCCAACGGCAGTGGCAAAATAAGCTCTTTGATCCCAAGGGAGCAGGTACCCAGTGAAGGCCATCGCCATGACCAGCCCGAAGAGTACGCATCCCGACAGCCAAAGCAGCTCACGCCGTCCTTTGTAGGCTCCGTAGATATAGGTTTGTGAGAGGTGCAGCAACAGGACAATGACCATCGCGCTGGCCCCATAGGCGTGAAGGCTACGAAGAAAAGAGCCAGCGGTGACCGCTTTCGTAATATAAGAGACAGTCGTATGCGCGTGGTCGGCAGAGGGAACATAGTAAAGCGCGAGAAAAACCCCGGTGATGATTTGCGAGAGAAATATGAACAGGAGCCCGGAACCGAATATGTAGGCGAACCGCGCTCCGCCAGGAATCGGTTCATAGAGAGCAGTTCGAAGCAAATCGTCCAGACCAGTGCGATGGTTTAGCCATCCCCAGAATCCTGTTGCACTCCGAGGAGTAGCGTCACTTTCGCCTTGATGCTCCAATTGCATGCCTGAGAACTCCGGGTTCAGCCGATGACTTCCTTGTCGGAGACGAGTTGCCGGAAATATTGGAATCGCACCAGCAGCTGACCGTCCTGAACTGATGTTTCCAGCGAATCCATTCCTCGCAGCGAGGGCCCGCTGATACGAGTTCCATCCGCGGCAAACGTCGCGCCGTGGCAGGGACAGACAAACTGGTTCTTGTCCTTGTTCCACGGGACGGTACAACCGAGGTGGGAACATATGGATGTAAGCACGCGCAGTTGGCCTTGACTATCTTTCGTCACGTAAACCGCTTTTTCCGATATCGCCTTGCGCCACCCGTCCACTTGTTCAATCTGAATTGTGCGCATCACGGGTGCGGTCAGGGACGAAAACTGGCTAAGTTCTCCCACGGGTGAACTCTTAAGCTCAGTCGTGCGGCGCAGCAGCGGGAAAAGGGCAAACCGGACGAGGGGGATTGAAAGCAGAGTAGCTACAAAGACAGAGCCCAGCGCAAGCAATGCTCCGAGAAAGGAGCGCCTGCTTTCCAGCGGCACTCCAGAGCTTGCCGGGTTCTCAGTCACGTTTTCAGATCTCCTGTGCGTTTTAACATCGAATTCTTACGGCATTTACTTATTTCTTTTTCGGCAGCTCTCGGATGAAAACCACTAATTTCGTTACGTCGTCGGGCTTGATCTTCGCCCCGAAGGCCGGCATTTTCCCTCTGCCCTTGGTGATCACTTCAGTGAGTTGCGCGTCGGTTTGCTTCTGAACTTCATCGGATCGCAGATCCTTGGCATGGAATGCTTTGCCGGGGGCGGTATCACCGCTGCCATCGGCCCCATGACAGAGGGCGCAGCTCGTCTGGTAAAGTTTTGCAGGATCGGATTCGGCCTGCGTCACAGATGACAGCACCAGGCAACACACAACGGCTGCTGGGACAAGGTGCAGAAACAGTTCTCGCATGTAAGCTCCTAGAATGATTTGGTCGGGCGGTCACCGCCCCGGGGTTGATCTTGGCCCCACAGACTCCCAGCCAGTTCGATGTGCGAGCGCCGCAGACTGGGAGTCTACAGTATTGCGAGAGCTTAGAAAACAAATCGCGCGAGTACGTAGACCGTGTTATTTGCCGACGCACTTCGTAGTCGACGGCAGCATGGCCGTTTACACAAACGTCTGGACACACCTGTCAAGGGATATATAACCGTCGGCGCTCTATTATTCATCGTCGCCAAACAGCTTCCTCCTCACCACGTCGATGTTTAAGGTCACGCTCATACCGGCAGTGGTATCCCCAACGACCGGTTGAACCGCTTTGCCTTCCAGCCGGTCAGCAATCTCCCGCGCAGCATCAGTCTTGCCTTTGCTAGCCGCTGTGTACTGGCCTTCAGATACAACGGCGCCTATTCTTTTACGAATTTCCAGGTCGGATCCGGGTTGTATTCGACCATGGCGCCCGCAATCTGCGATGTCTTAGGCCCGAGATCCTTCTCGTATACACGGCCTTGCTGATTAACGATAAAGGTCATCACGCCTGAGTCTGCCCAATCATCCGGATAGGCGACCAGGGCGTAGCCAGCGATCATGTTGCCGTTGATGATGTAGTTGTACTTTCCTCCCGGCGCATGCGCACCCTGGCGAGTGAGAATCTTGAAATAGTATCCGTGGTAGGCTGTCGTGGTTGGACGGCGGCTTCGTCTTTGGCACGCGTCCCGCTGGCATAACCTTCCGCCCGGGCAGCGGCGACAAGGCTCCCTAATGGGCTCGGATCATCACCCTCGGCTGTGTCCCAGTACAATCCATCTCGCGTGCCGGGTGAACTGATGAACTTCTGCGCATACTCGGCCACACCATCCTTATCTGCGTCCACTTCGGTGAAATACTCCCATTGGGCCACGGCATAGGCACGGCAGCTCAGGATGGTTGACAGTTCGTTCTCGCCAATCCTCCGATTTAAGATCTCTTCCACGCCTGCCGGCGTATCGAAGCGCCACTGGGTTCCTTCCTTGACAATCGGGATGGGGAACAGCCAGTTGTTCTCGCCGATGGCGAGCGTGTACTTAGTGTCGTTCACCTTCTCGAGCTTGGCGGATTGCTGGGCGCTGGCGGCGAATTCTTCCAGCTCCTGTTGGTCCTGCACTTCATCTCCAGGGAGCACTTGCTCCGAGGCCTCGGGTCCGAAAATCGTTGCGAACGCGGCCGGATCTTTCGCCGCAGCCGCATCGACGACCGCTTGCTTGGCTTCTTCGGGAGTTGAGAAATGCGCTTGCTTCTGGGTAGCCTTCTCCGCAGCCGGCTGCTGGGCAGCCAAGACCGAACCGCCTCGGAGGATGCCCACTGACAGCAGGAACAGGAGCGCTGTCGCCGGGGTCAAATATCGTCTCACACCGAGTGATGTTGTTCTCTTTTTTGTCTCCATACGTCCATCCCTTCCACGTTTGAGGTCTCTTTCTGCTGTTTCGCATGCATCAGGCACGTTGGTTGAGTGAAGTCGGGTAGCGTGATTGCGGATGTTGTCTGCTCCGGTCATTGCCGCCTCTCTGGCTTGGAGTGACCGGGGTTCTTCGCCGGTGTTGGACTCGCCGGACGGGACTGACTCCGCTGTTGCGGAGCTACAGTCCTCTGTTGCGGGGCTACAGTCCTCGACTGGCTCGCACTCATTCGGCTGGTTTGTCCACGCTGACTGGCTGCCCGAGGGTCGAACCCGCTGGTGTGGCCGCTAAAGACGGGACTGGGAGGCCGCGGCGCTGAGCGTGCCATGGGCGCTGGATGTGTAGCGGTCGAGACTGCAGGGCGCACGGCCGGAGAGAAGTTTGGCCGTGTCGTCGGCAAAATCGCCGGCCGCAACGGTTCATTTCGCGGCGCCTGCGCGCGGGTTTCCGGTGGGGCTGCCTGGCGTGTTTGCGGTGTCGCGGACGGTTTGGCTTGCGCCGTCATCGGCTGCCGCCCGCGATAGGCATTAATTCTCGGGTCATTGGTGTTTACATTTCGCTGGATGATCTTGTTAACAGCGACTGGATTACCCTGATTCCCGCGACTGACTTGATTACCGGCGTTGGCCCTGGCGTGCGCAGCCACGTTGTTATAAGTCACGTTGCGATGAACGCCACCGTAGCGGTTCAGGTTGGTGTAGTTCACATTGTTGTTGATGACTGTGCGGTTGATATTAATATTGGTGTAAGTGTTGTTAACGTAGGTGTTGTTAATTTGGACGTTTGGACGAGAGCGGCCGACCCAGCCTCCCTCCCCGCTACCCTCCCAGCCATGGTAGTAAACGCGATGGCGACCCCAGTCAAAGTCATCGTTCAGCCACGCCCCGCTCGAAAACTCTCGCCGCGGAGATCGAACGTAAGCGTCGGCGGGAATTGGAGGAGGGTACGGCGGGAATCCGCAAGCACCAGCAACCGCGGCTGCTGTCTGTTGCGGCCGAAGCATGGCTCGAAATGAAAAAGACCTCCCTCGCTCCCAAGACGATCGTGATAGAGCGCACCAATCTACGCCATCTCCTATCAGAGTTGGGTCGCAAGCTGGTATGTGACATTGACGTCCACGATATATCGCGATACCAACAGAGGCGACTCGCGGAGGGAGCGTCCCCGAAAACAGTCAATCTGGAGATTGGCACGCTCCGCGCTATTCTGCGGCTGCATGGCATTTGGGCTAGGCTGCAGCGGGATGTCCGCATGCTTCCCACGCGTGAGGAAGTAGGACGGGCGATCACGGTTGAGGAGGAGCGCGCTTTGCTAGAAGCTTGCGCAACGTCTCGCTCCCGTTCTCTGCTGCCTTTTGTCACACTGGCGATTGAAACCGGCGCTCGCTATGGTGTCATTCGTACCCTACAATGGCGAAGCATAGATTTCTCAAAACGCTGCCTCCAGCTTGGCAAAGACAAGACGCCTTCGGGAACGGGTCGAATCATTCCTCTAAATTCGCGCGCAATTGCAACCCTGACCTTTTGGACGACCCACTTTCCCGAGCGTCAGCCCGAGCACTTCGTTTTCCCCGCGGAGCGATACGGGGCGGGGGGCGATAGGTTTCAGCCTCAGGCGTACCACACCGACCCGACCCAGCCCATCAATAGCATTAAGGAAGCATGGGAATCGGCAAAGCAACGCGCTGGAGCCATCCTGAAGGGAAATCCCCAGGACAAAAACGCGGAGCCGCTCTCCTGCCGCTTCCACGATCTACGCCACACCACCGTATCCCGTATGCTTGACGCTAGCGTGCCGATCGCCAAAGTCGCCAAGATCGTCGGCTGGAGCCCTACCACAATGGTGCGCATGGCCGCTCGCTATGGTCACTTCGCTCTGGAGGAGCTTCGCAGTGCGGTTGAAAGCATCAGCAGGGTCGAAATTCAGAAAGGGTCCCCGGTATTTTCCCCGGTATCGGATACTATCGGGGGGAGTGAACGGCTTAACTGATAGAAAGAATGGCTCCTCAGGTAGGACTCGAACCTACAACCCTCCGGTTAACAGCCGGATGCTCTGCCATTGAGCTACTGAGGAGTGTAGACAGATGCGCCGGAGAGACGCATCCTGAATTCTCGACAATTCATATTAGCATCCGGGTCGGTCCGCTGGGAACATTTGATAACTGTTACTTGAGTTTCGCGTCCAAGCTGGGGTGGTCTCACGCCCCAGTTTGATACCCTAGGCTGCGATGGCCCGTGTCTGCTCTCCCACATACTTACGAGGTGCTTAATGCCAGGAGGTTTCCGTTTGCTCTGGATCGTTATTTTCCTGTCCTTGACGGCAGCGGTTGTTTGGGCCAGCGATAGCGTTGCTTCCAGTACTGCTCCGGTAACCGCACCGCCTAAGGCCAAAGTGGATGTGGTCGAGGAGACTATCAACGGCCACAAGATCGCCGATCCTTACCGCTGGTTGGAGGATGCCGGTAGTGCTGAATCTCAGGAATATGTGCAACAGGAGCTCGCTTATACGCGCAGCCTCCTCGATCCGCTACCAGGGCGCAACCAGATCCACCAGCGACTCACACAGCTCCTCTCCATTGGCACAATTGGGACGCCGCAGATCGCCGGTCCGTACTTCTTTTATACCCGTCGCGAGGGCACCCAGAACCAGCCCGTGCTCCTGGTGCGCGAAGGCATCCACGGCAAAGACCGGACGCTGGTGGACGCAAACCAGATGGCTGCGGATGGCACGGTCGCTCTGGACTGGTGGTTCCCCTCTGATGACGGCCAATACGTCGCGTATGGCACTTCACCCAGCGGATCGGAAATCAGCACCCTGCGCGTGATTGAGACCGTATCCGGCAAATTGTTGCCCGACACCATCGAAAACACACGCATCGCCCAGGTAGCCTGGGAAAAAGACAATTCCGGGTTCTACTATGGACGCAATCCCAAGAAGGGAGACGTGCCTAAAGGTGACGAGGCCTATTATTTACACATCTTTTATCACGCTCTGGGCGCGGATCCGGCCAAGGACCCTCTCATTTGGGGTGAAGGCCGCGGCAAAGAGCAGATTCTGGTCTCGCAGCTTCCCGATGATGACGATCGCTGGCTGCTGTTGACCGCTTTTGAAGGCTCGGCCGGCAGGTCCGAACTTTTCCTGCAGAACCTGAAAACAGCCACGCCACCGGTGGAACTAACCAGCGGCAAGGATTTTATATATAACGGCGAGATTTTCGGGGGAAAGCTCTACATCACGACCAATGAGGATGCGCCACATTTCCACCTTTTCGTCGTGGACGCAGCGAGCCCCGCTCGTGCAAATTGGAAAGAAATCATCCCCGAGACGGACGCGATCCTACAAGGTACATCGATTGTTGATGGGAAAATCCTGGTCCAGTACGAAAAGAATGCGAGCTCACAGCTGAAACTGTTTGACCTCGATGGCAAGCTGCTGGGCGACGTTGAGCTTCCTGGCATTGGCACAATTGCCGGGCTCGGGGGTAAATGGAATCGAAAAGAGACTTTCTTCGGATTCCAGTCGTTTACCGTACCGCCTTCCGTCTACCAAGTCGACCTTGTTTCGCACAAAACTTCGCAGTGGGACAAGGTAGACACGCCCGGCATCGACCCCTCCGCCTATGAAGTGCGTCAGCTCTGGTACACCTCGAAGGACGGCACCAAGGTTCCGATGTTCGTCTTTCATAAGAAAGGTCTGGATTTGAATGGCAAGAACCCGACACTGCTTACCGGCTACGGTGGGTTCAACGTGAGCCTCACTCCCAGCTTTGTGGGCGCACGTTATCTTTGGCTGGAGCATGGCGGCGTCTTCGCCGTCGCCAACCTGCGCGGCGGGGCCGAATTTGGAGAAGACTGGCACCGCGCCGGCATGCTGGACAAGAAGCAAAATGTGTTCGACGACTTCATTGCCGCCGCCGACTTTCTGATCTCCGAAAAGTTTACCGACAAGGACCACTTAGCTATTCAAGGTGGCTCGAATGGTGGGTTGCTGGTGGGGGCGGCGTTGACCCAGCGTCCTGACCTGTTTCGCGCCGTAGTCTGCCAGGTTCCGCTGCTGGACATGCTTCGTTATCAGAATTTTCTGATCGCGAAGTTCTGGGTTCCAGAATACGGCTCGGCTGAGGACCCGAAACAGTTCAATTGGCTCTACGCCTACTCTCCCTACCATCACGTGAAGCCAGGCGCGGAATATCCGGCGATCATGTTCATGACGGCGGACAGCGATAGCCGTGTCGACCCAATGCACGCCAAGAAGATGGCCGCACTGATGCAGGCCCAGGCCGCCAATGGTCGGAGCCGCGAGCGACCGATTCTGTTGCGCATCGACACCAAAGCCGGCCACGGCCAAGGCAAGCCCATCACCAAGCAGATTGAGGATCAGACCGACGTTTATTCATTTTTGTTCTGGCAGTTGGGAGTGACGCCGTAAGGCGGTCCGGACGGTGTTCCCTCAGCGGCTAAAGCCGCGTCCTTATTGCATTCTGGCGGCACGGCTGAAGCCGTGCCCTTCCCCGGTGTCCCTCAGGATTTTGGTTGTCCCTCAGCATTCTGGCTTCTCGGTCAGCCTTTGCGTCGAGAGTTCTTGGCCTTAAGCCATACGAAGGCGCGTTAAGACCAGCCGTTGTCAGGAGCCTGGCACTGCCGCAGCATTGCCGGCGACCGTGCCCCCGCCCTGTTTGACCTTGGTTGCCTAACATGTTATAAAAACTGGTTTTGTGTCGAGCCCGCCCGAGGGAGGCTGCACTCCCTGAACGCGGACTTTTTGGCGCAGAACATCCGACGCGGCCAAGCTTAGCACTCCTGTTCAAGTCTTGCGGTGGAAGCGTGTTCGGAACTCCGGCAAACGCTCCCCGGCGCTCTGAGTAAGAGCGTCTGGCTGGTGCTGTGTGCTGGCGGTGAGGCTCAAACACGTAGTCATCCTTACTAGCTCTGATTCCGGAGGATCCCGATGCGCACCTGGCTCGCTGGTATTGCGTCCCACGGATGCCGATTCGTCCAGGCTTCTGCTAAGACGGTGGTCGTCGCCCTCGCCGCGGTGACAGTTGGCGCTTCTGCCGCCCTCGCCCAACAAACTCAGGAAGTCGGCGGCGAGGCCAGCCTGAAGCTTCCAGACCTCTCGCAGGTGACCTTTCTCGGCATGGACGGTCATCGCTTGCTGACGATTGGCATTCTTTTCTGTTTCTTCGGTCTGGGATTCGGTCTGGCGATCTACACCCGGCTGAAGAATTTGCCGGTACATCGCGCCATGCTCGAGATTTCCGAACTGATTTACGAGACCTGCAAGACTTACCTGATCACTCAGGGCAAATTCCTGATGCTGCTGTGGGTGTTCATCGCGGTCATCATCCTGCTCTACTTTGGGGTGCTGCTGAAATTTGAAGCGATGCGTGTTGCGATTATTCTGCTGTTCAGCGTGGTCGGCATTGCGGGCAGCTACGGGGTGGCGTGGTTTGGGATTCGGGTAAACACGTTCGCCAACTCGCGCACAGCATTCGCCAGCCTTCGTGGCAAACCGTTTTCTATCTACCAAATTCCGCTCGAAGCCGGCATGAGCATTGGCATGATGCTGATCAGCGTCGAGTTGCTGATCATGCTTTTCATTCTTCTGTTTATACCTCGAGATTACGCAGGGCCGTGCTTTATTGGGTTTGCTATTGGCGAGTCGCTGGGAGCGGCGGCGCTGCGGATTGCGGGCGGCATATTCACAAAAATTGCAGACATCGGGTCCGACCTGATGAAAATCGTTTTCAAAATCAAGGAAGACGACGCGCGCAACCCCGGCGTGATCGCGGACTGTACCGGCGACAACGCGGGCGATTCTGTGGGACCGTCGGCGGATGGCTTCGAAACCTACGGCGTCACCGGCGTGGCGTTAATTACTTTTATATTGCTTGGGGTGAAAAGTCCGACGGTGCAAGTGCAACTCCTGGTCTGGATTTTTGTAATGCGCGTAATGATGCTGGTGGCCAGCGCCGTTTCTTACTTCCTGAACAGCGCCATCGCTAAGGCCCGATACGCCGGTGAAGACGAGATGAACTTCGAGGCGCCGCTGACCTCGCTGGTGTGGATCACGTCGATCGTTTCGATCGCCATGACCTACATTATTTCTTCGATCATCGTTCCCGAACTTGGCGGTGACAGCTCCCAATGGTGGAAGTTGGCTACCATCATTTCCTGTGGCACTCTGGCGGGCGCGGTCATTCCAGAGTTGGTTAAGGTCTTCACCTCGACGGAATCACGGCACGTGAAGGAAGTCGTAATCTCAGCTCAAGAAGGAGGAGCGTCGCTCGACATCCTCTCGGGATTCGTGGCGGGCAATTTTTCCGCGTACTACCTCGGACTCTCGATGGTCATTCTCATGTCCATCGCTTACTACTTCAGCACCATGGGCCTGGGCGCGCTGATGATCGCGGCGCCAGTATTCGCTTTTGGGCTGGTGGCTTTCGGATTCTTGGGTATGGGTCCAGTGACTATTGCGGTCGACTCCTATGGTCCGGTCACGGACAATGCACAATCCGTCTACGAACTGTCGCTAATCGAGCAGGTCCCTAATGTTCGACAGCAAATTAAGGGAGAGTACAAGTTCGACGTCAACTTCGACCGCGCCAAGGATCTGCTCGAAGCCAATGACGGCGCGGGGAACACCTTTAAAGCAACTGCCAAGCCGGTGCTGATTGGGACAGCGGTGGTCGGCGCCACTACCATGATCTTCTCCATCATCATGGCGCTGACCAGCGGGCTTACGCAGAATGTTGAAAAATTATCCTTGTTGCATGCGCCTTTTTTCTTGGGCCTGATCACCGGTGGCGCCATGATTTACTGGTTCACGGGCGCCTCCACACAGGCAGTGACCACCGGCGCTTATCGCGCGGTCGAGTTCATCAAGGCCAACATAAAGCTCGAAGGAGTGGAGAAAGCCTCCGTCGCAGATAGCAAAAAGGTGGTGGAAATCTGCACCAGGTACGCGCAGAAAGGGATGTTGAACATCTTTCTGGCGGTTTTCTTCGGCACCTTGTGCTTCGCCTTCGTCGATCCGTTTTTCTTTATCGGCTATCTGATCTCCATCGCTGTTTTTGGCCTCTACCAGGCGATCTTCATGGCTAATGCCGGGGCCGCCTGGGACAATGCCAAGAAGATTGTCGAAGTCGTAATGAAGCAGAAAGGTACTGCGCTGCACGACGCCACGGTCGTCGGCGACACTGTCGGCGATCCGTTCAAGGACACTTCGTCCGTCGCCTTGAACCCAGTTATTAAGTTCACTACCCTTTTTGGATTGCTGGCAGTTGAGCTGGCGGTGACTCTGACTGCAACGCAGGGCTCGACTCTCACCGACGTGCTGGCGCTAGGCTTCTTCCTTGTATCGTTCTTCTTTGTCTACCGTTCGTTCTACGGCATGCGCATCGTTAAGGGAGAAAGCATCGCCAGGGTCCACCCAGCGGCTGACTAGGAACTTAACATCATGGCTGTTTGTCCGCAGGCTTCAATGTACGCAGAAAAAGCACCAACTGCCAGCGTTCCAGCTCTGGCAGTTTGCTGAACGACGGCATACCGCGATCCGGATTACCGTTCGTAATCTTCCAATAGAGCACACCATCTTTCTGCTCCTGGACTACCGGAAGGTGCAGATCGGCCGAGTGCTTTTTTAGAATTCCACTGCCATCCTCCCCGTGGCATTCGGCGCAGTTTCGCAGGAAGAGCTTCTTCCCTCCCGCGGCGGCCGCGGGTCGGTTGGCGAGCGGATTGGGCTTGGATGCCGCCTCTTCTGGCGCGCGCCAGTCCGGATCAGGTTGGTATGCGGTGTTCTGACCCAGCATCGCAGCGAAGAGCGCGAGATAACAGCCTAACCCCATCAGCACGGGGCGGGTCATCTCTTAGCTCCGAATAGTCGCGACAGCTTATTGCCAATTCCCTGGATCTCGTAGCTGTACCCGAATCGAAAAAGCACCGGACTACTCTCGTGAGTCAGACCGACGCCAGTGGAGAAACGAAGGGTGGTGTTGTCGCTGACCAGCCAGGCGACAACCGGCGCTGCGTAGTGTGCTGTGTCATGGAGCCCAAAGCCAAGCGTGCTCCCCAGGCCGCCGTACAGCTCCATCCCGGCCGAGAAGTTTTCCCGACAGAATCGGCAATTCGTTCCTGAAGCCAGCGTCGCTAATGGCCGGGAGATGGCGAGAGCATAGCCGAATTCAAAACCCGCATTCTGCGAAAAGTTTTTGGCCACGATGAAGTTACCTGCCAGATTCCAATCATGCACATCGCGCGAAACGATAAGCTTAGTTTCCAGTTCGTGGACTTTGATCTGGCGCAGTTCCGCATTCGGCGAACTAACATCAGGCGCCCCACCTTCAATTTCCTTCTGAATCCGGCTCGCTTCGCTAAGGTTTTCGTATTCCAGATAGAGAACAGGGTTGATCCAGTGTTCGCGCTTTAGGGGGCGGAACCGGTTTTCGATTCTCCACCCGGTGAAGATTGTACTGTCGCCGTACGTAGACTGGCCTTCCAGATAAAGTTCCGTAGTCCACCTTGCCGTCACTCCGTATTCAAACTCGGTGTACGGAGCAAAATAATACTTTTGCCCGGAGCGTGGAACGTTAGTTGTGCTCGATACTTCAATGTCCAGATTACCGGGTTCCTCCATGTGATGGCTGTAGGCAACAAAATAAGGGCTTTCCTGTGCCATGGAGCAGACTACGGTGGAGAGCGTAATCAGAATCAGGCGGTCCAATTTAATCATTATTGCAACTCAGTTGCATCTGTAAACTAGGATTTATCCTAGGGGCCGGTACTCCTTTTGGTCAAGCCCGGAGCAGCATTTTTCGTTTCAGGATTGTTGCAACCAGTTGCAACCGGCCGCAGAATTCCGTAGTGGGTCAGTTTGATTTCTACAGGCCATGCTTCCGGTACGACAGGACCGCATATATGACTGTCGCATAGACCAGCCACTGAATGAGGGGAACAAAATATATGTATCCCATTTGCTCCTCGAATCCCGGACGCATTACATCGACCCACCATTTGACGAGATGCCAAGCTGGCTCCTGCGTCAATGTAAAAGCTGTCCACCACCGCGAGAGCGAGGCGTTGCCCGCAAGGTGAAGATACACGACAATCATCAGACCCTCAGCTACCAGACCGATCCCCAAAGCCGCAGCTAACCTGCGCATGACAGTTATTACCTCTCCTCTCATGGTGCGGCATTAACCGAGTGCTTTCAGAGTAAGCTCTTTGTCAATCCGCGTGGAAGCGGATTCGGCTGCGGCAGCAATGAGCACAATTCCTCGATAACGGATTCATTGTTGGCGCCATATGCCGTGGAAATCAAAGTGACCCCACTACGCAGAATTTCACGCGGGCGCGGAGCTGCGACACTGCGCGCAGTAACCACCGACTTCCAGACGAGTGACCACGATGTGGAACTGGCAATCGCGCTGGATCTGCCCTTTCAGCCGGTCGAATAGGTCACTTTCGAATTCCATGATCTTGCCACAGCGCAAACAAGCCATGTGAATATGATCTCTCTGTGGGCGGCGTTCGTAATAATGCTTCTCCCCCTGCATATGCATTAGATCGAGTTCGTCCACCAGGCCATGACGCTTCAACAAAGCTAGTGTGCGGTATACGGTGACCCGGTCAATCCTGGGATCGAGCCGGCGGGCGCGACGAAGAAGCTGGCTCGCATCGAGGTGTTGCTTGGCGGTCTCCACCACGCTGAGGATAGTGCGGCGCTGATGAGTCATACGCAAGCCGCGGGACATCAGCTCCGCTTGCAGCCGTCCAGGAGCTTCGGTCTGAGGTAGAGGCATGGGA
>Ga0210384_10005254_pt1 | contig 14182 bp, 15 predicted proteins | sample IncBWH2MmetaG_FD_160574 | JGI IMG/M metagenome (GOLD analysis project Ga0210384, IMG submission 160574) | Forest soil microbial communities from Barre Woods Harvard Forest LTER site, Petersham, Massachusetts, United States - Inc-BW-H-2-M | ecosystem: Environmental > Terrestrial > Soil >...
AAAAGAGCCGGTCACCGGGGAGAGCGCGAAATAAGCCGTTAAAACCAACGTGCAGGGAAGGCCGGGTGATTCCGGTGAACCTGTGGTGACTATGCTCGTGTGCTTTCTATCATTGCACGCGAGGCTGCGGGTGCATCGGGCGCCCGGCTTTCCCTGCGCCCTCTACCCTTGAGGGACATGCTTCGTGCACAGCTCGGGCGTTTGTCGCCAGCGAGCCTGCGGACCTATGCCCTCGCCGGCTGTTTGAAAATCGAATCTGATCATCGGCACGCAATACGCTTCGCTATTGCACCCTACGCGCCAAATTGGAACCTTTGGGGAGCATGCGATCAAGCCGGCCATCTCGCGGCGATCCGGCTTGACAGTGCGGGTCCCCGGGGGGAACATTGTCACCGTCGCTATCGGCGACACATTCGTGAAATTGTAAGCAGAGGAGGTTCGATGACTCCACCTCCGCAGAGCAAGCCGCGTAGTGCGATGGGGCACGTTCGGTCCATCGTATAGCGGCGAAACCCACGAACGGCACGCCGGGAAGAGGCTTAAGTGGGCCGCATCAGCGAGGCATGGCCCCTTGCCTTCCCGGCGCTGTGCTTGGCGCGTGAACATGACCACCGTTGAAGCCCGTAGGATGGGTGGAGCGATACGATACCCATCAATTTTCGCGAAGGGCACAACCCATCCTACGCACTACCGCTCCCCTCAGGAAATCTCGTACACCGACACCTTGTCCGCGATGCCGGTCAACGCCACGCTTCTGCGTGTTGGCTTCAGCCCGTTGCTCTGAAGCAGGGCCCGGGCATCCGCGTTCTCCACCACCGATTCCGTCACCATGATCGCGCGTGAGGCGGCAAGGCCCTGGACGCGCGAGGCGATGTTCACGGTCTGCCCAAAGTAGTCCTGCTGTTCATTGAGGATGACCGCAAGGCATGATCCTTCGTGGATGCCCATCTTCAGGCGCAGGCTCTGATGCTGACGCTCGGCGCCAAGATCGCTCATCGCCTCGCGCATGCGGATCGCTGCGGCAATGGCGCGGTCAGGCGTCTCGAAGGTCGCCATCACGGCATCGCCGATGGTCTTGACGACGGCGCCCCTTTCGGAGGCGATAATCTCCTGGAGCAGCCTGAAATGCTCGTTGACGAGATCGAAGGCGACGAGGTCGCCGACGCGGTCATAGAGCTCGGTGGAGTCCTTGAGATCGCTGAACAGGAACGTCAGGCTCAGGATCTTGAGGCGCTGGCCGATGGCGAGCGTTTGGGTCCGGTAGATGTCGCGGAAAGTCTGGTTGGTGAGGAGACGCGTTGCCGTGAGGACCGGCTTGCGTTGCCTCAGCAGGTCGTCCAGCACCTGGTTCGTCAGCCACACCGCCGGTAACACACGCCCCTCGGTGCGGTTTTCCAACGCGAGCCGCAGCGGCCCGGGGCGCAAGGCAACGCTGTCGACCGGAACCTGGACCTTGTTGAACATCACGGACAGGTTCTGGCGCTCGCTCGCCTCCTCGCCGCCGACATCGAGGAACTGGGCCGTGTGCGTCACCGGATCAAACACGATCAACGTGCCCTTCGGCACTTGCAGCGACAGGATCGCCCTTTCTCCCGGCGGCAAGTCGACGCTTTCAAGCGTGACCTCGCCCAAGAGCTTCTCCAGATCGGCTGGAAGATCGATCGCCGAACTCCAGAAGATCTGGCGATAATATTCGGTCGCGGACAATTCGTCGGGGCTGTGGGCCGCGATCTTGCGCAGGCGCGGGCTTACCGTGAAGGTCACCTCGACCAGATTGTCGAGCGTCGTCTCATAGCCCGCGGCGCAGAACGCGCAATGATACTGCTCCCGATCCAGAGTCTTCAGGCTTTTATTGGCGGAGAGAACGCCGGCGCAGCTCGGGCACATGACGCTCCACGTCATCTCGAACATGCCGAGCCCCACCGCATTCAACAGCGCCGCGATGACCCGCTCCTCGTCGAGGTTTTCTCTGGCCGCGAGATCAAGCGCGTTCATCTTGTTCAAGGCATGATCCGGGGCATCCCGCACCATACGCTCGAGCACGTCCACGACCTTTTCATCGGCCGACTGACGCAGGGCCGCAAACAATGTCTCGGTTTCGCTCATGCGACAATGCTACAGGAAAGGAGGCAAGGCGGAAACCCGTTAACCGGCCCGTTGTGCGTACCGAAACACAAACCCGCACGTATTGACGGTGAAGCGAGCGTAGCCCTGATGAAGCGCAGCGAAATCCGGGGCCACTTCCCTATCCCGGATCGCGCTACGCGCCATCCGGGCTACAGACTGGAAGGCAGATGACGGTGTCAACAGACTTCAAGCCAACGGCAGTCAAGCCAACGGTCTCGCTTGAAGACCTGGACAAGCTTGATATCCGGGTGTGCACAATCGAACTCGTCGAAAATGTTCAACGTTCCGACAAGCTCGTTCGGCTACGAGTCGATTTTGGCGACCACAAGCGTACCATTTTGGTCGGGATGAAGAAGGAACGTCCGGACCCGAAGGCCGAAATAGAAGGAAAGCAGGCGCTGTTCGTCATCAATCTGCCCGTTCGCACCATGGCAGGCGAGAAATCCGAGGGGATGCTCCTCGACATCGGATTCGCGGATGGAATCCTGCCGCGGTTGGCCATTCCTGAATCGGCCGTTCCGAACGGGGCTCGCGCGGGATAGCGCGTAGCATGGGCGGAGTCACCGGGTCCGGCCTTCGTCCGGCCCGATGATAGACTCCACGACCATTGCGCAGAAGAGGATGGGTTTTGCGAAGGGCTCAACCCATCCCACGTGGTAACTATGCGATTGTCGTCCGTTAGTATTTGGACTTTGTGTTCGAACCGGTGGTTTGGCCTGGCGCGTAACTGGACGCGCCAGGGGTCCCCTTCTTCGAGCTCTTTGCTTGCGCCTGGTGTCCGGAAGCGCCCTTCTTGGAACTCTTTTTCTGCATCTCTTGACCCGGCGTCTTGCTCGACACACCCTGAGCAAACACGGCTGGTGCGGTAGCCATGAGAACCGCAGCAGAGAGTGCGATGATCTTTGTTTTCATGTCGTCCTCCTGATGAGCCCTCACTGCAACGAAATGAGACCAACGCCGTTCCATGAACGGACGTTCATAATGAGGGTGGGATTCCAAGCGTCGCACGGATGAGCCCTACGCGTTGACAGTTGCCGCAATAAAAAAGCCCGGCTCTTGGCCGGGCTTTTTTCGTTCAGTGGCGCTTGTGGTCGGGACCGCCGCCTCCAGCCGGTCCGCCGCCGACTCGGGGAGCGGCGTTGACGTGAGGTGCGCCGCCGCCAGTTGCGTGCGGCATCGCGGGTGCTGCGCGCGGGCCGCCCATTTGGGCGCGTGCGTTCATCGGCGAGCCACTGATGCGCCCCGCGTTCGGCTGCGCGATATGCGGCCGCGTGGCGGGCCGGGCCGCCGGTGCGGCGGAGAAGCGCGTTGCTTCACGCGCGCGTGGCATCGGCTGCTGCGCACGAGACAGGGTTTTGCCGGGGCCATTTGCGGGCGCCATGCGTCCTTTCTCATGCACGATGCGTCCTTGCTCGGCTCGCGCGCCCTGCGCACGGGCAAAGCTCTGCTGGCGATTTGCACCCGCCGCAATGCCGGCACGTGTCCGCCCTTCAGTGACTGCCGCGCGCGTCTCGGTCCTGCCGATGCGCGCGGACCGATCGGCGGGGACCTGCGTCGCAAAGCGGGCATGCGATTGCCAGTAGCTGCTCCAATAGGCGCGGCGGTGATACCAGGGCCGGCCCGAGTAGTAGCTTGCCCAGTATGAGCTCAGCACGAACGGCTCGATGGGCACGTCGACGACATCGACGTAGTCAGGCAGATAGACGTAGCGGTTGCGGTAGAGATATTTCAGATATTCCGACGACACCCAGCCGCGGTCGTCGGACCAGCTGACGTCGCACCAGGCATCACCCCTGATACAGCCGTGGATATTGACGCGGGCGCCTCCGGGTATGCGATCGACCGTCGGAAAGCCGGATCCCGGCCCTGCCTTCATGCTGACGGTTTCGGTGACAATGCCCGGCGCCGCAAGCGCGGCGGTGGGCACCAGCAGCATTGCTGCAACGAAAATGCCTTTCGGTTTCATGGCGAATGTCCTCCTCTCTCGACTCGAAACGCGGGAACGGAACGAGAGTTCCCTCAAGAGAGCGTAGCTACGATGGAGCCAACGGGTCGCGCGAATGCGCGATCCCGACTTGCGCTACGCTCCATCCGGGCTACGGACTGTTGCGCCGCACCCACTGCTCCGCAACAGCCGCAACAGCCGCGCTGAACGATTGATCTGGAACATAATGCGTGTCATACGCGGAATCGCATAGCGACAGGCCGCGGAGGAAATCCCGATGTTACAACGTGCCATCCCGGTGCGGCACCCGCACATCGCGCTTGATCAAACGCTCGAGGCTCGCGAGCCGCTAAAAGTGCGCACGTTGTTTCGTGCCTTCATCGACCATTCCCTGCGGCTATTGCGATGGCTGGGCGATTTCATTGCCGCCGGCGGTCCTCTTTCATAGATCCCCTCACCCGGAACGAAATGCCGAGCGCCTCAGGTGGCGAATGAATGGAAATCGTTACTATGGCGTTCGGGTTGAGGGAGCAAAATACGGCGTGGGCTTTGGCTCCGCTCTCGCCATCGCGATCTCCTATACCACCAACCACTCGATCCTCTGGGCGATCATCCACGGCATTCTGGGCTGGCTTTACGTAATCTTTTTCGCACTGTTTCGGTCGTAGGTCCGTAGGGAGCGTAGCCCGGATGGAGCCAACGGGGCGGCGCTTCTCGCCGACCCGGGCTACGGACTATGCCGGATCCCCGTTGCCCGACAGGATCTGCGCGGCGCCGCCGATGGCGCGTCGGAAGGCTTCGTCGAAGGTGACGCCGCGAAGCTGCCATCGATGCGGCTGGCCGTGCCACTCCATCCGCCACTCGGTGGCCCATCCAAGATCGGCATCGTCCCACTTGAGACGCCCGACCAAGGCGACTTCCCCGCCCTGCTCGGCGGCGCGTGCGGCCAATGCCGGGGGCGGCAGCTTGGCAAGCCCGGCACCATCGAGGCCCGACTTCGCCAGTGCCGCCTCGCTCGGCAACACAATGCTCATCCCGCGCTTTTGGGCCGCGGCGAGCAGCGCTTCACGCGGCGCTACCGCGGATAGCCCGGCATCCGCCGTGACGATGGAGTTCCTTGTGCCCTGCTCCATCTCGATAAAGACGGCAACGACCGGACGGTGCGACAGCCACGGCTTGAGACCGAGCGCGTTAAGAAGGCCGTCGATCTTCTTTTCGTCGAAGTCGACGATCAGGTCGTACGGCCGGTCTCGGGTGCCCTGCTCGTCGCGAATAGGCGTGCCGGACATCTGGTCGTGATAGCTGTGCGACTTAACAAAATCTCCCGCGCGCGATTGGTAGGCGGCGAGCCGAGGATCGCCCGCGAGCTTCACCGCGCCCGAAACCTTGATGAGGACATCTTCCAGGCAGGCGGCGAAGCCGACGATGCGGTTGGCTTCGCCCTGGCCGGTGACGACGGTCTGCACCCGATAGAGATCGTCCGCCGCCGCCATTGTGGCGGCGCAACAGATCAGAAAGGCCAAAATCGATATCCTGATCATGGCGACCCGTGCGATGGGTGGAGCCACCGGGTCCGGCCTTCGGCCGGCCCTAAACTCCGCGATACCCATCAATTTCGTCGAGATCGAGGTGATGGGTTTCGCAGGGCTCAACCCATCCTACTTGCTTATCTCGCCGAAGCAGATTGGTCGATTGGCTTGCCAAAAACCCTGCGGCAGCCCTCGCTCAAATTGGCGCGTTGTCTGTGCATGCAGGCCGTGATCCGTTCCACATTGGGAATTTCCGACGAGCAGAGCCGGAAGACATCGCCTGTGCAAAGTCGTCGTTGATCGTCCTGCGTGAACGCACGGCTCCCCGCCGGCAACATCGTCAGGCCAAGTGCCAGACCGGTCATGAACACGAAATTTCGGACGTTGAACCGAAGTCGCATCGTCGCCCCCAAAATCGACCGACATTGCGGTCGTCCACCACGCGGTTCGCCGCGTTGGAATCAATCAAGATCGTAGTGAGTCGAGTCCCGGCACATCAAGATTCGCAAACAGCTATGCACCGGATTCTTGATTACAGGCTGCGTCGCGGGCGAAGTTCCCACTCATGGGTCGTGCGTCATTTTGAAATCGGGGCCGCACGCGGCTTGTCATCGAAGCGATCCACGGGTGCGGCCTTGATTGATTGAAACACCGGGCGCATAGCCATTCGACGCTCGAAAACCAGGAGCCGCAGATGTTTAGCCACATGACTATCGGCGCTTCCGACCTACCCCGCGCCATCGCGTTCTATGACGTTGTACTGGCACCCCTCGGAATCGAACGCCTTCCCGTCAAGTATGCGACCTGGGCATCATGGCAGCGCCCCGGCGAGGCGCCAAAGCTTTGGGTGGGATTGCCCTTCAATAAACTGCCGACACATCCGGGCAACGGTTGGATGGCGGCATTCGCCGCCTCCAGCAGAAAAGCCGTTGACCAAGCCCATGCTGCGGCAATGTCGGCGGGTGCCGGGGACGAGGGCGCGCCAGGCCTGCGACCCAACTTCGGACCCAATTATTACGGCGCGTATGTTCGCGACCTGGATGGCAACAAGATCCACTTTGTCTGCCGTGAGGAAGAAGCGTAGCTAAGCCCGTAGGACGGGTGGAGCCACCGGGTCCGGCCTTCGGCCGGCCCAATGATGAACTCCGCGATACCCATCAACTTCGTTTTCGTCGCGACGAAGGAGATGGGTTTCGCAGGGCTCAACCCATCCTACCTGCTGTTGCCTCATCGCGCCGCGGACGCGCCCTCGCCTCCGTCGATCTGGCGGCCCATCAGCGCGATGGCGCGCTGATAGACCGAGGCCGCATTCCAGGCCTCGATGGCCGCAAAGTTCGGTTCTCCGGGCTGGTATCCCGCACCGGCCCGCCAGCCATGCGCCCTAAGGAAGTTCGCCGTCGAATTCAGCGCGTTGGCCGCCACGTCGAGATTGCCGGTGCCGTAAGCCAGGATGTTCTTGGGCATGAACTGCGTCTGGCCGACCTCGCCGTGCATGGAGCCGCGCGTACTGGGCGAAAGCGCGCCCCGATCGATCAGCTGCAGCGTCGCGTAGAGCTGCTCGGTGAAGAATTCCGGCCGCCGGCAGTCGTAGGCGAGCGTGGCGATCGACGACAGCATGTTCTGATTGCCGCGCTGGCTTCCGAAACCTGTCTCCATGCCCCAGATAGCGATCAGCGGTCCCGGCGGGACGCCGTAGCGTTGCTGGATCGATGCGAACAGCGCCGCCTGGGATTGCTTCAGCGAACGTCCGCGCGCGACAATGGTGGAAGCCCCGCGCTTGGCGAGGAACTGTTCGAGCGACAAGCCAAAACTTCGCTGGCCGCGATCGGCAGCAATCGTCGCCGACGCATAGTTCGCCTGCATCAAGGCTGCAACCGTCGAGGCGCTGATGCCTTTTGCCCTTGCCTCCTCGGAAAACTGTCCCTTCCAGGCTTCGAAGCCGCCAGGCCCGCTGCCGCACTGCGCAGCGTCCGCCTTCGTGCTCAGATGCACGAGCACTGCAAGGCTTGCGAAAGTAACCGTCCTAAGCTTCCTGCCCTTGGCCATTCCAACACTCCTTATCCGGCGTGACGTAAGACGCCATCCTGACACGTAGGATGGGTGGAGCGAAGCGATACCCATCAATTGCGTTTTATCGAGACAAAGGTGATGGGCTTCGCAAGCCTCAACCCATCCTACTTGCTGGCTTTCCGGCCATCCACTTCGTCAGGAAGTTCAACGGCTTCTACACCAACTACGACCGCCCCGCGAAGATGACAGGTTCGCGCGATGCTTGAGTAGTCGGATCCTACGCCGTGAAGCAACATCGCGCGCGATCGGAAGGCAGAATTGGAAAGCAGGGCAGCACCTCGGAAAAAAATCGCGACGTGACCGCGTGTCGCGTGTCGGCCTGCTTGACTTCAAAACAACTTTTGATAGCATCATCTTTTCAGCACACGATGAGGTTTCGCGCCTTGAATTGCACTCGCCGGCCAGGATCGAGCGAGATTGGGCGGACGTGATCGGCACCTGTTGAGACTGCGCAGTAGGCACCTTTCCGCCGAAGGTTGCCGGCGGGTTGAGGATTCACGCCGGCAATCGGTCAACAGCACTGACGAACACGACTGACGAACACGAATGTCGAAACCTCCAAGGAAACGGCGCGCCGCATCCAGCGCTCGCCAGGAAGACGCGTCAGGGGGGAGCAACGCCATGCCGGATCCGACACCTTGGCTCACGACCATGCGCAGTCTCGACGGCACGAAATGGGCGCCGGCCGACGGGGTGCCCAATCCGACAATTCAGGGTTGGCTGCGCTTCATCAGCTCGACCTATCCAAACATGGCGTCGTACTGCAACGCGGTCATCAACGATGACTATTTCTCCTGGTGCGGACTGACCGTCGGCTATTGCATGGCCAAGGCCGGGATCGCTCCCGTTTTCGGCGACGGCGATACCAGCCGCTTCCTGTATGCCGCTGCCTGGCTTGGATGGGGTAGCCCCGTGACCGCGACGCCCCAGCCGGGCGACGTCCTGGTGTTCGATTTCGGCGGCGGCGATCATCATGTGTCGCTGTTTGAAAAAGACAATAACGACGGCACCTATAGCTGCCACGGCGGCAACCAGTCGCATGAAGTCAACCAGACCAATTTCCGCAAAGGCAGATTGATGGGAGTTCGTCGCCCAAGCGTGGGCGCCGCCGTGCAACAGGTGGCGGCCGACACGCTCTCGCCGGGCTCCGTGGGGCGCGTGGTCACGGCGCTACAGTCGGCGCTGGCGGCGAAGGGTTTTGATCCCGGCGGCATCGACGGAGAATTCGGGCCACTCACCAGCGCCGCCGTTTCCAGCTTCCAGCGTGCGCAGAATTTGCCGGTGACCGGGATCGCCGATCCGGCAATGCTCAAGATCTTGGGGCTGTCCACGGACGGCGGCCCACCGACTGACGTTGTAACAGGAGAGCCGACGATGCAGCTGCAAGATCTCCTCAAGACTCTCGTCGACGCCTTGATCACGAAACAACAGGGCGCCGTGCCGACCCCAACTCCATCCATTGCGCCGGCCCAGGGACCCGTCGACATCACACAGGTGTTGCAGATCGCGATCGCAGCACTTGCGGGAAAACCGCTGCCGTCTGGGGTTTTGCCGGGCACGACCACCGGGACCACAACGGTGACCTCCCCGCCGGTGCTTTCCATCATCGACCAGCTTCTTGGCGGCCAGGCGCTGGCGGGCAAGAAGACGATGCTGGCGGTGATTGCCTACGTCATCCTCGCCATTCTGCAAGCGGCCGGCGTCGCCGGCACCGCGACCGGACCGACCGCAACGCCCGCCGGCGAAATTCTCACAACCCTGATCGGCTCCTTCGGCGCGCTTGGCGGTCTCGCCAAAATCGACCGCCTGACCCAGATGCTTGGCCTGATCGCAAACCAGGCCACGCCGCAGAAATAGCTCGAATGCCGGAGCGCGCGCCATGCCGAATTACCGAAGTCTGATCGGGGGCTTCTTCTCATCCACCCCGATGGACAAATCCACCGGGCCGGTGACGGTCCGGATGAACAATCCCGGCGCCATCAACGGCGCGCCCTGGGAGAAGACCTACCCGGGCTACGTCGACACGGTAGAGACGACGCCCGGCAATCGCTCGACGATTTTCGAGGCGCCTGAATACGGCGTCGGCGCGTGGTGGGACCTGCTGCGACGCTACCGCGCCGGCAACACCACCACCGTTGGCGGCATCATCAATCGTTACGGCGGCGGACAGGACTATTCGGCCTACCTTCAGTTCGTGGCGAAGAAGACCGGTTTCACCCCCGATACCCCTGTCGATCTCGGCAACGACCAGCAGGTGCTGCAATTCGGTCGCGCCATGTTCCAGTACGAGGCGGGGCGCACCCCGCCATGGAGCGACGACCAGATCGTCTGTGGCATCAGAGGCGGCCGGGCATTCGCGGGCACCGGCGCATGGCCGGCTTCGCCGCAAGCCGGACCACAAGTCGGCCCGCAACAGCAGGGGCCGGTGGGGCCGGTGGCGAACGGGCAAATCGGCAGCGGCGATCTATTGGCACTGCTGCAAAAACTGCTGGTCGCGCTCGTGGCCAATGCGGCAGGCCCGGCGGCCGCGCCAACGGCAGGCAGCGCCCTCTCGATCCCGGTGGTCGCCGGCAACCCGCCCCTGCCTGTGATCCTTTCTCCGATCGACAAGCTCTTCGGCGGCGAAGCGCTGGTTGGCAGCAAGACGATGATCGGCGTGCTCGGCTATGGGCTCGTGACCATCCTGAAGGCGGCCGGCGTCCTCGGCGCCGCCACTCCGGCCGGCCAGATCCTCTCCATTCTGTCGATTGCCTTCACCGTATTGGGAGGTGTCGCCAAAATCGACCGCATGACGCAGTCGCTCGGCGTCATTTCCGCCAATTCGAAATGACATCGTCCCTGTTCGACGGCACGCCAGAACTCACCGCCCGCGAAACGCGGGCTTCCTGCGCTCATTGAACGCAAGCACCCCTTCCCTCCGGTCTTCGGTCCCGACCAGCCGATTATAGGCCTCGATCTCGAACGCGAGGCCGTCCCACACCGACATCTGCAAGCCGCGATGAATGGCCTGCTTGGCCTGACGCACCGCCAGCGGCCCGTTCGCGGCGATGCGGCGGGCAATGCCGAGCGCGGTCTCCACGAGGTCCGCAGGCTCGACCACCCGATTGACCAGCCCCCATGCTTCAGCCTCCGCGGCCGTGAACGGAAGGCCTGAGAGGATCAACTCCTTGGCGCGGCGCTCGCCGACGGCGCGGGTAAGATTCTGCGTGCCTCCCGCGCCCGGCATGATGCCAAGCGTGACCTCGGTGAGCGCAAAGCGCGCATTGGTCGCGGCATAGACGAAGTCCGAGGCAGCCGCGATCTCGCAGCCGCCGCCATAGGCCGCGCCGTTGACGGCCGCCACAAGCGGGATCGGGCATGCCATCATCGCCCGTATCATGCGCTCGAAGATCAGATGCTGCGCCCGCCAGGCCTCGTCGGTCATGCCGTTGCGCTCCTTGAGATCGCCGCCGGCGCAAAACGCCTTGTCGCCGTGGCCGGTGATGATCACAACGCGCGCCTCTTCCGGATCGATCGAAAACTGTTCAAAATACTCCATGAGATCGAGGCCCATGCGCGTGTTCAACGCGTTGGACACCTCGGGCCGGTTGAGCGTGACTTGCAGGATGTGATCGTCGTGGCGGGAAACCGCGATCGTCTCGAAATCGGCGCGCATCCAATTCTCTCCTCTCAACAAGATGCGCATTTTCCGTCGGCATCCGCCGAGAGGCAACAGCTCAAAGGACCATTTTTAAGGAGGATTCGTCGGCTTGAACAGGCGCCCAATCACCGCTCGTCAATCGAGCGGCGCACCAGCACCTCGATCGTCGCCAGCGTCAGCGCAAAGGCAAACAGCACCAACAGCACGCTCCGCAGCGTGATGAACGGCTCGACTTTGCGTTCGATATTGGGCTGCGGGTTGACCTGGGCGATATCGACCCAGCGCGCGACAACGGGGGATTGCTCGATATCCACCCAGCGATCTTTCCATGGCGTGCCGGAGGCGGCATCGCCGTCGCTGTCCCGCGATGCCCGCAGCGACGGCACCAGCGCGTCATCGGGCAACATCGCCGACATCGAATCGCGCCACTTCGGCTGATCGATGTTGGGCGGGTCGCTTTCCTGCTGGACTTCACGGGTCGGCGTGGTTCGCCGGACTTGACGAATCTGATGCCGTCCAGCCGACGCGTCCCAGCAATGACCCGGGCCGTGCCAGTAGATGTGAACGGCCCCGAAGTGCTGGCGCGCTTCGGCTTGGCTCATGCAGGACTGCGAAGCTTCCGATGGCACGGTTGCCACCAACATCGTCACAACGATCACCGCGACACGCATGGGGTCGCCCCAATCTAGATCATCGGATACGGACATTGCCTCCGCGAGAATTCACCCGTGGTAAGGTCCAAACCCTGACAATTTGCAAATGATGATTGGTTTAAAAGGACAACATGCTTGTCCGATTGACCATGGTCGGTCGGTCTGGCCCAACTTGGCGGATGCTCTACTCGCACGACTCTTAGTCCAAGTATCCGAACGCGCCCCCAAGCCAGCCTGTACGCCTGCAATGTGCATCGAGTCGGCAGGCAAATTTGAGACCAAATTGGAAACGCTTTGCGGCGCGAATCCGGCGTGCTATTGGACGACATCGAGCTTGACCTTCGCAACCCCCTTGCCAACCATGCCCAACGCGTCGGCGGCGGAATATGAGACGTCGACCACGCGTCCGGGAACGTAAGGGCCGCGGTCGTTGACCCGAACCGTCACCGACCGCCCGGTCGCGACATTGGTCACGCGCAACCTCGTGCCGAACGGCAACGTTGGATGCGCCGCGGTCAATTCATGCGCATCGAATTTTTCGCCGCTCGCGGTCCGCGCTCCCTCGGTGTAGAAGCTCGCGAGCCCCTGCGAGGCCGTCTGTGTCGGAGCTGCATCCTTGTCGGGCTTGAACGGGGTAGGCTTTCTCACTGCCGCTACACGCCTGGTAAATGACGCCGTTCGCTCGCGCTCCACCGACGCCTGCCGGCTGGTGCCGACAAATCCAGCGTTCCGGGTGACGGAAGACTGCGCGCAGGCCGCAAGCGAAGCCGCCGCGAGAGCGACGGCAAACATTCGAACGATTTTCCCGACACGAGCGACCCTGACCGGAGAGGCCTCAGGAATATGGTCTGCGCTGATGTCGACGCACGAAATCCTGGTACGGTAGAAAGTCGTCGCAAAGAACGTCTCGGCACCAATGACCGAATGCATATCGCATCCCCGATCTGCGCCCCCAACCAAGCCCAAGTTCCACCCGCCATCAGGGCGGAACTCAATCAAGGCGGATCCGTGGCCAGGCACGCCATTAAGCCTGCGATTTCATGGGGGTGTGATCATTGCGCCACAGCGGCCGACGCGCCCCAATCCGCTTTTCCGGTTCGCGCCTGTTGGAACGAAATCTATAATTCGCGCCGTCCCGTCCCCATGAGGGCGTATCGCGAGGCTCTCGAAAAATGCCTTCGGATCCGAGTTCGAAAACGCGCGTTGCGCTCGCGTTCCTGTTCTTGTTCGTTGTTCTGGTCGTCGGGGGATATTTAGTCAGGGATCTCCGCAAGCTGCAGGAGAGTGTTGCCGACCGCGAACGCCAAACGGCATTGCAGGGCGTCATCGATCCCGAGCAACTCAGCGAGGCGCTGAAGCAATATCCCTCAAATAAATTCCTGCAGCTGATGGCCATGGCAACCAAGGCGGCGAACGACAGCAACGTGGCCATCGAAAAGCTGTCGAATGAAGTCGAACCGCCGTCGATTTCAAAAAGCGGCAATCTTGGCGGAGCGAGCCGCAGCGATCTCGAGGCGCTTCGCCGCGATCTGAAGACGGCGGATACCAATGCGACGACATTCTTGCCGCGCTACACCGCGCTCCTGAAGGCCGAACGCGACAGTGTCGAAAAATACGCCCGCTCGCTCGGCATGGGACCAGATACCACGAGCAAGCTCTTGGACAACATCGACAAGCGGCACGCGGAAATTGCGACCCTCACGTCCAAAATGCTGTCAGCGCGCGCCGAGTCCTATCGCGCCTACGACAACCTTGTCGGGTTGATCATCGCGGAATTCGGCACCTACAAGGTCGTCAATGGCCAGTTGATATTCCCGCTTCAGCGCACGGTGGACCGTTACAACGTTGCAGCCAATGCCGTGACGGTGGCCGCCAAGCGCGTCGCCGAATTGGGGGAAGAAAGAAAAGCCATGCTGAAGTCGCAGCAGGAGAGATGGGCACAGTTCGTCAAGAGCATGCGAAGTTGATCATCGGGTGGGCACGTGCCCGCGATTTTCCTTCTCGCGCCACGCCGCGCCCGCATGGCAACCGAACTTTCTCGCCACCGATGCAGGTGCTAGGCTGAACGTCCTGCCACAAGAAAAAACAAAGGGAGGATTTCGATGAAGACGACCGTGCGCGATGTCAAGATGGCGATCGCGGCCACCGCCTTGCTTGCTGCAATGGCGCAACCGAGCTTTGGAGAAGACTTGAAATACAAACCGATCATCGTGAAAAC
>Ga0210384_10005255_pt1 | contig 14182 bp, 3 predicted proteins | sample IncBWH2MmetaG_FD_160574 | JGI IMG/M metagenome (GOLD analysis project Ga0210384, IMG submission 160574) | Forest soil microbial communities from Barre Woods Harvard Forest LTER site, Petersham, Massachusetts, United States - Inc-BW-H-2-M | ecosystem: Environmental > Terrestrial > Soil >...
GGCGCCGTGCCGCCGGAAGAGGGGGTGATCGCGACCGTCAGCGTCGAGCTCAGGGCGTCGATCGCCATTGACGCGATGCCCGGTACCTCGGACAGTGCGTACGACAGTAGGGACGACGGCAACTGCAGCGCGGTCGCCGCCGCGGTGGTCGCGACGGACAGCGACCATTCCGAGACGAACTTCCATGGTTTGCCCTCGTTCCCGGTGGGCGTCGTACCCGCTGGAGTCGTCGGCGTGCCGGTGAGCTGGCCCGCCTGCGCCGTCGCGGAAAGCACGTTGGCGCCGCCCGCGGTCAGGTACTTGGCGCTGAAGTCGGCCCAGGAGAGCTGGTGCGTGCTGTTGTCGTGGCCGCTGCCAAACGCGATTGTCGCCGACGTGACGTCCAGGTCGATGGACGCTGACCCGCTGAAGTCAGGCCCGTGCACCGTGACCTGCGCCCCGAGATGGAACGACAGGCTCACCGTGATCGTGCCGAAGAAGCCCAGGTCCACGCTGATCGTGACGCCCGCGGCGATGGAGGCGTATCCGGTGGCGTCGAACGAGAACGGGTCGAAGTACACGATCGCGTCGATGCCCATGGACAGCGACGCCCACAGGAATCCGAGGTCAAGGGCCGCGGTGAACTGCGTGCCCGCCATGATCGCTTCGCTGGTCAGGGCGAAGTAACTCTGTCCGCTTATGGTCAGCACGCTCGCGACCGACCAGACGTAGCCGACCCGGGGGACCACCGGGTAGCCGACATGGTGGAAGTCCGGGTGGTACCCGCCGATGGACACCACCGTCTGCCCGGCGTTGGGGTTGGCACCGAAGAACGAGGCGTACGCGAAGCCGCCGGTCAGCCGGCAGTCCGGGGTGAGCAGCCAGGAGTTCTGCGTCAGCTGCGCCTGGACGACGAGCGCGCCTTCCTTGGTGGAAAAGCGCGCCTGCATCGCCAGTTCCACCTGGGCCAGCGGCGCGTACGTGGTCGGCAGCGCCATCCGGCCCAGTCCCAGCAGCGCCACCTGGAACCCGTCGCCGACCGACACCGCGATCACCGCCGTGACGTCGACGAGCGCAAAGCTGGTGAAGCTCACGCCCGCGGCGAACCAGAAGTTGCCGCGCTCGGGCGGGAACGCCGCGGACAGCTCGTCGAGCGCCTTTTCCGGGTCGCTGGCCAGCGTGCTGTGCGGGTCGAGCGCCGCGACCAGCGGGTAGTTGGGGAAGTCGTCCAGCGTGGCGGGCAGCACCAGCTGCCTGTTGATGCCCGCCCCGCCGCCGAGCCCGGTGACGAAGAAGGCGGGCGGCCCGCCGATCGGCGCGGTGATCCCCGCGATCACGAACAGGGCGGTGTACTTCGCGCCGTCCGGCCCGGTGAACTGCCCGTAGCCGCCGAACGCGGTCAGCCCGTACGGTCCTAGGTGGGCGATCAGCACGCCGGTGTAGTCCGGCGGGCTGCCGCGCTTGCGCAGCGCGCCGGCCAGTGACACCGAGCCACCAGAGTAGCCGACGGCGAGCCCGGTCAGGTCGATCCTCCACGCATGCGGGTCGGTGAGCGCCGGACCCGGCGGCGGCCAGTTGGCGCCGACCGACAGCTCCTCCACGTCGATCGCGAGGCCGAGTATCGACAGCCCGCCGTCGATCAGCACCCGCAGCCCGTGTACCGTCGAGCCGTCCTGGTCCACGCCGAAGCCGATCTGCTCGATGTGCAGCGGCCCGAAGCTGCGCTGGATGACGACCCACCACGGGCCGTTCCCGTCACCGGCGCGCAGCGACCACTTCAGCGACCCTCCGGCCCGTTTCTCCAGGGCCAGGGACGGGCTGAACTGCGGGGCCAGCGGCGTGTTGTCACCCGAGCCGCCGGCGCCGCCGGATGCCGCGTCGCCGAGCACGCCCTGCGCGACGGCGTTGTCGCCGCCGGCCGCGCCGGCGACCGCCACGGCGAGGTCGGCCAGCTCGAGCTTGCCCCCGGCCGCCTGCACCCCGTGCGCGTCGATGTCGAGCAGCCCGTACAGGGCGACCGAGCCGATCCGCAGGCCGCTGTCGAGCAGCGGCCCGCTGCTGCGAAGCACCCGCAGGCCCACCCCGTTCACCACGACGGACGGGGACGCGGCGATGCTATAGGTCGCACCGTGGTCCAGCAGCATGACCGACAGGCCGGGGGAGGCGCCGGGCAGGACGTCGGTCCAGGTGCTGTCGACCTCGACGGCGAGCACGATGTCGCCGCTGGTGAGCTCGACCCGTTCGCCGGGGTCGACGGTGATGCCGATGCCGTACGTGGTCGTGGTGCCGCTGGTGACCTTCGCGATCTCGACCCGCATGTGGTCACCGATGGTGACGCCCGGGGCCGCGCTCGCCACGTTGCCCGCGAGCTGCTGCAGCCGTTGCAGCGCCTGCGACGGGTCAAGCGCCGCGGGTTCGAACGACGAGCCGGTGAGCACCACGCCCTGCAGAAGCGAGGAGACCGTCGGCCCGCCGAGCACGGTCTTGCCGAGCAGCGCGGTGACCGAAGGATCCGCGAGCGCCACGTCCGCGAGCGCCGGGATGACGAAACCGGTGACGATCGCCGCGATGTCGGGTGTCCCGTCCGGTCGCCCGTCGGTCTGGCTGCCCGCGGAAACCGTCAGCGGCGGCCCGGCGGCCACCGTCATCGCGAGCGCGTGCACGTGGCCACCCGCGGTGACGGCCAGCCCGGCCTCGGCGCGCGCGCCACCCGTCGCGTCGGAACCCGCGGTCAGCCGCGCGAACGGCGCGAGCGTCAACCCGGTCGAACCGAGCGCGGCGGGGTGCGCGGGGTCGATGCCTACGGTGACGTCGGCCAGGCGCAGCCCGGTGCCGTCGACGGTGACCTGTGCAGCGCCGGTGATGCCGAGCCGTCCGACGTCGAGCGACAGCCCGGCCGCGACGCTCAGCGAGAACGCCGGCGGTGACGTGGCGTACCTGAGCGTGACCTGCTGCTGCACCGGTACGGTTCCGATGCTCAGCGTCACCGCCTGCGGATCGCTGGTGTCCACGCTCCAGCCCGCTGGCAGCGCCGGTTTCGCCGCGTTGACCAGCGACCCCAGCGCCCCGGCCGCGGTGGCGGCCAGCCGCCGCTGGAGCTCCCCGGCCGGGTCCGCGGCGAGCTGACGAAGCGCTGTCGGGTCCCAGGCAGTCGCGCTCGCGCCGAGGTTGAGTGTGGTGCGCACCGCGGCGAGAACGGTGGGCACCGGGTCGGGAGCATGCTGCTCGAGCTGCTCGAGGACCAGCGGCAGCGCCGCGGTCACTGCGGCCGTGGTGAGCGATCCCAGCCCGGGTCCTGACGGGTAGAGCTGGACGGTGTTCCCGTTGCCAAGCGCCAGCGCCGCGGTCAGGTCGGACCCGGTCAGGCCGAGCTGCAGCGCCCCCGTGCCGCCGGCCGGGCCGACGGCGATCGTGAGCAGCGGGACCGGCGGCGCGCCCGAACGGACGGTCAGGCCAGCGCTGCACGCCAGGTGCAGGTTGCCCGCGTCCTTCGTGACGGCGACCGCGACGGCGAGGCCGCCTCCGCCGCCCGGCCCGGCGCTGAGCTGCACACCGAGCGGCAGGGGCAGCGTGCCGTGAGCGGCGGCGGGCAGCCCGGCGAGCTCCCGCACGGCGTCGACCAGGCTTGCCACGCGATCCGGGTCGAGGCCCTGGCCGGCCAGCGTGCGCCCGAGCCACCCGCCGGGATCGGCGACCAGCCCTGCGGGCAGCCGCACCTGGGCGGTCGCCCCGCTGCCGTCGAGCAGTCCGAGGAATTCAAGGACCGGGTCCAGACGCGCCTGGTCGAGGTCGCGCACGGCGACGATCAGATCCCGCGTGAGCTGCCCGGCGAATAGCGCCGCCGCCACCGGCAGCATCCCGGCCACCGAGGAGCCGCTCGGTAGCGGCCACAGCGACAGGTCGGCCGGCAGCCCGGGCAGGCCGTTAGAGAGGTGCAGTCCGACGGCGGCCCCGGTCGGCCCGGCCGAGATCAGCAGCTGTGGGCTGCCGGCCGGGCCGGGCGGTCCGCTCGACGCGAGCGTCGCCGATCCGCTCCACTGCCCCTGCGCGTCGATCCCGCCGTCCACTGTGACCGTGATCCCGCCGGGCAGGGCCAGGCCGGCCGCCGCGGTCGACACGTGCAGCGCCGCGGTCGGCGCGCCCAGGCCGACGCCGAACGTGATCCCGCCGACGGTGACCGCCGCCATGCTCGCCGTGCTCGTGGTGTCGGCGAACACCTGCCGTAGCGCGGCCGCTGCGGCCTCGCGCGCCGTCGGCGTGGCCAGCGCCCCGCGAAGCTGCCCCGCCGGGTCGGCGATCAGCCTGGTGACCGCGTCGACGGACAGCCCGACCGTGGCCGCGGCCACGGTCGGGTCGGTCAGCCCGGCCGCCGCGAGCAGCTGCACCACGCCCGCGAGGGGGCTGTTCGCGGGCGCTGGGCCTAGGGTACTGGCCAGCCTGCCGAGCAGGACCCGTGCCTCGGGCGTGACCGGGTCGCCGCCGTCGCCGAGCACGAGCGAGTCCGCGACCAGGCCGAGCGCGTTCACCTCGAACAGCGTGATCCGGGCGTGGAGCGCCGCGCCGGCCGGCGCGAGGTCGGCGCTGACCCGGAGCTCCGCGCGGCGCAACGCGGGCGTGCGGCTCACGTCGGGTGCCGCCGGCACGCCCTGCGGTCCGCCCGCCAGCCACCCTCCGGGCCGGTAGAGGGTTGCCACGAGCTCGATCGCCGGCGGCCCGCCCGGCGCGGCGCCCAGCGACACGAGCTCCGCGCTTAGCGTCACGGCGACGTCGACCGCCACTCCGGTCGGCCCGGGCCCCGCGGTGGCGGGTGGGGACGATGTCGTGATCCGCAGTCCGCCGCGTAGCGCCGAAGGCTGCGCCCAGGCCGTGCCGGCCGCCCCACCGCCAGCCGAGTCACCGCTTTGCTGCGCCGGGGGCTGCGCGAACGTGTAAAGACCCGCGCGGACCACCGCGGCGAGCGCCCGGGTCGCAGCGTCCGGGTCGATGGCGCCGCGCACCGACCAGACGGGCGACGCCTGCGCGCCGAGTGCCTGCGGCGGCAGGAAATCATTGGCCGGAGCGAGCGCGCTGTCGTAGGCGGTGCTGAGCGTGCCGATGATCGCCCGGCCGGTGGCCAGGTTGGCGTCGTCGGGCATCCCTGGGTCCGGCGCGGGGAGCAGGCGGCGCAGCAGTTGCAGGATGTCGGCCGCGGGCGGCACGTCGAGCACGTCCAGCGGCAGTCCGCTGGCGGGCACGCCGAGCAGCACGAGTTGGCCCACGTCCGTAGTCTGCGACGCGACCAGCCGCGCGGCCTGGCCAGCCGAGCCGTGCGCGACGAGCATGACCGGGCCCGGATGCCGCGCTGCCACGGCGTCGACCACCCGCTGCAGCCGCGCCGCCTGCGTCTGCAGCTGCGCGTCCGCGTTCGCGCCCGGACAGGCGGCGCGGGCTGCGAGCCGCACGTGCCACGGCCCGTCCTGCGTGCTCGCTCGGGACACGTCGAAGCCGGTGGCGTCCAGGCCGGGCGTGGTCATGTCGAACGTCACGGCGTCGGTGCCCGGCCACGGCGGCTCGAACGGCCCGGTCACGTAGACGACCGCGGTCAGGTCGGGCGCCGCGCCGAGAACCGAGCCGAGGTCAACGACGGCGGAAAGCTGAGAGTGCGTTACGCCCGGCAGCGAGACCGAGGTCGCGCCCGGGATCTCCGCGCTCGTACCGGGCAGCAGGCCGTCACCGCCGTCGACACGGGCCTGCAGCGCGGACAGCCCAGCGGACACGCCCGCGGACACCCCAGACGGCAACCGCCCCGCGAGCAGCCCGCGAAGCTCCGCCGTGCCCGCGGCCGCCTGCCCGAGCAGCGCGCCGACGGTTTCCAGGCCGACCGCGGACGTCCCAGGGTCGCCGTCGAGCCATCGGCCGAGTGCCTCGAGCACCCCGTCCAGCGCGCCGGCGGCTGGCGGCGGTCCGGCGGGCTCGAGCCAAAGCACCGCCTCGGGCGGCACGCTGCCGGACATCACCGCTGTCCCGAGCGCGGCGGCGTACGGATCGTCTGGCCCGCCGGATCCGGTCACGATTCCCGCGGCCGCTCCGGTGCCCGCCACGCCGCCGACCAGCGCGGAAAGCGAAGCCGCGAGGGACGCCGCGAAGTCGCCCGCGTCCTGACTGGCGAGCAGCATCGCCAGCAGTGTCTGAAGAAACCGTAGCGGGTCGCTGATCAGGCTCGCGAGGCCGCCCGCCTGGTCGAACGCGCCGGTGCCGAAGCCCAGCAGGTCGGGCAGGCCCTGCGCCCAGGCCGGTGCCGCGGCGCTCAGCGCGGCGGCCGCCGCCTGTTCCGCCAGTTCCCAGGGCAGCTCGAGCGGCGCGGTGAACCTGCCGCCGGGACCGAGGGTGATGGGCGGCAGCGGGGTGCCGCCGACGGTCGCCCCGGGCAGGTCAAAGGACACGGCAAGCCCGGTGGTCGGCCCCCAGGCCAGCCTGAGCCGGACCGCGGAGACGCTGATCTGGTACCCGCTGCCGAAGGTGAGTCCCGACGCCGACGACAGCGTGACTTCGAGCGCCAGGCTCGCCAGCGCGGCCACCGAGACCTTGAACGGCGTCCCGGTGGCGCTGGCGGGCGGCAGCGTGACGGCCAGCCCGTCGATCACCAGAGCGAGCCCCAGTTCCGGTCCGCCCGCGCCGCCGAGCGGCGGAATGGCCGGCGCCACCCGGACTCCGAGGTGAAGTACCGAGCCGTCCTGCCATACCGAAAGCGTGGCGCCGGCGGCCAGGTCGAGCGTCCACGGCTGGTCGGCGGTTCCGGTCCCGGTGCCAACCGCGGTGCTGCCGATGAGTGCAGGGAGCTCTGCGAGCAGGTCGGCGAGCCCAGTCCCGCCCAGGGCGATGACCGAGCGGTAGAACGCGGCGACCGCGCCCACCGGGTCGGCCACGAACGCGGTCGCGGACAGTGCGGGCCAGTTCGCGTCTCCCGTGTGGCTGGCGGGCGCCGTCAGGCCGATGAGCACGCCGACCGCATTTCCCGCCGGCCCGAGCTTGCCGAGCATCCCCGCCACGACCGCGTCGAGCGCCTCGCCGCCGACGTCGGCGAGCGCGTCCGGCGAGGTCAGGTCGAGGACGTCGTGGTGGTGCAGGTGGGTGGTATCGCTGCCGACGTCGACCCGCTCCGCGCCGAGCACGAACACCGGCTTGCGGCCGTCGTCGAGGGCCAGCCCGGCGTGCAGCGCGCCGACCGTCACCACTACGGGAGAGGTCACCGAGACGATCGTGCCGCTGTGACCACCGTACCTGGCGGTCAGCTGCAGCAGCGGGAGCGCCCGCACGCCAGGATGCGCGCCGAGCTGGATCCGCGCGAGCGATGCCGAAACCCCCACCGACACCTCGGACACCTCGGATCCGCCGAGCGGGGTCGCGACGCTGAGGGTCACGCCCGGCGTGATCGCCAGGTCGCCGCCTTCGCTCGTCGCCACGTCGACGGTGAGGCCGAGCACGGCCCGCCCGAGGTCGAGGCTGATCCCGTACGGCGGCCCGCCGGGCGCGACGGCCGCGCCGACCAGGTCCGCGAGCAGGCCCGTCCACGCCTGCATCGCTGCGGGCGTGGTAGCGAGGGACTGCAGCCACTGCCTGAGCGGAGGCAGCCCGCCGGCAAGGATGCCGGCCACCGGCAGCGGCGGGATCCCCCCGCCCGCCGGGAGCAGGCCTGCCAGGCCGAGCAGGTCGCGCGCCGCCCCGGTCGCGGACGTCGCCTCGGCCTGCAGCACCGCCGTCAGCAGGTGGGCCAGCTCGGGCCCGATTGGGCTCGTGGAGTCGAGCGAGAAGTCGAGCGGCTGGCTGCTGCCCGGCAGTACTAGGCCGTGCACGGCGATGCCGACTGCGGGCGTACCGCTGAACTGGCCGCCGGGCTTGGTCAGGGGCACTGACGCCGTGAGGCCGACGCTGTTCAGTGTGGTGTCGGCGATCGTCACGGTGGCGGAAAGCGCTGCGATGGAGTCACTCGCGTCACCCGCGTCGGCTGGGTCCAGGCCCGGCAGGAAGACGACTCCGGAACCCTGGTTCACCCGTAGCAGCGGAACCCGGACCTCCGCGGCGACGGTCGCCGGCGTGCTCGCCGAGATGCGCACCCCGATCGAGACGACGACGCCGCGGCCGTTCGGCTCGAGCACGGCGAACAGGTCAACCGCCTTGGTCAGCCCGAACAGCGGGACCCAGGTACGCCCTGGGTCGTCGGTGACCGGCGCCGCCTGGTCGCCGAGCGCGGCCTGTACGAACTGCACGAGCGCGTCTCGCTGTGCCTGGTCGCGCAGCATGGCGCCGACGTACTTGCCCGGGTTCTCGAACCACTCGGTGACCGGGCTGCCTGACCCGTCGAGCAGGCCGAGCGCGGTCGCGAGAGCCGCGATGTCGCCGAGGCTCGAGCCGTTGATGGTAATCGCCCCGCCACCTGGTCGGTTGGCTGGCGGGCCTGCGGGGTGACGGTGAGCCCGGAGCTGTCGCAGGTGATCGCGCCGGGGATTAGCCGCGCCCCGGCGGTGTCGGTTCCCGACTGAAGTGCCATGCCGTGCGCCACGTCGAGCAGCGCGAGCCAGGCGGCCGCCGTCGTAGCCTCGCCCCACCGGTCGGTGAGCTGCACGGGTCCCCGCGGCCGCGCCTCCGTCACGGCGAGCAGGCCGGCCGGGCTATCCGGGCTGCCGACGGCGAACGCCACTACCAGTTGACCCAGACCCGTCTCGTCGGTCTCGAGGGTGAGCGCGACGAGCACCAGCCCAGGAAACATGACCGTCTCGGTCTTGTCCAAGTGGACGAGCACCTCGCTGTCCCCGTCCCGCCAAATCACCTGCGCCGGAGGTGGCTGTCCGGGCGCCGCGTAGCGGGCTCCGATCGCCGCGACGGTGAGCGGCGTGACGGCCGATGCGTGGACGGTGACCGAAGGGGCCGCCGCGCCGGGCGCCACCGGCGTGCCGGTGCCGCCGTGCTTGCCCTTCCCGGCTTCCCTCAGCGCGGCCTCCACCGCATCTTCGACGAGGTCGAGAAACCAGCGGACCGGCCCGCAATCGTCCCGGTCAGGACGGCGTCCGTCATCGCTCATACCAGGCCCCTTTTCGTTCTGCGGTCACCATAGACCTGGAACGGATGCGGTGGCTAGTATCAAGTCGGCCTCGGAAACGAATGTTCGCACGAGCGGCGATTGTGCCCAAAAAGGAATCCGGTCACGCTCGCTTGGCCCGGCCGACAAGTTGAAAATTCATTATTCTGAATGGACCGTGGTGCCTGTCATGGCGTCACCGTGCACGCGACCTGTAGCCGAAGGCGGTGCACGACCAGGTTCGACTCGGCTGGACGTCTGCCAGCGGAAACGATGCAGCATGTGCCCCTAGATCTCCTCCGGCTCTAGCCGCCAAGTATTGGCAGCCCTTCATGAGCCCGTCCAAGAGCCAGGACGCAGCCCGCTCACTGCAGCGACGGCGAACCAGAACCGACAAGTAAACCTTACCCAGCAGCCCTCGATGAGGCTGGCCGGTTTGGTTGCGGGTTGTGTCTGAGGGAGCTGACCGGCATCACGTTCGAAAGGCTGGTCGCGAAGTAATCTCCTCCGGCGAGAGTCAGCCCATCCTGTGATACGCCGAGGGATGGCCGATCGTTGTATCCAGAATGCGGCGTGCTGATCAGCAGTGACGTGCCAATCGTGCTATTGCCGCAGCATCACAGACGTGATATTGCCTAGCTAGAGACCGCGGTGCACTGTAGGCCTTTGGGTCAGGCGAGGCAAGGAGAACGGGAATGGTGTTAGCGGCCCCGACCACGCTAAGCCGACGCTTGTGGAGTTCAGGGTGAAGGGGGCGGTATGAAGCCGTCGAAGATGAGGGTCGGGCTGGAGACTGCCGTAGCGCTCCTGGCTGGCTTGCTGGGAGTTGTGACTATCTTTTGGCACGACTGGATCGAGGCCCTGACCGGCTTGGACCCAGACCAGCATAACGGCAGCGCCGAATGGCTCGTTGTCGCGGGCCTCCTGGTGGTGGCGGTCGCGATGGGAGCTGTCGCCCGCCGCCACTGGCGGATGCTGCTAGCGGATTCGGAATGAACGAGGAGGACGCGCATGCCACCACGCAAGCGCCCTGCGCCCTCGGGACAGAGTAGGGCATCAGGCAAGAGAGGCCGAGGCCAGGACGGCCCGACACAGAATCTGCAGCGCAATCCCGATGCCGATCCGGTGCGGATCCACCGCGAGTACGTCCAGGAGCGGATCGGCGGCGGGGAACTCCCCACCCCCGAGGCTTACGAGCGCGCCGTGGATCAGTGGCACCAGCTGCCGGGGGCGGTGCGCGCTCCCGCGGGCGAGGTCCACCCGCTGGCCGAGCAGGTCGCCGGCGCGCTGGAGCAAGCCGCGGAGGAGCTCATCGAGACGGGCGCGGCCGGGCCGCAGGCCCGGTACGAGGGAGTGCTGCCTGCCACCGATCCCGGTGACAACAGCCCGTATGAGGAACGCTGGCGATGAGCCTCAACGGCACGGTCTGGGCACCGCGGGGGCCCAGCCCGATGGGCGAAGGGTCGCGGCAGGACAACGGCCTGGTCTCAGCGATCGCCGTCAACCCGAACGATCCGAGCGTCATCTACCAGGGCACCGCCGGCGGCGGGGCCTGGCGCAGCATCGACGGCGGCCAGCACTGGATCCCGCAGTTCGACCGGCAGGCTGCCCTCGGAGTCGGCGAGCCGGCCGCGCTGGCCATCGACCCGAATGACACCGACACGATCTATATCGGCACCAGCGCGCGGGTCACCCCGCAGCCGCAGGCCGGCCTGTTCAAGTCCACCGATGGCGGCCATAGCTGCGTCCGGCTCGGGTCGGGCTACCCGGTCGGCAATGCCGGCAACGCGATCATGTTCGTTTTCCAGTGGATCAATGTGATCATCGTTGACCCGGCTGACTCCCAGACGCTCTACCTGGCCTCCACGAGCGGGGTGTTCCGTTCGCAGGACGGCGGCCTGAACTGGACCCAGGGCACGGGTATCTCCGGTGACGTCCGTTCGCTGGTGCTCGACACCTCGACCCCGGCGGCGAACCGGGTGCTGCACGCGGGCCTGTCCGGGCTGGGTGTCTTCACCTCAACGAACGGCGGCCAGACCTGGGGGCAGGTGCTGAGCGCGAGCACGCCCGCGGTCGCCGCCGCGGTCGGAGCGGGCGGCATCGGCAAGGTGGTCGTCGACATCGCCCCGCCCTCAACAGCGTCGAGCCCGGCGGGCGTGCAGGTCCTGTACGCCTCCATGCAGGGCACGGGCGGCGCCCCGGACCCGGTCGGGTTCTTCGTCAGCACCGACGGCGGCGCCACCTGGACCCAACAGTCGGCGACGAACATGCCGGGGAACACGCAGGGCGGCTACAGCTTCCACTTCGCCGTCGACCCGGCCTCACCCGGCGACGGTGTCAACGACATCATCTACTTCGGCGCGGTCGGGCAGGCCCGCTCGGTTGACTCCGGGCAGAACTTCTCCGGGCTCAACGGGCTGCACGCCGACACGCACTCCTGGGCGTTCGTGCCGCAATCGGGCGGTGGACCGTCGACCGTCTACTCCGGTAACGACGGCGGCATCTTCGTGTCGACCGATGGCACGAACTTCAATCCGCTGAACAGCGGTGGCCTGCAGACCGGGCTGTTCTATAACATCGACAGTAAGCCCGACGCGGGTGCCGACGTCATCGTCGGCGCGCTGCAGGACAACGAGGTCGAGACGACCAGCGGCGTGGCCCCGCCCGCGTGGACCGGCACCAATGGCGGGGACGGGTGGGACGTCGTCTACGACGGCGGCATCTCCGGCCAGCTGTACTGCACCAGCGGCTTCTGGTTCCCCAATCCCTGCACCCGGGTGTGGCGGTCTACCGACGATGGGGTCAACTGGTCCGAGGTCACGCCGTGGGGTACCGCGACCGACGCTGGCTGCTACCTCTCGCCGATCGCGACCGACCCCAGCAGCGGCGGCACCGTCTACGTCAGCGGCAGCCAGAACCTGTGGCAGAGCCAGGACGGCGGGAACAACTGGCGCATCATCGGCAGCTTCGCCGGCGCCGGCCAGACCAGGGTCGCACCGTCAGAGAGCAACAATGTCGTGGTCGCCGTCGGCACCCAGGTCTTCGTCACGACCGACGCGCTGGCGGCCGCGCCGACGTTCACCGATATTACCCCCCACCTCCCGTCGCGCAGCGTCCTGCGCGCCGCGTTTGACCCTAACGACCCGACCGTCGTCTACGCCGTGCTCGGCGGCTTCGACGGCTTCGGCGCCGGCCAGCAGGGCCACGTCTTCCGCACCACGGTGGGCGGCGCCGCGTGGGAGAACATCTCCCCGGCCGTCAACATCCCGTACGGCGCGCTCGAACTCGACGGCACTGACACCCCCACGACCATCTACGTGGGCAACGATCTCGGCGTGCTCCGCTCGATCGACCGCGGCCTGACCTGGACCGTGCTCGACGACATCCACTTCCCGCGCGCGCCGGTGACCGACCTGGTGCTCGCGCGGGACGCGCGGATCCTGCGGGCCGCCACCTACGGCCGCGGGGTCTTCGAGTTCACCACCGCGCAGGGCCCGGTCATCGCGGTCAACATGCAGGACGGCCTCGACTTCGGGACCGTGTGCCTGGGCCGCCGCGAGGACCTGACGCTGCAGATCTTCAACGTCGGCGTCGCCGACCTGGTGGTCACCAGCGTGCAGCGGCTCATGGGCTCGGCGAGCGTCAGCGTGCTGCCCATGCCCGGCACGCCGCTCGTGATCGCGGCCGGGGAGGAAGTGGACTTCACGGTCCGCTACGCGCCGACGGTCATTGGCGCGACCGACACCGCCACCATCCGGATCGAGTGCAACGACCCGACCGCTCCCATTGTTGACCTGCAGGCCACCGCCCTCGCCGGGACGGGGCTGCTGGCTGTTGCGATCCCCGACAACGGGTACTTCGGCGAGGTCTGCCGCGGCAGCTTCGTCGACCGCGACATCGTCCTGAACAACGCGGGCACCTGCGACCTTCAGGTGCTGAACCTCGTCTCCTCGGACGGGCAGTTCATCGTGCCCGAGGCGTCCTACCCGATCCTTATCGCGCCGGGCGACTCGGTCAGCTTGCCAGTGCGGTTCCAGCCAGCCGCGTTCGGCACCGTGTCGGCCACCGTGACCATGGTGACGGACAGCGCCGCACCCGACCTGTCCGTCGACCTGAGCGGGACGTGCCCGCCGCCGCGACTGGTCACGTTCCTGCCGGACGCCGGCAAGTTCGGCCGCGTCTGCGCCTGCTCGTTCCGCGACGAGCCGCTGACCATCAGCAACGGCGGCCTCTGCCTGCTGACGGTCACCGCGATCACCTCGACGTCGGGCGAATTTCTCGTCCCGGACGTCACGATCTTCCCGCTGACGGTGGCGCCCGGAACCGCGACCCAGGTGCCGATCCGGTTCCAGCCCGAAAGCTACGGGCCCAAGTCCGCGATCATCACCGTCGTCAGCGACGACCCAGCCGCGCCGCGGGCCATCGAGGTCTCCGGGTATGCGCCGCACGGCGTGCTCGCGATCACCGGATCGACGGACTTCGGCAAGGTGGACCTGGGCCTGACGGCGCAGACCGTGATCACCCTGGCCAACGTCGGCGACTGCGACCTGCACGTGTGCCGGGTCGCGTTCCGTTCGCTGGGGCCGTGCGGGTGTGTCTCAGGCGGTTCAGGCTGCGGGTGTTGCGGGTGCTGCGGCTGCGATCACGGGACGGGCCGCTGCGACGAATGCGGCGAAGATCATCACCACGACCATGGTGAGCACCACCACAAGCACCACGGCGAACATCACCACAAGGACCGCGAGGACGGGCCCGGCGAGCCGGATCACACCGAGCGTCCGGAGCGGGACCGGTGTAACTTCTGCCACGACCACGACCACCGATGCGGCAGCTGCCAGTGCTGCGCCCAGTTCCGACTCGTCGGCAACCCGTTCCCGACGACGTTGCGCCCTGGCTCATCGCTGCCTCTCACCGTCGCGTTCACCCCGACGTGTGAGTTCAACCCCTGCTGTGAGCTGGTGATCTGCACCGACGACCCCGAGCACGAACGGACCATGCTGCTGGTGACCGGGCACCTGCGGCGCACCCTGGCCACCGCCATCAAATGCTGGGCGGGCCAGGAAATCCGCGACATCATCTCCGGACGGGGGAATTACTGCTGATCTCGTAGCCCTGGATCCCGATGTGGACGACAGATTCGTCGGCCAT
>Ga0210384_10005257_pt1 | contig 14178 bp, 15 predicted proteins | sample IncBWH2MmetaG_FD_160574 | JGI IMG/M metagenome (GOLD analysis project Ga0210384, IMG submission 160574) | Forest soil microbial communities from Barre Woods Harvard Forest LTER site, Petersham, Massachusetts, United States - Inc-BW-H-2-M | ecosystem: Environmental > Terrestrial > Soil >...
GACCAGCATCACCTTCGGTCTGGGCCAGGGTCAGATCTCGACGCTGAACGGGCTCAACTCGGCGCTGGCGGCCAACAACCTGCAGGCCACCATCGACTCCACGACCGGCAAGCTCAGCATCACGACCACGAACGATGCAGCTTCCTCGACGATCGCCGCGCTGTCCGGTACGGCGGCGTCAACCGCGAACTCGGCGTTCTACAACACGACCACGAGCGCTGCGTTTTCCGCGTCGGGTCCGGTCGCCGATCCGAACTCGCAGGCAAGCCGTGCGGCGCTGGTGTCGCAGTACAACAACGTGCTGGCGCAGATCAACACCACGGCGCAGGACTCGTCCTTCAACGGCGTCAACCTGCTCAACGGCGACACGCTGAAGCTGACGTTCAACGAAACCGGCAAGTCGACGCTAAGCATCACTGGCGTCACCTTCAACACGGCCGGTCTCAGCCTGTCGACGCTCACCTCGGGCACCGACTTCCTGGACAACGCCTCGGCCAACAAGGCGCTGACCTCGCTTTCGACCGCGTCTTCAACGCTGCGTGCGGAAGCCTCGACGCTGGGTTCGAACCTCTCGATCGTGCAGATCCGTCAGGACTTCAACAAGAACCTGATCGACGTTCTGCAGACCGGTTCGTCGAACCTGACGCTGGCCGATACCAACCAGCTGGCCGCCGACAGCCAGGCGCTCTCGACCCGCCAGTCGATCGCGGTCTCGGCGCTCTCGCTGGCCAACCAGTCGCAGGCGAGCGTGCTGCAGCTCCTGCGCTAAGTTCGAAAACAGCTCGGAAGAGCGAAAACGGCGGGGGAAACCCCGCCGTTTTTTCGTTTTGGAACGATCACACATTATATCTAGCGGAGGGGGTCGGGCCGGTAAGGAATCGTTAACCAATTAATTTAAAGCGCCATTAACCATAATTTAAGCGTGTCTCCCTAGAAATAGCGGTAGCTAAGACTAGGAAGGTTTCGGACAATGTCTGGTATTACGCTTTCGGCATCGGTTCGCCAGAATCTGCTTGCGCTGCAGTCGACGGCCTCGCTGCTCGCGACGACCCAGAATGACCTCGCCACCGGCAACAAGGTCAACACCGCGCTCGATAATCCGACGGAGTTCTTCACGGCTCAGTCGCTGAACAACCGCGCCGGCGATATTGCAAACCTGCTCGACGGCATCGGCAACGGCGTGCAGATCCTGCAAGCCGCCAACACGGGCCTTACTTCACTGTCGAGCCTGGTCTCCAATGCGCAATCGATCGCCAACCAGGTGTTGCAGAGCCCGACCGGCTACTCGACCAAGTCCACGGTGACATCGAACACGCTCACCGGCGCGACCGCAAGCGACCTGCTGGGCGTGGCGAATGCCGTAGCCTCCGGCTCGGCTCTGAGCAACAACTTGGCCACCCCGGCGGCCATCAGTGCTTCGACGGCGCTCTCCGGCGGCACCACCGCGAACGACCTCGCCAACGGTTTCACCACCACCGACACCCTGGTCGTGAACGGCACCACCTTCAGCTTCATCGCTGGCACCAGTTCCTCCGGCACCACCATCGGCATCGGCGACAATATCGGCGACCTGCTCTCGGCCATCGACAAGGTGAGCGGCGGCTCTTCGTCGATCTCCGCCAACGGCGCGATCACGCTCAACCCCGGTGTCTTTGGCCAGACGCTTACCGGCAGCGCGCTTGCCAAGCTTAATCTGACTGCGGTGACCGGCGACGGTCTCGCCGGTCAAACGCTGTCGATCGGTCCGACTGGCGGCGGCACGGCGACCAGCATCACCTTCGGTCTGGGCCAGGGCCAGGTTTCGAACCTCAACCAACTCAACGCGGCGCTCGCGCCGAACAATCTGCAGGCGAGCATCGACACGACCGGCCACCTCAGCATTCTCACTACGAACGATGCGGCTTCGTCGACCGTCGCCGCCCTGTCCGGTACGGCGGCGTCGACCCCGAACTCGGCGTTCTACAACACGAACTCGAGCGCTGCTTTTAGCGCGGGCGCTCCGGTGATCGACCCGAATTCGCAGGCCACGCGCGCGAACCTGGTGTCGCAGTACAACAACGTGCTTGCGCAGATCAACACCACGGCGCAGGACGCATCCTTCAACGGCGTCAACCTGCTCAACGGCGACACCCTGAAGCTGGTGTTCAACGAAACCGGCAAGTCGACGCTGAGCATCACCGGCGTCACCTTCAACGATGCAGGTCTCGGCCTGTCGACGCTCACGCAGGGCACGGACTTCGTGGACAGCAACTCGGCGAACAAGGTGCTCACCTCGCTCGACGCGGCGTCCACCACGTTGCGAGCGGAATCGTCCGCACTCGGTTCGAACCTCTCGATCGTGCAGATCCGTCAGGACTTCAACAAGAACCTGATCAACGTGCTGCAGACCGGAGCATCGAATCTGACGCTGGCCGACACCAACGTGGAAGCGGCCAACAGCCAGGCGCTCTCGACCCGCCAGTCGATCGCGGTCTCTGCCCTTGCGCTGGCCAACCAGTCGCAGGCGAGCGTGCTGCAGCTGCTTCGCTAAATTAGAAGACAAAAGAGAATCAAAACGGCGGGCGAAAGTCCGCCGTTTTTTTATGCGGCTTGCGCAATGGTTGCGTCGCTGCAGGCGATTTTTTTCGACCCCGTACATGTACGGAAATTATCGCTAACCATAATTTAAGGGCGGCAACGTACAAAACGCAGGCAGTCTCGTCTCGTCTCGTCATTAGCGTGATCCCGGGGTTCTGAATGTCCAATGCCGCCCAAGCCTATGCTCGCACTTCGCAAACGACGGCATCTCCCAGGGAAATAGAAGCGCAGGCTCTTCTGAGAGCGGCAAGGCAATTGCAGGAAGTCCAGGACAACTGGAAGGGCCCCGACCGCAACATGCACAAGGCGCTGATGTTCAATCGCCGCCTGTGGTCGATCTTCCTCACCGCCGCCGAAGACAACGGCAATCCGAATACGCTCGAAGTTCGCCAGAACATCGCCAACCTCGGCCTGTTCGTGATGCGGCAGACCATCGAAATCCAGCTCGAGCCCGATCCGGCGAAGTTGAAGTCGCTGATCGACATCAACTGCAATATTGCCGCCGGATTGGCCGGGCGCGCCTGACGGCGCGAGGCGGGCCCCGCTTGCTGAAGCAGGGCGCGGCGGCGCCAACGCTGCCCTCATTAGGCAAATCTTAACCATACGATGCCCAGATCGGAGCCGGGGCAGCCCTCGCGTTCGAGCACCATCATGCAAGACGAATCCGCCGGCGGCTCGCCTCACGCAAGGTAGGTGGAAATGCGGCTGCGCAAATCGAGCTTCGTCCATCAGATCGCGGTGGGACCGAACAGCGTCCTGCTCGTTCACGCCATCAGCCAGCAGAAGCTGAAGGTCGACGACGAGCTCGCCCGGCTGATGACCTATTTCTCGGAAGGGCGTGAGTTCCCAGGCGCCTTTGCCGAAGTCCGGAAGCTTCTTCCCTATGACGACCAGATCATTGCCGGGACGATCAGTGCGCTGCATGAGCGGGATTTCCTGACCGAGAAGGGTGAGCAGGAAGAACTTGCCGCCGCTGCCGAACGGCTCGGCCCGACCCATGGGCGCGATCCCGAGGAGCTGCTGGATCGCTATCGCCGCGAGCTGAAGGAAGGCACGCGGGATTATTGGAGCGTCAGGGCCTCGCAGACCATCCCGGATGTCGGCAGGGCCAAGCCACGGCTCGATCTCATCCTGTTCGGCGACTGCGACGTCCACATGGAGGCTGATTTCCTGCGGCAAGAGGCCGAGCGAAGGGGCTATGATCTGCGCGTCGCCGCAACCGCTCCCGATGACTTCGCCTTCGCCGCAGAACACAAGCACGATGCCGTTCTGGTCGGCGCCCTGCATGCCCGGCACTTCATCACCCAGACGCCGCAAGCTGGCGGCGAGCCCTATGAAATCTATATCGCGCAGGCAAGGAACGTCCTGGCACGCTTACGAGAAAAGACGTCGGCCCCGATTCTCATCGATAATCTACCCGAGCCGACGGTGCAGCCCCTTGGCCTTGCCGAACGCGGCCGGAACGGACATCGCACGCGCTTTCGTGCGGCCAATGTCGCGCTTGCGGAGCTGGCCGAGAACTTTCCCGACGTTTACGTCGTCGATGTTGCGGCAGTGCTCGCCGCCGAGGGCAGCATCCCGCTGGTCGACGACTGGCAGGTCGGCTTCACCCATATGGGCTCGCCCGGCTGGATGCTGCAGCGTCCTGAAACCGAAAAGGCCGCTGTTCATCACTTGATGCCCGAGATGAACAGTCTGATTCAAGCCGTTGATGGCAATCCCTATATTCGCGAGGCCGCGATCGCGCGGACCCATGTCGATACGTTGGTTGCGGTGCTGGGCCTGGGGCGCAAGAAATGCGTGATCGTGGATCTCGACAACACGCTCTGGCCGGGCGTGCTGGCCGAGACCGGTGCGCCGTTCGCCTGGGAGCCGTCCGTGAGCGGCGTGTTCTCCTTCATCGGTCTCTACTTCGGCCTGCATGAAGCGCTGCTGTGCCTCAAGAAGCGCGGCATCGTGCTCGCCTGTGTCAGCAAGAACGACGAAGCTGTCGTGCGCGAGCTCTGGAAATATCCGGATTCCTATCCGCGCGAACGGCTGCTGACGCTCGAAGACTTTGTCACGCACCGCATCAACTGGAACGACAAGGCCGACAATATCCGCTCGATCGCCGAGGAACTCGGCTTTGCCTATGACACCTTCCTGTTCATCGACGATCATCCGGTCGAGCGGGACCGCGTGCAGCAATTCCTGCCCGAGATCGAGGTCTGGGGCGACGATCTGTTCGCGCTTCGCCGTGCCTTGCTCGACGATCCCCGACTGCAGGTTCCGCGTCTCACGGACGAATCCGCCAACCGCACGCAACTGGTGAAGGCGCAACTCGGGCGGCAGCGCCTGCAGGCGGAGGCGGCCGACGAGCGATCCTATCTGGCATCGCTGCAGGTCAAGACGCGCATCGAGCGGGTGCTGCCGGATGCCAAATTCGACCGTATCGAGGAATTGTTCCGCCGTACGACGCAGTTCAATGCCACCGGACGACAGTTTACGGCGGCAGGGCTGGCAAGCCTCGCGGCCTCGCCGAATGCGCTGGTCTTCGCCCTCCATGTGTCGGACCGCTTCGCCGATCACGGTCTGGTGGGGGCCGCTGTCATCGAGGATCGCGAGATCATCGGGCTCGTGATGAGCTGCCGGGTGCTCGGGATGGGCGTCGAACATGAGTTCATGCGACACATGTTGGGCGCGGTCGGGGACGGCGTCGTCAGCGCCCGGATCGTTCCGACATCACGTAACATTCCCGTGCGAAATATCTACCGCGACAACGGATTTGCTCTCGACCAGGACGGCGTTTGGCGCCGAGAAAACACCGATGATGCTGCGGCGTGCGCGAGCCTGGTCCCGGCTGAGCCGTCAGATCGAAAGCAGGGCCAGCTCAGCGCGGACCCGGTCGACTAGCTCGTCCCAGTCTCGGCTTTCGTTCTGCCGGAACAGGCGCATGGTCGGGTACCAGGGGCTGTCGTCGCGATCGAGCAGCCAGCGGAAATCCGGCGAGTAGGGCAGGAGCGTCCAGGTTACCCGACCGAGCGCGCCGGCGAGATGGGCAACGCTCGTATCGACGCTGATTACGATGTCCAGGCAGGTCACCAACGCTGCCGTCTCCGCGAAATCGGTGAGGTCAGCGGTCGGGTCGATGATGCCGGCCTGATCCAGCAGCGCCTTGTCATCGGCTCCCGGACCCTTCTGGAGGCTGACGAAGTCGGCGCCGAGACCGCAGAGGCGCAAGAGCGCGCGCAGCGGCAGCGAGCGGTTGTGGTCGTTGAGATGGCCGGGATTGCCGGACCACGCCAGCCCTACTCGAAGCTTCCGCACCGGACCAAGCCGCTCCAAAAGCCGCTGCTTCCACGACTGGACGCTCGCCTCTGCGGGCGCTGGCAAATAGGAGATCGCAGCCGGGATCGTGTCGAGCCGCGTTCCGAAGGCGAGCGGCAGGTTGCACATCGGGCAGTGCAGGTCGAACGCCGGCAGCGCCTCGTCCCTCGAAACGCACAGCGAGACGCCTGGCAATCCCGTCAGCAGCGCCTGCAACGGCTCCTGCACGGCCAGGATGACGCGCGCGCCGCGTCTGGCCAGCAGCGGCGCATAGCGGGCGAACTGGATGCTGTCGCCCATGCCTTCATCCGCATAGATCAGGATCGTCTTGCCTTCGATGCCGTCCTCGCCGCGCCACATGGCTTGCGCGAAATGCGGATAGCGGGCAGGGCGCATATGGGCTCGCCAGCGCACCTCGCGCCCGGCCCAGCCGGCCTCGAAATCGCCCTTGAGCAGGGCGAGGAGCGCAAGGTTCCAGGCGGCGTCGGCGTTGTCGGGATCGATCGCCTGCACCTGACGATAAACGTCGATCGCCTGGTCGATCCGCCGGATCTGCGTCAGTGCGGACGCCTTGTTGAGCAGGGCAGGGATCGAGTCCGGCCGCAAGGCGAGCGCCTTGTCGAACCACGGCAATGCCTCCTCATCGCGGCGGAGCCAGTGCAGCGCGGCGCCGATATTGTTGCAGACATCGAAGCCCGTCGGATCGAGCGCATGCGAGCGCCGGTTTTCGGCGAGGGACTCCTCGTACCGTCTCAGATTGTGCAGGGCGAGGCCCCGCTGCTCCAGCACCGCGGCGTTGTCCGGCAGCAACTCGTCGCAGAGATCGAGATAGACCAGCGCCGTTTCCGGCCGCTTGAGCGCGATCAGAAGCATCCCGCAGCGCAGTGCGGCGCCGGCGTCACGTGGATTGAGCTTGAGCACGCGATCATAGCTCGATAGCGCTTCTTCCGGCCGCGCCAGGTTCGCCAGCGCGTCGCTGCGACGGGCCCACAACTCGGCGTCATCGGGCTTGAGCTCAACGCCGCGGTCGAAGGCCTTGAAGGCCAGTTCGTGCAGCCCTTGCTGCTCCAGTGCGATGCCGAGGCTATACAGACGGTCCGTCCCGATGTCCCGCTGGTTGGCGCACGCGATCCATTCGATGGCATGGTCAAATTGCCGGGCTTGCAGGGCGAGCAGGCCCATGAGCTGCAGCGCATCGACGTGATCGGGATCGGCCTCGAGCGCCCGCCGGCAGCAAAGCTGGGCCTCGAGGTGCCGGCCGGCCTGCATGTGCTGATGGCCGGCCGCGCAGAGCGCAGCGGCAACGCCGGAACTCTCCGACCCCCTTCCGGGCTCTTCGTCGGCGATCCGGCTTTCGCTGCGGTTCATGGGCGGATTTCTTCAGGAGACCGCCAATCTCCTAGGTGATTCGATCGTTTTTGGGCAATCGAATGCACCGCAACGGCGCGCGCAGGGCGGCGCGGCGCAGACGGGAGCGGGCCGCTTACGCCACGAGATCCGTCGGGATCACGCGATGCGGATCGTCCTTGCTCATCTCGAGCGCGTTGAAATAGGCGCGCCGCCGCAGCACCGCGTCGTCGGGATACTGATCCACGACCTGGTCGGTCTTCTCGTCGACTTCCTGATAGACCATCGCGCCCGCCGAGCGATCGTAATAGGCCTGGTGCGAGACGTCGTAGCTCAGCGCCTGCGGATCGTTGCGCGCAAGCGTGCTTGCATCCGGAGCGGTGACGCTCTGGCTGGCCGGCAGATCGGTCGTGACGCCATTGTTCGCCGCCTGGCTGACGGGTTGAACAACTGGCGATGGGGCCGGTGCGCCCACCGGCCTGATGCTGTAATCCGTACTCATGGCAGCCTCCTAAAGCCGCTCCCAGAGTCAAATCCCAACCCGTCCCGACCGCAACCATACTCTCAGGCTTTCAACGTTGTGTTAGAGAACGCGCTTAATCGCGCGCTGAGGTGCGCGCGCGATTTTGCGTAAAATTGTCGGCATTCTTTCCGGCCCTGGGCCCTTAATTCTTGAGCTAGAGCGAGCGGCTCACCGAGATCGGCGTGATGTGGCGCGGGCTTGGCGTGGCGCGGCGTCCGGCGGCGGTATAGGTGTTGGGGATAGTGCGGCGCTGCATCTCGGCATTGACGCCGCGCACGATGTTTTCGGAGACCGCATGCGCGGTCGCGAGCACCGTGAGATTCACCTGCAGCATCGAGCGGAACACGTCGTGATGGCGGTGCAGCGTCTTCAACAGGTCGGGCGCCTGCTGCGACAGATATTTCTGGCTCGCCTTCATCTGGCCGACGACGACGACATAGCGGCGCGACAATTCCGCTTTCGGCTTCTCGAATTGCATGGCCTCGCGCAGCTTGCCGGCGCGCACGAGTTCGGTCTCGCTCTCGATCAGCGAGAGCAGCCCGTTCATGACGTCCATCAGGTTCTCGGCAAGCTTGCGCGCCTCGGCCGCGTTCTGCGCGCCCGGATAGGGGGAGGGAGGTTGTGGCCGTTGCGCCGGTGCGTTCATGTCAAAATCCCCTCGAAAGTCAGCTCTGGGTGTTGGCCTGTGGTGTCGCCTGCGCCGCGGCCTGCGTTTTGGCCTGCTTCAGGATCATCGAGCGATAGACTTCGCTGGCGATGCCGACGCCGCCGGCGCGCGCGAAAGACTTCGAATATTGCTCGGTCAGCATCGAGCGCCACACCCCGGTGCCCGGCGTGTTGCCAAACGGGCCTTCGCCCTGGAGACCGGCGGTCATCTGCGAAAACATCGAATTGAGGAACATCCCCTCGAAGTCGGTCGCGGTCGCCTTGGCCTTGGCCTGCTGCTGCGGCGTAACCTTCTGCAGGGCGGCGGCGAATTCGAGATCGGGGCGGCCGTTGATGACATGCGTGTTGAAGTCGACCTTGGAGGCGACGCGGGTGGAAGCGCCGATGGCTGCCGTCTGCATCACATCACCTCGATATCGGCCTGGATCGCGCCGGCAGCCTTGATCGCCTGCAGGATGCCGATCAGGTCGCGTGGACCGATGCCGAGCCCGTTGAGGCCGTCGACAAGCTGCTGCAGCGATACGCCGTCCTTGACGACCGCGAATTTCTTGCCGTCCTCGGAGACGCCGACGCTGGTGCGCGGCGTCACCACGGTCCGCCCGCGTGAGAAGGGATTGGGCTGGCTCACCTGCGGGCTCTCGGAGATGGTGACGGTGAGGTTGCCTTGCGCGACCGCGACTGTGCTGACCCGCACGTCGCGCCCCATCACGATGATTCCGCTTCGCTCATCGATGATGATCTTGGCGGCAAGGTCCGGATCGACCTGCAATTGCTCGATCTCGGTGAGAAAGGCGACGACATTGCCCTTGAACTCCGGCGGGATCGTAAGCTGCACGGTAGAGGGGTCGATCGGTTCGGCGGTCTTGACGCCGAGATAGTCGTTGATGGCAGCCGCGATGCGCTTGGCCGTGGTAAAGTCGGCGTTGCGCAGCGCGAGCCGCACATTGGGCAGGCGGTTCAGCGCGAACTCGATCTCGCGCTCGATGATGGCGCCGTTGGCGATGCGGCCGACCGTCGGCACGCCGCGCGTGATGCTGGCGGCGGCGCCTTCCGCCTGGAAACCCGAGATCGCTAGCGAGCCCTGTGCCACCGCATAGACGTTGCCGTCGGCGCCGAGCAGGGGGGTGACGAGCAGCGTGCCGCCCATCAGGTTCTTGGCATCGCCGAGCGCGGAGACGGTGACGTCCATCCGCGTGCCCTGGGTGGCAAACGCCGGCAGATTGCCTGTGACCATGACGGCGGCGACGTTGCCGGTACGGATGGTGGCGCCGCGGATGTTGACGCCCATGCGTTCCAGCATCGCTTGCAGCGACTGCTTGGTGAAGGGGATGTTGTTGAGCGTGTCGCCGGTGCCGTTGAGGCCGACCACGAGGCCGTAGCCGATCAACTGGTTCTGCCGCACGCCCTCGATATTGGCGAGGTCCTTGATACGTGACGTCGCTTGTGCGGACGCGAGCGAGAGCACCAGCGCGGTCAACGCGGCGCAGGCCACCCCCAAAACTCTCAAAGCCCGGATGCTGGGCATCCTCTGCTCCCCTCGAAACTCACTTTGCCTGGACGCATCGCCACTCCCATAGCTTTGCGTCCACTCCCTTCTATGCGAGCGCCATGCCACGCCGTGCGGAGCGGGCAATTTGCTGATTTCGTTGAGTAAAATTTGCGGGGCACGGTGAGGCGGGCAGTCACCAGACGAGTCGAAACTGCCGCCTCTCGGCAGATTTTGCCGGGCCGTTTACGCCCCGTTAACCATAAAAGGGCGAAGCTCGCGCCAGCACCTCGCGGAATCAGACCATGCGCATCTACGGACCGAACGGCACCACGTTGGGGACGCCGGCTTCGAGCACCAAGCGGACCTCCTCGTCCGGCTTCTCGCTGCCGGAAGATGTCGGCACGACCTCCGAGACCCGCGCCACTATCGCGCCGAAGGCCACTGCCAATCTCGACGCGCTGATCGCGCTGCAGGGCATCGAGGAAGACCCGACCGAGCGGCGCAAGCGGTCGTTCGTGCGCGGCAAGAGTGCGCTGGACGTGCTCGACGACCTCAAACTCAAGCTGCTGTCGGGTAATCTCGACAAGGCCACCGTGCTGCGGCTCCGGGATGCTGCCGCCAATCTGAAATCCTCCTCCGGCGATCCCGGGCTCGACGCCGTGCTGTCCGAGATTGAACTGCGGGTCGAAGTCGAGCTCGCCAAGGCCGGGCAGTTCTAGTTTCCTTTCAATTCACGCCGCCAGCGGTTTCCGCTGGGCATCGTAGCGGCGTTGCGCGGCGAGCACTTCCTTCAGATTGCGTTCGGCCCAATCGCGGAGCGGATCCACGGCGGCCGCCAGTGTCGAGCCGAGTGGCAGGATCGAATATTCCACCGTCACAGGAACGGTCGCGATGACGCGCCGCTTGATCAGGCCGTCGCGCTCCAGGCTGCGCAACACCTGCGCCAGCATCTTCTGAGAGATGCCTTCAATCGCACGGCGTAACGCGTTGAAACGCATCGGCTCGTCGCGCAGCAGCAGCAGGATCAGCACGGCCCATTTGTCGCCGACCCGGTCGAGGATCTGGCGCGTCGGGCAGTTGGCCGCATAGGCGTTGGGTTTCATGTTGGCCCTCCTCTGGTGGTCACCCCGGGGTAATCAGGTGAGTTCAAAGTGCGTTCTTCACACTTAGCCTCTTTTGGATATCTAGTCACTTGTAGATACCGCACCAAAAACCAAAAAGAGGAGAATTCCATGAAGATCGCCATCGCCGGCGCCTCGGGCCGGGCCGGCTCGCGCATCACCGCCGAGCTCGCCCGCCGCGGCCACCACGTTACCGCCATTGCCCGCAATCCCGACCAGATCGAACGCCTCGCGGGCGTCACGGCGGTCAAGGGCGACGTGCTCGACCAGGTGGGGCTCGCCCGGCTCTGGTCCGGCCATGACGCGGCGGTCTCCTCCGTCCACTTCACGGCCAGCGATCCCGACAAGCTGATCGGCGCTGCCCGTGATTCGAAGGTTGGCCGCTACCTCGTGGTCGGCGGGGCCGGCAGCCTCGAAGTCGCCCCCGGCGTCCGCCTGGTGACGACCCCCGGTTTCCCCGCGCAATACAAGGCGGAAGCGGAGAAGGGGGCTGCCTTCCTCGACCTTTTGCGGCTGCAAAAGGACCTCAACTGGACCTTCCTGTCGCCTTCGGCCCTGTTCATCGAGGGCGAGCGGACCGGCAAGTTCCGGCTCGGTACCGACCAGCTTTTGACCGCTTCCGACGGGAAAAGCTCGATTTCCTTCGAGGATTTCGCAGTTGCACTCGCCGACGAGATCGAGCGGCCGGCACACCCCAGGGCCCGGTTCACGGTCGGCTATTGAGGGGATGGAACCGCCCCCGCTAAGAATGGATAAACCTGCCTGTGTAAGGCTTTGAGGAGGGTCGCCTTTTAGGGGGGACCGATATTGTCTGTCACAAGGCGCCGCTATATAAGGCGCGCGCGCGGGGGACCTGTTCCGGCCGCTCGCCGCCGCAAAGGCGCGGCGCCAGTGCGTACAAATGGGTTGACCTTGGAAAAACTGAAGAACTACCGACCTTCCGAAAAAGAGCCGTTCATGAACGAGCGTCAGCGCGAATATTTTCGCGTCAAGCTCCTGAACTGGAAGGACGAGATCCTCAAGGAGTCGAAGCTCACCCTGCAGACCCTGCAGGAGGAGAACGTGAACCACCCCGATCTCGCCGATCGGGCTTCTTCCGAGACCGACCGCGCCATCGAGCTTCGCGCCCGCGACCGCCAGCGCAAGCTGATCTCCAAGATCGACGCCGCGCTGCAGCGCATCGAGGACAACACCTACGGCTATTGCGAGGAGACCGGCGAGCCGATCTCGCTGAAGCGCCTCGAGGCCCGCCCGATCGCGACGCTGTCGGTCGAGGCGCAGGAGCGCCATGAGAAGCGCGAGAAGGTCTACCGCGACGAATAGTCCTTCGGGGGAATCGTTCTCCGCTTGAAGTGCGGTCCGATTTCCGTTTGAAATCAACTTGCTCGCGGCACCTTTTGAATCAATGATTCCGCATGAGCTGATGTTGTGGGCGAAGATGAGTAGCCCAGGCGACGGCCTTCGCAGATGGACCAAATTCTTCAAGCCGCCCAGATCATCGCAACCTCGCGCCGCAATCGCGCCGCGCTGAAGGCGTTGCCGCCTGAGGTCGCGCCGCAGGACGAGGCGGAGGGCTATCGCGTCCAGCACGCCCTGCATGACCTGCTTCTGCCGAACACGGGTGCCCTGGTTGGCTACAAGATCGGCTGCACCAGCAAGGTGATGCAGGAATATCTCGACATCCCACATCCATGCGGTGGCGGCGTGTTTGCGCGCGGCGTCTATGACAGCGGCGTCCGGCTGCGCGCAGCCGATTTCGTGCGCGTCGGCGTCGAATGCGAGATTGCGGTCCGGCTCGCGCGCGATCTCGCGCCTTCGGAGGAGCCGTTCACCGCCGAATGGGTGATGGAGGCGATCGAGGCCTATCTGCCGGCGATCGAGATCGTCGACGACCGTTATGAGCAATGGGAGACGCTCGGTGCGCCGACCTTGGTGGCCGATGATTTCTTCGCCGCTGCTTGCGTGCTCGGCGCGCCTCGCGCACGCAACACCGTGCCCGATCTGCTCTCGGTCAATGGCCGAGCGCTGATCAATGGCGAGGAGGCCGGTCGCGGCACCGGTGCCGACGTGCTCGGCCATCCCCATAACGCGCTCGCCTGGCTCGCCAATCATCTGGCGGAAGAGGGCCGGGGCCTGCACAAGGGCCAGATCGTGCTGACGGGAAGCCTGGTCAAGACGGTGTGGCTGAAGCCGGGCGACCATGTCGTGATGGAGCTGGATGGGCTCGGCAAGGTGGAGGCGAGCTTCGACTAGCCGCCGCGGCACTTGGCGACCGACTGGTCGAAGAAGCCGGTGATGGCCGCCAAGGGAATCACCAGCCGCTCCCGCCGTCCCTTGAACCAGAGGTCGACCGCGATGCGGTCGTCCCGCACCACCATCCGCTCGAACTGGTATTGCAGGATGATGTCCATCTCCTCCGGATATTGCGCGAGGAGATAAGCGGGGAGTTTGACGCCCTCGGCGCTGGTCCTGAAGGTGACATCGATCGGGTGCTCATCTCCCGGCCAGTGGCAGCGTCTTGATGATGACATCCCGCGCCTCCGCGCTGTCGCAAGACATGGGGTCGGCGCTGGCCGGCGAGGCGAGGGCGGCGGTTGCCACGATGAGGCAGGCGCTCGCGGTCGTCTTCAAAAAGATTCGCATGGGCATTGGATCCCCTGATGGCCTTCTGTGGCCGGCGGGCGCGCTCAGGTTCAAGCGGGCATAGCCCGTCGTTCCCGCGGCAGGTGGTCCGGGTTGCTCGATCACCCCCCTTATAAGAGGGCGCAGGGAATGCCGGGCGCTCGACCGCACCCGCAGCCTTGCGTGCAATGGAAGAAAAGCACGCAAGCAAGTCACCACAGGTAGGCCGAGATCATCCGGCATTCCCTGCACGACGGTTTACGGTTTATAGCGCGCTCTCCCCGGGGTACCGGGCTTGATAGCCCCCGTCGCCCGCCGATCACCGGCAAGCTTGATTCCAGCGTCGGGGAATCAGGACCACACGCCTTCACCGTCCGCTTCCACGCCGCTCGCCTCGCGGCCCGAAAACGTCCATCGCATCCCAAACCCAACGTCCGTGGCGATCGCGCGAGCGCCCCTTGTGTCCAACAAATCTGACAGAATAAGCGAACGGGCGGTTGATCAGAACCGCCCGTTGCTGGAACTGA
>Ga0210384_10005258_pt1 | contig 14178 bp, 15 predicted proteins | sample IncBWH2MmetaG_FD_160574 | JGI IMG/M metagenome (GOLD analysis project Ga0210384, IMG submission 160574) | Forest soil microbial communities from Barre Woods Harvard Forest LTER site, Petersham, Massachusetts, United States - Inc-BW-H-2-M | ecosystem: Environmental > Terrestrial > Soil >...
GATTCGCCAGGTCATCCTCGCGCATCTCGCCGATCATTACGCTTTTTATGGTGAAGACGCCGGGGTGCGGGTTGCGCGCAAGCATCTTGGCTGGTACGCGACGAGCCTGGTCGGAGGCGCAGGGTTTCGTCACGAAATCAACCGGCTCGAATCAACCGCGGCCCAGACCGCGGCGGTCAACCGGTTTTTTGATCGGCTCGCGGCAAACGCTGACCGGCTCGAACGCACGCCGGCAGCGACAACGGCCGCAGCTACGTGGGAAGAGGAGGCCCTCGCAGCGTGAAAAGAAGCCTACGCCTCAACGGCACCAACGAGATCGGCCGCAGCGTCGAGAAATCGCTCGAGGAATATTTCCGCAAGCTGGATGGGGAAACGCCGCACGGCATCTACGACATGGTGATAACCAACGTCGAGCGATCGTTGCTGGCGACGATAATGCATCGCGCCGGCGGAAATCAATCGCAGGCGGCCGGCATGCTGGGGCTCAATCGCAACACCTTGCGCTCGAAGCTCTCGAAGTACGGAATCAGGTAGGTGCCCGGCTGCAAAGCCACAGGGTGGTTGGCGGCATAGCGCGCCCGCTCGCGCTGTGCACGTACTACCGTGTACACTCCGGTTCCTCGCTCGCGGACGCTTGGCATCGCAGACTGGTCGCGATGCTTTGCGGCGGCGCCTTCCCGATCTTCGGGCTGATTCCTCGTGTCTGCACCGATTACTCAGGCGCTACTGTCGGTCTCGGACAAGGCTGGGCTCGTCGCCTTTGCGCAGGGTCTGCAGGCGCTGGGCGTGCAGTTGCTGTCGACCGGCGGCACGGCGCACGCGCTGACCGACGCCGGCGTCGTCGTGACCGAAATAGCTGCGTACACGGGGTTCCCGGAAATCCTCGACGGCCGCGTCAAGACGCTGCACCCGAAGGTGCACGCGGGCATTCTCGCCCGCCGCGACCTGGCACCGCATCGGGCGGCCCTGGCCGAGCACGCGATCCCGTCCATCGATCTCGTCGTAGTCAACCTCTACCCGTTCCGCGAGACCGTCGCCAAGCCGGGTTGCACGCTTGACGAGGCGATCGAGAACATCGACATCGGCGGCCCCGCCATGCTGCGTTCGGCGGCCAAGAATTACGCCCACGTCGGCGTCGTCGTCGACCCTGCCGATTACACCGCCGTGCTCGATGAGCTTCGCGACAATCGCGCGATGCTTTCGCTGGCGACACGGTTCCGGCTGGCGCAGAAAGCGTTTTCGCACACGGCGGCCTACGACGGCGCGATCAGCAGCTACCTGACCGCACGTGACGCAACCGGTGCCGCGCGGAGGTTTCCCGAGCGCTGGAACTGGCAGGGCAGCAAGGTGGCCGACCTGCGTTACGGCGAAAACCCGCATCAGCACGCGGCCTTGTACCGCGACGACCCGCCAGTTGCTGGTGCCATCGCGACATTCAAGCAGCTGCAGGGGAAGGAGCTCTCCTACAACAACATCGCCGACGGCGACGCGGCGTGGGAATGCGTCAAGACCTTCAGCGAACCGGCGTGCGTCATCGTCAAGCACGCGAATCCCTGCGGTGTCGCAATCGCGGAGAGCCCGCTCGACGCCTACCGCAAGGCGTTCGCGACCGATCCGACGTCGGCGTTCGGCGGCATCATCGCCTTCAACAGCGAGGTCGACGCGGCAACGGTCGAGGCAGTGAGCGCTCAGTTCGTCGAGGTGCTGATCGCGCCGGGTTATGCGCCGGACGCGATGGCGCTGATCGCCAAAAAGGCCAGCGTCCGCGTGCTGGCGATCGCAAGCGCAGCCGGTGGCAGCAACGCCTGGGACATGAAAAGCGTCGGCGGCGGCATGCTGGTGCAGACGCCGGATTCGCGCACTGCGGCGCCCGAGGAGTTCAAGGTCGTGACCCGGCAGGCGCCGACGCCAGCCCAGCGCGCCGATCTGCTGTTCGCCTGGCGCGTCGCCAAGTACGTGAAGTCCAATGCGATCGTTTACTGCGCCGCTGGGCGCACACTGGGCATCGGCGCGGGCCAGATGAGCCGCGTTGACTCGACGCGGATCGCCGCGCTCAAGGCCGCGAACGCGGGACTGTCGCTTGCCGGATCGGTGGTCGCCTCGGACGCGTTCTTTCCTTTTCGCGACGGCCTCGACGTCGTGGCTGACAACGGCGCGGTGGCGGTCATCCAGCCCGGCGGCAGCGTGCGCGACAGCGAGATCATCGCCGCCGCGGACGAACGCGGCGTGGTGATGGTCTTTACCGGCGTCCGCCACTTCAAGCACTAAACGGCCGCAACGAACCGCAGGGAGACAAGATTGAAGAGACTCGTCATTGCCATTCTCGCCACGGGCTTGTCCGGCACCGCCCACGCCGTCGAATGTGCCGACTTCTGGGCCTGGATCGAAACCGGCTGCCGGCACGTGGCCGATACGTACCAGCAAGGCGGCAACGCGCTTCTGGTCTCCGGTTACGAGTGGCACATTCCGGCCACCTGGTCGCCCGAGCGGCGCGCCATGGAGAACGAAAAGGCCTGGGGCGGCGGGGTCGCGCGCTCGCTGGAAAGACCGAACGGGGACACCGAAAACGTCTACTTCCTGGTGTTCAAAGATTCACACCGGCAAGCGCAATTCAATCTCGGATATAGCTGGTCGACCTACTGGCTCGATCGCTCCGGCGTTCAACCGGGGCTGGGTTTTACGGCGCTGGTGGTCCAGCGCCCCGACATCGCGAACGGTTGGCCGGTCCCGGTCGTGCTGCCGCTGTTCTCGCTGCGCTACAAGCAGGTCGAATTGTTCTCGACCTACATCCCGAAGCTAAACGGCGGCATCAACCACGGCGACGTCCTCTACTTCTTCGGCAAGATCGATCTCAAGTGAAGGACCGGCGTTGAACGTACTCGTTGTCGGAGCCGGCGGCCGCGAGCACGCGCTGGCGTGGAAACTCGCGCAATCGCCGCGCGTCGCCAGGGTCTTCGTCGCCCCGGGCAATGCCGGCACGGCGCTCGAGTCCGGGCTCACCAATGTGGCGGTGACCGCCATTCCGGAGCTCATCGCTCTGGCACGGAGCGAAGCGATCGGCTTGACCATTGTCGGACCTGAGGCTCCCCTCGCCGCGGGGATCGTCGACGCCTTCCGCGCCGCCGGGCTGAGGATTTTCGGGCCGACACGCGCCGCCGCGCAGCTCGAAAGCTCCAAGGACTTCGCCAAGGCGTTCATGACGCGACACCGCATTCCCACCGCCGCGTATCGGTCGTTCACCGAGCCCGAAGAGGCGCACGCTTACGTCGAGGAACGCGGCGCGCCGATCGTGGTCAAGGCCGACGGCCTGGCCGCCGGCAAAGGGGTGATCGTGGCCGCCGATGTGGACACGGCCCATGCGGCGATCGATGCCGTGCTGCTCACCGATAGCCTCGGAATCGCGCACAATGAAGGTGGCGCGCGCGTCATCGTCGAAGATCATCTCGCGGGCGAAGAAGCGAGTTTCATTGTCATGGCCGACGGTCGCAACGTGCTTCCCCTCGCCTCATCGCAGGATCACAAGCGTCTCCACGATGACGATCAGGGTCCGAATACCGGTGGCATGGGCGCGTATTCACCCGCGCCGGTGGTGACTCCGACCGTTCATGCTCGCATCATGCGCGAAATCATCCTGCCGACGGTGAACGGCATGGCCGCCGACGGAGTCCCCTATACCGGTTTCCTCTACGCTGGAGTGATGATCGACGCCGCCGGCATGCCGCGGACACTGGAGTTCAACTGCCGCCTCGGCGATCCCGAAACGCAGCCGATCATGCTGCGACTGAAGTCGGACCTGGTCGAACTGGTTGAGAGCGCGATCGATGGCGTGCTCGACGGCGCCGCCGTCGACTGGGACCGGCGCGCCGCGCTGGGTGTCGTCCTCGCCGCCGCCGGCTATCCGGGGAGCCCGCGCCGCGGCGACGCGATTACCGGCCTCGATCGGGTCGCCGACGACTGCAAGGTATTTCACGCCGGCAGCGCACTCGGGCCCAATGGTCCGGTCACGGCCGGCGGGCGCGTGCTTTGCGTCACCGCGTTGGGCGAGACGGTCCGGCAAGCGCGTCGCGCCGCGTACGCCGGCGTCGCCGGAATTCACTTCGACGGCATGCAATACCGCAAGGACATCGGCCATCGCGCGCTGGGGGCGCGCCGCGGCTGAACGGGAGCAGCAGGGACAATCGGCATGGACACTAGCAGCGTCCGCGATTACTTCGTCGATCTTCAGTCACGGATCGTGGCGCGGCTGGAGGCGATCGACGGCAACGCCTTCGCCCGCGACGCCTGGACACGCGAGGGTGGCGGCGGTATTAGCCGCGTCATCGAACAAGGTGTGGTGTTCGAGCGCGGCGGCGTCAATTTCTCGCACGTGCGGGGCGAACGCCTGCCGCCGGCGGCGACTGCGGCGCGGCCGCAGCTTGCCGGACGCGCGTTCGAGGGCATGGGCGTATCGCTGGTAATGCATCCGCGCAATCCCTACGTGCCGACGGTGCATTTGAATGTGCGCCTGTTCGTCGCCGGCGGCGCCGGGGAAGGCGCGGACGTTGCGCCGGTGTGGTGGTTCGGCGGCGGCATGGACCTCACGCCCTACTATGGCTTCGAGGAAGACGCGAGCCACTTCCACCGGTGCTGCCGGGACGCGCTCTTGCCGTTCGGCGCGGACTACCATCCGCGTTTCAAGCGCTGGTGCGACGAGTATTTTTTCCTGCGCCATCGCGGCGAGCCGCGCGGCATCGGCGGCATCTTCTTCGACGATCTCGGCGAGGGCGGCTTCGACCACTGCTTTGCACTGACCCGCAGTGTCGCCGAGCATTTTCTCCCGGCTTACGAACCGATCCTGCAGCGGCGCCAAGCCACCGCCTACGGCCAGCGCGAGCGGGACTTTCAGACCTACCGCCGCGGCCGCTACGTCGAATTCAATCTCGTCTACGACCGCGGCACGCTGTTCGGCCTGCAGTCCAACGGTCGCGCCGAAGCGATCCTGATGTCGCTCCCACCGCTGGTGCAGTGGCGCTACGATTGGCGTCCCGAGCCCGGCTCGCCCGAGGCGCGCCTTTATACCGACTTTCTCGTGGGGAAGGATTGGCTGGGGCATGAGTAGCGCAGACCCTCCGGCGAATGCCGAGCACCTGGTCGAGTTGAAAGTCGACAGCGAAGCGATTTTCGACGGCAAGCTACTGCACGTGCGGCGCGACACCGTGCGCCTCCCGGACGGGACACTTGCCACGCGCGAATACATCGTCCACCCCGGCGCCGTGCTCGTCGTTCCGGTGCTCGCGGATGGCAGGCTCGTGGTCGAACGCCAATATCGCTATCCGCTTGGTCGCGTGATGATTGAATTCCCTGCCGGCAAGATCGACCCCGGGGAGGCTCCGCTCGACACCGCGCGGCGCGAGCTGCGCGAGGAGACCGGCTATCTGGCCTTGCGCTGGCGGCGACTCGGCTGCGTGCATTCGATCGTTTCGTACTCGACGGAGAGGATCGAGTTTTTCGTCGCGGAGGACCTGAGCCAGGTGGGAGCGCGACTCGACGCAGGCGAGTTCCTCGAAGTCGCCGTGCTCAGCGTCGATGAAATGCTCGCGGCCATCGATCGCGAGGAGATTACCGACGCCAAGACCGTCGCCGCGCTGCTGCTGTACGCGCGCCGCCGCGCCGTGTCGCCCGCCGGGTCCGGATGATAACCCGCCGCCTGACCATCGGCGGGCGGGTGCAGGGCGTCGGCTTTCGTTACGCGCTCGCCGACGAAGCACGCGCGCGCCAGCTCTGCGGCTGGGTCAGAAACCTGCGCGACGGCAGCGTCGAGGCCGTGCTTGCCGGGCCGGAGGCAGACGTCGAAGCGGTGATCGCATGGGCGCATCGCGGCCCGCCCGCGGCGCGCGTGACCGCGGTGGCAGTCGAGCCGGCGACGACGGACGCGCGCGAGTTTGCGATCGTCACGACGGCGTGAGCGCGGTTACGACGCCGTAGATGTCCTTCCAGGCCGCGTAGCTCGCGATCGCCAGCAGTGGCAGGACGCCGATCAGCCCGACCCCGAACGCCAACAAGCCGATGACGGTCAGCAGCAGTGAGAGCACGCCGAACAGCAGGAGCGGCGCAACGTTGAGCGCAAAGGCCTGCGCGCTCAGCGCAAAGGCGCGACCGAACCCGGCGCGCTGGAACAACACGGCCATGGGAACGAAGACAAGTGGCAACGATGCGGCGGTCGCGGCACCGACGATGAGAAGCAGCGCGAACGGGGTGATGCGCGCATCGGCCGGGTCCGTCAGGAGGTTTGTTCCAGTCAGCGAGTAGGCTGCCAGCGCTTCGACCCCGGAGACGAACAGCGCGGCGATGACGATGGCCGCGAGCGCCGCCGGAGGCGCCTTGAATGCAGCCACCGCGAAGCGGATTTCGAGCGCGCCCCCGCGATCGACGACGGCCGCACCGAGCAGCATGCCGCACTCGATGACCGGCACGACGACCTTCGCGGCGGCAACGCCGATGCCGGGCACCAGTTCCAGCAAGAGGTCGCTGGCGAGCGTGATGGATCCCAGCGCGCACCAGCGCCAGGGCGCGCGTTTGAACACGCGCAGTGCGGCTTCGAACCAGGCGAAGGGGGCGGTGAGGGGAACCGCGCGCGGCTCCAGCGTTGCGCGCGGGGTATGCGGCGCGTGCATCGCGCGCGAGGCTTAAGCGGGGCTAGACGGCTTCGCCGAGATACGCTTCGCGCACCTTCGGGTCGGAGAGCAGCTGCTTCGCCTCCCCGTGCAGCGTAATCTCGCCGCTTTCCATCACGTAGCCGCGGCTGCTGACCTCCAGCGCCAGCTTGGCGTTCTGTTCAATCAGCAGGATCGTCACGCCCTCCTTCGCGATGGCGATGACCGTCTCGAAGACCTTCTGCACCATCAGCGGAGCGAGCCCCATCGACGGCTCGTCGAGCAGCAGCAGTTTCGGCCGCGACATCATGGCGCGTCCCATTGCCAGCATCTGCTGTTCGCCGCCGGAGAGCGTTCCCGCGGTCTGCTTGTGCCGCTCCTTGAGCCGCGGAAACAGCCCGTACACACGCTCGACGTCGGCCTTGATCGCTGCCCGGTCGTCGCGGGCATAGGCGCCCATCGCCAGGTTCTCCTCGATGCTGAGGGCGCCGAAAACGCCGCGCCCCTCGGGCACCATCGACAACCCCCTGCGCACGAGCTGGAATGCCGGCTTGCCGGTGATGTCGGCGCCGCCGTAATGGATCTTGCCCGACTTGACCGGCTGCAGGCCGGTGATTCCCTTGAGGGTGGTCGTCTTGCCGGCGCCGTTCGCGCCAATCAGGCAGACGAGCTCCCCTTCGGCGACCTGCAGACTGATTCCCTTGACCGCCTGGATACCGCCGTACGCGACCTTCAGATCCTTGAGTTCCAGCAGCGGCGCGGTCACGTTACGCACCCTTCAGATCGAGCGTGACCTCGCCGCCGAGGTAGGCGGCAATCACCTTCGGGTCGTTTTGCACAACGGCACAGGTTCCCTCGGCGATCTTCTTGCCGTAGTCGAGCACCAGGACCCGGGCGCAGACGCTCATCACCAGCTTCATGTCGTGCTCGATGAGCAGGATGGTCGTCCCGTCGCGGCGGATGTCCTCGAGCAGTCGCTTGAGCGCCTGGGTCTCGGTCGCGTTCATGCCCGCGGCCGGCTCGTCGAGGGCAAGCAGCTTCGGCTCGGTCGCCAGCGCCCGGGCGATCTCCAGCCGGCGCTGGTCGCCGTAGGCGAGGTGCTTGGCGAGATCGTTGGCGCGCTTGCTCACGCCGACGTATTCGAGCAGTTCGTAGGAACGCTTTTCGATCGCCGCTTCCTCGGCCAGCGTGCGCTTGTCGCGCAGGATCGCGCCGAATACGCCGGCCTTGGTGCGCACGTGGCGGCCGATCATCACGTTCTCCAGCGCCGAAAGGTTCTGGAACAGTCGGATGTTCTGGAACGTCCGCGCGATGCCGCGCTCGGCCACCTCGTTGGGCTTGGCGCGCTCGAGGGGCTCACCGTCGAAGATGAACGAGCCACCGTCGGGCTCGTAGATGCCGGTCAGGACGTTGAACAGCGACGTCTTGCCCGCGCCGTTCGGTCCGATCAGGCCATAGATCTCGCCGTGGTTGATCGTGAAGGAAACGTCGGTGAGCGCCTGCACGCCACCGAAGCGTTTGGAGATATCCTTGGCGACGAGCAGACTCAGCTGGCTCATGAGGCCGCCACCTTCGGCGCCTCGAGCTCGCGCTTGCGCACCGCGGATGGCCACAGTCCGGCAGGCCGGTACAGCATGATCGCGACCAGCGCGATGCCGAACACGAGCAGGCGTACCGTTTCCGCGTCGAGCAGCACGCGCCCGAAGAGGAGGTTCTGCAGCGGCTCCATGGTGGAGCGCAGCACCTCGGGCAATAGCGTCAACAAGATTGCACCGAGGATGACGCCGGGAATATTGCCCATGCCGCCCAGAACGACCATCGCCAGCACGATTATCGACTCGAACAATCCGAAGCTCTCGGGGCTCACGAATTCCTGGGTCGCGGAAAAAATGCCGCCGGCGATGCCGCCGAAGGACGCGCCCATGGCGAAGGCCAGCAGCTTGACGTTGCGGGTATTGATACCCATCGCCTTGGCCGCGACCTCATCCTCGCGGATTGCCTCCCAGGCGCGGCCGAGGCGGGAGTTCTGCAGGCGCAGGTTGATGACGATGACGGCGATCGTGAGCAGGAGCAGCACGTAGTAGTACTTCTGCGGACCGGAAATCGAGATACCGCCGAAGCTCTCCGCCTTGGCGAAGGAGAAGCTGCCGATGCGAAACGGGTCGATCAGATTGATACCCTGCGGACCGTTGGTGACGTTGACCGGCGCGTTCAGGTTGTTGAGGAAGATGCGGATGATCTCGCCGAAGCCGAGGGTGACAATGGCCAGGTAGTCGCCACGCAGCTTGAGGGTTGGCGTGCCGAGCAGCACGCCGAAAATGCAGGCCAGCCCGGCACCCAGGGGCAGGATCACCCAGAACGGCAGATGGACGCCGAAGTGGGGAGAGGCGAGCAACGCGTACATGTAGGCGCCGACCGCGTAGAACGCGATATACCCAAGGTCGAGGAGGCCGGCGAAGCCGACCACGATATTGAGCCCCAGCGCGAGCATGATGTAGATCATCGCGAAGTTGAGGATGCGCACCCAGGCCTGCCCGGCGAGGGCGGCGACGAACGGCAGCAGCGCCAGCGCGATCGCCACCATCGCCACCCCCGCCCAAACCTTGGGCGGAATCGACTTCCCGCCGCGGTGCGCCGTCATGCCCGCTCGCTCACCCGTTCGCCGAGCAGACCCGACGGGCGGAAAATGAGCACCAGGATCAGCACGAAGAACGCGAACACATCCTGATAGTTGCTGCCGAACATCGACACCTGGCCGTCGCTCCCTGCGCATTGCTGCTGCAGCGTATCGGACAGGAACGGGAATCCGCAGATATTGGTCACGTCGCCGATGTAGCCCGCGCCGAGCGCCTCGATGATGCCGAGCAGGATTCCCCCGAGCATCGCGCCGGCGAGGTTGCCGATGCCGCCCAGCACCGCCGCCGTGAATGCCTTTAGGCCCAGCAGAAAGCCCATGTAGTAATGGGCGATGCCGTAATAGGTCATCACCATCAGTCCGGCCACGGCGGCCAGCGCTGCGCCGATGACGAAGGCGGCCGAGATGACGACGTTGATGTCGATGCCCATGAGCCCGGCCACCTGCGGATTCTGCGCCGTGGCCCGCATCGCCATGCCCAAGCGCGTGCGTTGCACGACAAACACCAGCCCGCCCATCAGCAGGCCGGCAAGCACGATAATCAGAACCTGCAGGTCGGTTATCGACGCGCCGAGGATGTTGTACGGCGTCGGCTGGATGATCGTCGGGAACGTAAGGTAGTTGCGCCCCCAGACGATCAGCGCCATGTTCTGCAGGATGATCGACATGCCGATGGCGGTGATGAGCGGAGCCAGGCGGGGCGCCTTGCGCAACGGCCGGTAAGCGATCTTCTCCATCGCGTAGGCGATCACCATGCAGGTGGGTATGGCGACGAAGAGCCCCGCCAGGATGATCACTGCCGCCGGCAGCGACACGTGGGCACCGAGCAACGCCGTGACCACCGACAACGCCACCATCGCCCCGATCATGACCACCTCGCCGTGCGCGAAGTTGATCAGGCCGATGATGCCGTACACCATCGTGTAGCCGAGAGCCACCAGCGCGTAGACGCTGCCCAGGGTCAAGCCATTGATCAGTTGCTGCAGCAGGATGTCCACGCGGTTTTCCCCTTGCACCTGGCGCTTGCCCTGTCGGATTCTCCACTGTGCCCGCCCGCTGAGCAATCCCCGGCGCGGGCGGCCCCCGGAGGCACACACAAAAACGGCGCCCCATGGGGCGCCGTTTTGAGCCGGTCTTCCGGCTACATCTTCTTCTCGTCCTTCTTCATGTCGCCCTTCTTCATGTCGTCCTTCTTCATATCGTCTTTCTTCATTTCGCCCATCTTGGGTGCTGCCTCCGGGGCCATTGGGGCGGCCGCGATTTTCTCGGTCTTGCCGCCAACATTGACCGCCATCGGCTCGAGCTTACCGTCCTTCACCTGGTAGAGGGTGATGGCGCCGTTCTTGGTGTCGCCATGCTCGTCGAACTCGATCTTCGCCGTGATGCCGTCGTAGGAGATCTTGGCGAGCTCGGGCAGGTACTTCGCCGGATCGGCCGAGTTGGCCTTTTTCATCGCCTCGATCAGCGTGTTCGCTGCATCATACGAGTACGGCGCGTAGACCTGGATCGGGCCGTACTTGGCGGTGAAGCGGGTGACGAAGTCCTTGGCGTTCGGCATCTTGTCCGGGGGCAGGCCGGCCTGCGTGCAGAACTGGCCTTCCGCGGCGCCGCCGGCAAGCTTCGGCCACTCCGCCGAGCACACGCCGTCGCCGGCGATGTACTTCGCCTTGATGCCAAGCTCCTTCATCTGCTTGACCATCGGGCCGCCTTGCGCATCCATCCCGCCATACATGATCACATCCGGATTCTTGGCCTTGATCTTGGTCAGGATGGCCTTGAAGTCGGTCGCCTTGTCGTTGGTGTACTCGCGGGCAACCACCGTGGCGCCGGCGGCCTTGGCGGCCTTTTCCGTCTCGTCGGCCAGCCCCGCGCCGTAGGCGGTCTTGTCATCGATGATCGCGATCTTCTTCCCGCCCAACGTGGTGACCGCTTCCTTGCCGATAACGCTGCCCTGCTGCACATCGTTGGCCATGACGCGGAAGGTGGTCTTGAATCCCTGCAGCGTCAGCTTCGGATTGGTCGCCGACGGCGAGATCTGCGGGACGCCGGCGTCGCTGTAGATCTTCGAGGCCGGGATCGAGGTGCCCGAGTTCAGGTGACCGACCACGCCGGCTACCTTATCGTCGACGAGCTTCTGCGCGACGATGGTGCCCTGCTTCGGATCGGCCTGGTCGTCCTGCGCGTCGAGTTCGAACTTGACCTTCTTGCCGTCGATCATGATGCCCTTGGCGTTGGCATCGTCGATCGCCAGGCGGGCGCCGTTTTCGTTGTCTTTGCCGAGGTGTGCCTGCGGGCCGGTGGTCGGGCCGACGTGGCCGATCTTAACGGTCACTTCCGGCATGGCCGGCGCCGGGCTCGGGGCGGGCGCGGCGGCCTGCTTCGGTTCTTCCTTGCCGCAGCCGTAGGCGGTGAGCAAGGCCGCGGCGACGAGCGAAAGCCCGAGCGAGCGGTTAAGTGTCATGAATCTCCTCCCAGAAAGGATAAATGGAACGGCGTTGAGCGGACAAAACGAGGTGAACGAAAAGGACGACCAACGTTGAACCCACAATTATTCTCTGGCAGGCGTAAGCTGTCAATTCGGACCCGGGCCGCCGCCGCGCTGCGGCACACTCCCACGACGGTTTGTCGGCGGGAACGGCGCCTACCGGCCGCCGCTCGGCGTTTCGTCGCCTCGAACTTGTCCGGGCGGGGCGGGCGCGCCTAAACTCCCGCACTTTTCGAATCCGGCGCGGCCGCTCGCGGCATCCAAGACCCGGGACTGCACCGTTGCAGGCCGGCGAGGACCGGGGTGCTGGGGTGGCGACGGCCGCACTGGGTGCGGCAATTCCAGGGAGCGATTGGCTCATGGCAGCACGGTTTACGCGGCGGCGCACGCTCTGGGTCTTGGCAGTGACGCTCGTCCTGGGCGCGCTGGCGGGAAGCATGGCATTGCGGGCGAGCAAAAGCGGCTCGGAAGCGCACGGGGATGCCCCGGTCGCGCTCGAGTTCGCCGCCGCCGACCTGGCCCACGTGGAGCCGCAGCCGCTGACCCGTTGGCTGCCGCTTTCCGGCACGTTGCAGCCGCTCAACCAAACCACGGTCAAAGCCAAGGTGTCGGGCGAAATCCGCCAGGTAACGGTGCGGGAAGGCGAGGCGGTCAAAGCCGGACAGGTGCTGGTGCGCTTCGACACCGCCGATCTCGAGGCCAGGCTAACCGATCGCATCGGCGCACTCGAGAGCAGTCGGGCGCAGCTCGGGCTGGCGGAGAAGACGCGGGCGCAGAATCAGCTGCTGCTCAAGCAGAACTTCATTTCCCAGAACGCCTACGACAGCGCGGAGAGCAACCTGTCGGTGAGCCAGGGAACGCTCAAATCCAACGAGGCGCAGGCGCAGATGGCGCGCATCGCGCTGAACTACGCGGTCGTGACGGCGCCGCTGTCGGGCATGGTCGCCAAGCGCCACGTCCAGCCCGGGGAGAAGGTGAGCCTCGATGCGCCGCTCATCACCATCGTCGACCTGGAGCGGATGGAACTGCAGGCGATGGTGCCGGCCAACGACGTTCCCGAGCTTGCCACCGGCATGAAAGTCGACCTTTCGATCGACGGTTTCGGCGAGCGGCACTTCACAGGCACCATCGAGCGGATCAATCCGACGACGGAGGCGGGCACGCGGGCGATCCTGGTGTTCATCCATATCCCGAATCCGGATGCCGCGCTGCGCGGCGGCATGTTCGGAACGGGTAAGGTGACGCTCGCCGCCGGCGCGCCGGTCCCGACGCTGCCGGCGGTCTCGGTTCGCACCGAGGCGGGGCAGAGTTTCGTCTGGACGATCGAGGACGGCAAGCTGACGCGGCGCCTGGTGACTGTGGGCCGCCGCGACCCCACGACGGGCCGGGTGGAGATCAAGACCGCGCTCGATCCGAGCATCCCGATACTCGCCGCGCCGTTCGACAACCTCAAGCCGGGCGCGCCGGCGCTGGTGCGCGCGTCGAACCTGCCGAACCTGCCACGGTCGGTCGGCGCGAGCTAGCACCGCGCCGCTGCCTGCGCCTACCGGAGAGCCCGCCATGTGGGTCACTCGCGTCTCGATCAAGAATCCCGTCTTTGCCACCATGGTCATGGTGGGCATACTCGTGCTGGGGGTGTTTTCCTATGCGCGGCTGCGGGTCGAGCAGATGCCCGAGGTGACCCTGCCGTACGTGCTCATCCTGACTGCCTACCCCGGCGCATCGCCCGAGGTGATCGAGGCGGATGTCACCAAGCCGATCGAATACGCCGCCAACACCGTCTCGGGCGTCAAGCGGATCATCTCCAACTCGCGCGAAGGGCAGAGCCAGGTATTCGTCGAGTTCCGTCTTGGCACCGATGCGACGCGCGCGATCCAGGACGTGCGCGACAAGATTGCTGCCGTGCGCCCGAGCTTCCCCCGCGACGTCAAGGAGTCGCTCATCGTCCGGGAACAGATCGACGACAACCAGCCGACCGTGCAACTCGCCGTGCTCTCGCCCACCGTCGAGCTGCGCGAACTCACCTCGCTCACCGACCAGACGATCGTCAAGGATCTCGAAAATATCCCCGGCGTCGCGCGCGTGATCGTCAACGGCCGCGTGACGCGGCAGATTCTCATCCAGATCAAGCCGTCCGCGCTGACCGCGCTCGGTATCGGCATCGATCAGGTGATGACGGCAATACAAAATGCCAACCAGGACGTCGCCGCCGGCCGGGTTACGCGCGGCCAGAACGACGCGGTAGTGCGGGTCGAGGGCAAAATCAAGGACCCGGAGCAGTTCGGGCGCATCACCGTCGCACAGCAGGGCGGGGCCCCGATCTATCTTAGCCAGGTTGCTGACGTCATCGATGGCGAAAAAGAGCTCGACTCGATCTCGCGCATCAACGGCCGGCGCTCGATCACCATCGACCTGCAGAAAGCGCA
>Ga0210384_10005261_pt1 | contig 14177 bp, 14 predicted proteins | sample IncBWH2MmetaG_FD_160574 | JGI IMG/M metagenome (GOLD analysis project Ga0210384, IMG submission 160574) | Forest soil microbial communities from Barre Woods Harvard Forest LTER site, Petersham, Massachusetts, United States - Inc-BW-H-2-M | ecosystem: Environmental > Terrestrial > Soil >...
TTGCGCTTTCTTCGACGTCATTTGTTTCCGCCGCGAAACCAACGACGAGAAATTGGCGATCTTTTTTTGGCAACGAGGAGAGGATGTCGCGCGTGGGAATTAGCTCGAGCGCGAGGTTTTCCTCGTGCTTCTTGATTTTCTGTGGAGAAACTTTGGCCGCTTTGTAATCGGCCACGGCGGCGCACATCACAAGGACGTCACAACCGCTCACGTATCGATGCACGGCGTCGTGCATTTCGTCCGCGGTCAGGATCGAGATGAAATGCGCGCCGCGCGGCGGATCGAGATGAACCGGACCGGAGATCAAAACGACTTCGTGTCCGGCTTCGAGCGTTGCTTCGGCGATGGCGTAGCCCATTTTCCCCGATGAGCGATTGCTGAGATAGCGAACGGGATCGATCAGCTCGCGTGTCGGTCCCGCCGTGATGAGAAATCTCACGCGATGAGATTTTCCTGACGCGCGAGCATAAATTCCGCCCGAAAGGCGATGTCTTCGACTTTCCAAAGGCGGCCGAGGCCTTCGTAACCGCAGGCGAGCATTCCTTCTTCCGGTCCGATAAACTCGACGCCGCGCGATTTCAATTTTTCCACGTTCTCCAACGTGGCCGGGTGCGACCACATTTTTCCATTCATGGCGGGAGCGAGCAGAATGGGCGCGCGGGTGGCGAGCGAGATGGCGGCGAGCGGATGATTCGCAAGACCATGCGCGACTTCGGCAATGACGTGCGCGGTGGCCGGCGCGATAAGGAGCAGGTTTGCGCGATCCGCCAGCTCGATGTGCCCGGGTCGCCAACTTTCTTTTTCGTCGAAGAAGCTGGTCGTGACCGGATTTTTGGAAAGCGTTTGTAATGTGAGCGGTGAAATGAATTCGATCGCGTCCTGTGTCATCACGACAAAAACTTGATGACCTTGCTTGACGAGCAGACTGACGAGCTCAGCGGATTTGTAGGCGGCGATTGATCCGGTGACGCCGAGCACAACTGATTTCATCCCTGATCGAAGGCGCACGACTTTTCGCGCGCTCCTTCTTTCGCTTCTACGTTTTGAATCTCTTTCCATGAAAGATCGACAATTAATTCTGGATGAGGCGCCGGCTCAAATAACGTTCCGCGCCCATGATATGCCGGAATTTCTGCAAATCTTCTTCGACCGACCGGCTGATGATGGTGTAGCGATAATCGCGCCACAATTCCATTTCGCGCGCAGCGGTGACGAGTCGAGAGTCGATCTGCTCGGCCGTTTCCGTCCCGCGCTTCATGAGACGCCGGCGGAGTTCGTCAAGATCCGGCGGCATAATAAAAACATCGGTCAACGCCTCGCGAATGAATGGATCGTCGCAGTTACGAATGGCGGCCGCGCCTTGGGTGTCGATGTCGATCAAAATATCGACGCCGTTTTTCAAATTCGAAAGCAACGGTTTGCGCAACGTTCCATAATAATCTCCATGGACTTGCGCGTATTCGAGAAAATCGCGGGCCTTCTCCCGCGCGTGAAAATCGGCGGCGGACAAAAATTGATAATCTTCGCCTTCAATTTCTCCGGCGCGTGGCGCCCGCGTGGTGCAAGATACCGAGTAAACAAAATCGGCACTTTGGCGAAGCGCCTCGACGAGTGTCGTCTTTCCTGCGCCGGATGGCGCGGAAATGACGAAAAGAATTCCGTGACGGCCGAACTGTTTATTCAAGGTTCTGGACTTGCTCGCGAATCTTCTCCAGCTCCGCTTTGCAGGCGACGACGCGCTGCGAGATGGGAGCATCGTTTGCCTTTGCGCCGAGGGTATTGAGTTCGCGAAAAATTTCCTGGGTGATGAATTCGAGTGTGCGGCCGACCGGCTCGTTCTTGCGAAGATGATGCGCGAACTGCGCGAGGTGACTTTCCACGCGCGTCAATTCCTCCGAGATGTCGGCGCGGTCGGCGAAGAAGGAAATTTCTTTCAGCAAACGTTCGTCGTCTGTTGCGATCGGCAGACCGGCCTTTTGCAGGCGATCAAGCAGAGCGGTACGATATCTTTTTACCACCTCGGGATGAAGTGCGCGGATTTCTTTGAGTTTCTTCCGCATCGCTTTTAGCCGGTGAATCAAGTCCTTGGCCAGATGTCTGCCTTCGCGTTCACGCATCTTGATCAAATCGGCGAGGGCGGCGCGGAGCGCGCGATCGATCGCGGGCCATGCTTCTTCTGCGCTCACTGCTCGTTCCGGAAAACGCAGCACGCCTGGCGCCTGGAGAATTGTGCTGATCGTGATCTCGCCCGGCGCGTCGAGTTCTTTTTGAAGGGCGCGCATCGCTTCGTGATAAGAGCGTGCCAAATCGGCATCGAGCGCGAGGTTGTGCACACCGTTTTGGCCGTTGTGAAAAGTCACGACGACATTGGTTCGGCCGCGCGAAATATTTTCGTTAATCGTCTGGCGAATGCGTGGCTCGAGCTCGGCGAGATCGCGAGGCAGATTGACCACGATGTCGCTTTGTTTCCGGTTTACGGAATTGAGTTCGACGCTAAACTTTGTCCCGCCGTGATCGGTCTCGGCGCGGCCGTAACCGGTCATGCTTCTCATAGGTCAGGATGTTTCTCCAGTGAAACCGAAGCGGGCGTCGTGCAGCATTTCGATTTGGCTCATGCGAAGCGAAGTTAGGCTTCGACAAGGGTGCTGCCAAGCTTTTGTGGTCGCTTGGCGAGAAGTTGCTCGACCGCCCGGCGGTGCGGAGAAGGGAGCGGAATCGAGGCGAGCTGAGCGATTGAGAACCAACGCCCTTGCCCTCGTGCGCGCGTGCGAGGTGCCGGCTGCGCGAAAACTTTCAAGGTGACGCGGTGGTTCGTGAAAGGGAAGATCGACATATGAATTGGGCGGGTGATTGCCGATCTTGCCCGCGCCGGCGGGAGAATCCACATGCCGTGCCAGCGGACGCTTGATTGCTCGAGCAGAATTCGATTGCGACGGAAAGTGAAGGCGCGCGCTTCGATAAGTTCCTTTGCCGGCCGCGGGATTTTTTTGATCGGGAGAGTTTGCGGGTTGTTGGGGCGACAAAATTTCTTTACGGGACAAATTGCGCACTTGGGCTGGTGTGGAAGGCAGACGAGCGCGCCGAGATCGAGGAGCGCGGAGTTATAAACGCGGGCGGAGCGCTTGGGCAGGAGTGACTGCGCATAATTCCAGAGTGCTTCGCGACCCGCTGTGCAATCGATTGGCGTGCGGAGATTGAAAAGCCGGGACAGGACGCGAGCGGTGTTGGTTTCGACGATCGGCACGGATTCATCGAAGGCGAAGGTGGCGAGAGCGTGCGCAGAATATCGTCCGATGCCCGGCAATGTTCGTGTGCGCGCGATTGTTCTCGGAAGACGTCCGCCATATCGGTCCACGACAATTCTGGCAGTAGCGTGAAGATTTCTCGCTCGCGCGTAGTAGCCGAGGCCTTGCCAGGCGCGTAATACGCTCGATTCCGAAGCACGCGCCAGGGCGGAGAAATCGCTCCATCGGCGCAGCCATTCATTATAATAAGAGAGGACGGTGGCGACCTGCGTTTGTTGGAGCATGAACTCGGAGACGAGGATGGCGTATGGGTCGCGAGTGCGGCGCCACGGCAGATCGCGGCCGTGACGGCGATACCAGCGCAGCAAAGCGGAGCGGAAATTGCGGAAGTCTGGTGGCGAGATCAGGTTGGTGGAAACGTGCAACGCTCAACCCGCCTTCGCAAGACCACGGCGTGGCAAGCGCTCAGCGTCCAACTCCGAATGTTTTCGCGAGCAGACGTTGAATTCAGAAGATCATTGAACGTTGCGCGTTGGAAGTTGAACGTTGAGCGTTTTCTGCTGGCTTAGATGAACTCGTACACACACGCCTTGACGCCGGAGCAGGCGACGAAACTTCGCGCGCTGCTCGAGGAGCTCGGTTTTCAGTTCACGCTAAAGCAGTACACGCTTTTCTTCGCACAAAAGAACAAGTTGAGCATCGCGGTTTATGAGAAGGGGCCGAAGGTTTTGGTCCAGGGCAAAGGCGTCGAGGAGTTTGTGCAGTTCGAGCTCGAGCCGAAAATTTTAGGTGAAGCGAAACTAGGTTACGAAGAAGTGCATGCGCCGGAGATGTTCGAGGCGCATTTCGGCGTGGATGAAAGCGGGAAGGGCGATTTTTTTGGACCGCTGGTGATTTCGGGCGTGTATGTCGATCGTAGGATCGCGCGCAAGCTTCTGGACGCGGGTGTTCAGGACAGCAAGCGAATCGGCTCGGATGCGCGCATTCGGACGCTGGGCCAAACTATCCGGAAAACTGCCGGCGGTTTGGTCGAGACGGTGCTGATCGGTCCGGAACGGTACAACGAGCTTTATGAGAAGTTCGGGAACCTGAACAGTTTGCTCGGCTGGGGGCATGCGCGCGTCATTGAAAATCTGTTGGCAAAAAAACCGGATTGTCCGCGCGCATTGTCGGATCAATTTGCGGATGCGCGCGTCATCAAACAATCACTCTTGCAGCATGGGCGTGAAATCAACATTCAACAGCGGCCGAAGGCGGAATCCGATATCGCGGTAGCGGCGGCTTCGATTCTGGCGCGGGAAGCATTTATCGGTTGGCTGGAGCGCCGGGGGAAAGAGCTTGGTTTGCGCTTGGAGCGAGGGGTATCGGCCAGTGTAAAAGAGACCGCGAAAAAGCTCGTGGAAAAGAGCGGGCCGCGGAGACTGCGCGAGGTGGCGAAGGTGCACTTCCGGACGGCGCACGAGATTGCGCCAGACGCCTATGCCGCGCCGCCTCCGCGAGGAGATTGGCGAAAGTAACGGCTGATCACGGTTTCCAGAGGCGTCGGGCAAGGTTCCTGCTACGTGGTTTCACGCTCGCTTAGCAATTGTGGGAACCCGGCTCCTCATCCTGAACGCAGATCCTGTCTTTCAAGACAAGGAGCTGGATATCTTCGATGCGATGGAAGGGGTGGAAAGCCGCGTTGTGCGGACCCTTTCCGAAGCGGTATCGTTTCTTCTGGCCGAGAATTTCGACGCTTTTATCGTGGAAGGGGAGTCGAAACTGGCGCTGGAGCAGGCCACGAACGTCCGGCAGCATTTTCCCTCGCTCAAGATTATTTGCCTGGTGCCGGACTGGGGCGACGCCGAAGCTGCCGCCACCGCGGCGCAGCAGGAGATCACTTTGATCTTGAGCGAGCAAAGCAGGCGCCGGATGGAGCTACTCCTCAAGAGTTTTGTGCGGTCGCTCGGGAGGCAAGCGGCGACTGCGGCCGAGGGGGTCGATCCTTGTCATTCGCTCATCGGTAATCTGAATCAATTCTCAGCCGCTGAAATTCTACAGATGAGTTGTTTGAGCCAGCGGAGCGGACGTTTTACGTTCAAGTCCGGCCGGGGCAACAGCGAAATTTATCTGCATCACGGATCGATACGTCATGCGGTCTTTGGATCGCTCGAAGGCGAAGCGGCGGTGGCGGAAATTTTCCGGTGGCGGCAAGGGCGGTTTTATTTTGAGGAAGGAATCATTAGCCAGGTGGAAACAGTTGATCGCCCGTGGGCACATCTGTTGATCGATAACCTGCAGAAATTCGACGAGACGCTCGAACTCGTTGGTGTGCCGCCCGAACAGTCGCAAGAATCGCAACCATGAGAGACCAAGAGCTCGAAACCAAGCTTCGCCTGCTCACGCTCCAGCTGGATAACTGGAAGAAGCTGCATGACTTCATTACCTACGGACTGGACAAGGCGAAGCCAATCATCTCGGCCGAGCAGGAGCGCCAGTTTACCGAAATTCGCTCGCATCTCTTGCAAGAGACGGAACATGTTTTCGGCAGGCTGAACATTCTTGGCGAGCTGTCGGGCAAACTAATGAATGTGTTACAGCGCGGTTCTTCCGTGCGTGGCGTCCGCGAACTATCGAACGACGAAATTCGCCGGCTCGAGATGGATTGGAATGCTGTGTTCACGAAGCTCGGCGTGGTGCAGGGTCAGCTCAAAGCGCAGCGGAAGGCCCTGGCCGGTCAAACTGTGTTCCGCCATCGTCTGAATCGCGTCTTGGGGCGGCTAGCCCCAGTTCACTGATTTTCCCTCGTGAGGGAAGCCAACCATTGCGTTTAGTCCTCTTTGGGAGGAGGTTAAGCTATTAAGAAGTTTCCTTTTCTCAAAAATTTGGCCGCCGCTCCGGCTGCGTGGAGCGATTATAGTAAGTACATATGGCAAAGCTAACCAAACGCGACATTGTTGTCGCCATCAGCAACCAAACAGGAATGGTGCAACACGAAGTTTTCGACGTGGTCCAGCGAACGCTCGATAAAATCACCGACAGTCTGGCCAATAACGTCGCCGTCGAGTTGCGTAACTTTGGTGTTTTTCAGCCACGGCTGACCAAACCGCGGGTGGGACGCAATCCAAATCAGCCAGGCAGCAGTTTCGTAATTCCACCCCGCGCCACGGTGAAGTTTAAGGCTGGCAAGATCATGCGCCAGCGAGTCGAAAAACTTTCGCGGGAGTTGAAAGAAGCTTCCGAACGGAAAGAGAACGCGGCGACGGAGAGCCACAACGGCCAGTAAGCGCGGCCTTCCAGTCGGTTGAGGTTACGATTGGGAAATCGGCTTGAGCAGATTTTGGATGGCCTCTTCCAGCCGCTCAAAATTGATTGGCTTGGTCAGATGTTCCGAGAAGCCGGCCGCTCGCGCCTTGTTCACATCGTGCTCCATGCCGAAGCCGCTGAGGGCGATTCCGAGCAGGCCTTTGCTGTTTCGCAGTTCGCGCATGAGATCGTAACCGCTTCGGTCCGGCAGGCCGATGTCGCTGATAAGCAAATCGAAATCTTGCATGCGCGCTTTTTCCACTGCCTGCTCAGCGGAATGGGCCAGGGTAATCTGGTAGCCGCGACGCTCGAGCATCATTTTCATCCCCGTGCAGGTATCGTGATGATCGTCCACGACGAGAACGCGCCGCGGACGCGATGCGACGAACTTCTTTTGCGCATCGGCGGCGGGATGCTCGCCGTCTCCAGTTTGCGCGTGCACCGGAGCGGGCGCAGTCTTCAAGTTTAGCGTAAAAGTCGAACCGCGATCCTTACCCGGACTTTCCACGCGGATCTTTCCGCCATGGGCATTCACCATAGCTCTGGAGATAGCAAGACCCAGACCGAGTCCGCCAAAGCGGCGCGTAATCGAGCTTTGGCCTTGCTCGAAGGCGTTGAAGATTTTGTCGATCTTTTCCGGCTCGATACCAATGCCAGTATCGGTAATTTGAATTTCAATCTCTTCCGGCGCCGGATTGCGCGTTTCGATGACGATGCGGCCCTGGGCCTGCGTGAATTTCACGCTGTTCTTGATGAGATTCCAAAAGACTTGCTGCAGACGGGCCGGATCTCCTTCGACATGCGCGCTCTCGGCGCGGAGTCGAAATTCCGCCTGGAGACGCTTGCCGACGATCTCTTCCCGGCAAATTTCGTAGGCCCGCTGCAGGATTTCGTGCACACAAATAATCTCGAAACTTAATTGCAACTTCCCTCTTGCGATCCGCGTCACGTCGAGCAAATCGTCAATCAAGCGCGCTTCCAGTTCGACATTGCGCCGGATGACTTCGAGCGCCTGCCGAACCGGCGGCGAATCGGGAATGCTCGCTTCCAATTCCCCAACCATGGCGATGACGGGCGAGAGGGGATTGCGTAACTCATGGGAGAGCAGGGCGAGGAATTGGTCCTTGGCCGCATTTGCGCCCACTAGTTCCTGGCGCAGCGTCACGTCGCGCGTCTTGTCTTCGACGAGATAGAGCACGCCTTGCACGCTTTGTTGCGAGCCCTGCAACCGGAGCAGGTTGATGTTCACGAAATGTGTCATGCCCGCATTATCTTTGAGCGGCTGCTCGACCAGTTGAAACGGCGTTCCAAAAGCGAGCACTTTTTCGATCGCTCCCGCCGGAGCGATCTTCACTTCGTCGTAAGTCGCTTCCGCAATATCGCGTTCCGGCGGCAGATTTCCAAAACGCCGCGCCATCTGCGCGAAAGCCCCGTTCGCTTGAAGAAAACGACGCGAAACGGGATCGACAAAAGCGATGCCACTTGGCATGTTCGCGAGAATTTTTTCGTTGAAGATAACTTCCCGCTCGATCCGCCGCGTCGCCTCGGTCTGACGCCGGTAAAACCTGCTGGCGAGCGAGGCGAAAATGGAGGTGAGCGCGATCAACCAGAGCGCCAGGACAAGCATTCGCCCAAGAAGATCGTGCACCGGTTTGTAGGCAACGGCTTTGGGCTGCACCACGACCGCCACCCAACCGGTTGATTCCACCGGGCTGAAAGAATAGAGATTGCCGTGCCGCTCGAAATGCCCGCTTCTGCTCTTGCCGATCTCCTTCATCAGGATTTCTCCCGTGGGAGAAACGGCGCTGGGATTTGGCTGGAAACCATTGGCAAAAAGCGCAGTGCCGTTTTGATCAAGCACTTGGCAAAACGACTGGTCGGCAAACTCAATCATCGACAAACGGCGCCCGATCCTTTCCACCAACACAGAGACTCCGAAATATCCGGCAACAGTCCCATCCGGCGCCCGGACCGCGCCCACGATATCGGTCGCCGTGCGTTTATCTCCCAGACGAGGATGCACAGCTGAGACAAAGGCGCCGTTAGACGCCCGCGCCTGGTCCCTCCAGAGGTCGGACCCAAAATCCTTGCCCAACATCTGCGGACTGGATGGAAGCGACGCGATCAGATGGCCGTCGGGCCCCGTGACGAACATTCCGTCGATGCGCGGCTGCGAATAAAATGCTGCGCTAAGCCATTGTTGAGCGAGCGCTGGAGGATTGGATGCGCTCAAGATTTTCGCCACCTCCGGCAGCGTCTGATAATACTCAATGATGCCGCCGGTTCGGCCCAAGTCGTCGCCCACGAGATGGCCGATCAATTGAACAAAGGTCTGCCGATCGCGCAGGATTTTCGATTCAAGGGTTTTTGTCAGGATGGTGTAGGAAACGACGAGGGTTAAGATCGACGGCACCCATCCGGCCAGAAGGATGGGAAAGACGATATTAAAGCGCTGGAAACGGGCGCGTTTCCATTTCTTAAATCTCTCGCGCAATTGCATCCGTTGGGCCGCGAAAAGCAGCTTATCACCAATTAACCCGCTCCCCGCCTCAGGCAAGCAAATGCTGAATAGTTTGCGAGCCTTGTAGCGTCGCCATCCGGGCGACGCCACGCGGGTGTGCTTATATGCTCTATGTCGCGCTTTGCAGAGCGAAGCGACTACAGGTTGATGGTTAATAACGCGTCGCGATCTCCATCGGCGAAGTACGGGCATTGTTCAGGGTTGCGAGCAGTCCCGAAAGCGTTCGGGCTAAAATCTGTTCACCCTCAGAGGCATTTTTTGATTTGACGCCCGCGACGGAAACGTCATCATGTCGCCCTCGCTGCCTTAACCAAGGGCACGCCTGGAAGCACCATGCAAGGAAGCCTCGGTCACGTTATCTGGACGATCTGCTATCTGAGTGTGCTCATCGGTCTTTCCGCCTACGGCATCCATCGCTACTTTATCATTTATCTCTTTCTCAAAAACAGAAGGCGCGAGCTGGTCCCGGCCCGGCGCTTTGACCAATTGCCGAAGGTAACGATGCAGTTGCCGATTTTTAATGAAGTTTACGTGGTCGAGCGTTTGCTGCGCTCGGTCAGCGAATTGGATTATCCGAGAAAACTTCTCCAGATTCAGGTATTAGATGATTCGACCGACGATACGCGTGAGATCACCTCCTCATGCGCAGACGAACTGCGCTGTCGCGGCTTCAACGTTCAGCTCATTCATCGCGTCGATCGCACTGGTTTCAAGGCGGGTGCGCTCGCTGTCGGACTCGACTCCGCGGAAGGCGACTTTGTCTGTATTCTCGACGCTGATTTTGTTCCGCAGCCGGACTTGCTCAAGCGCACGATTGATTTTTTCACTGATCCGAGAGTCGGTATGATCCAGACGCGCTGGGGGCATTTGAATCGGAGCTATTCGTTACTCACACGCGCACAGGCGATGTTTCTGGACGGACATCTTTTGCTTGAACAAACCGCGCGCAGCCGGAGCGGACGCTTTTTTAATTTCAACGGGACAGCTGGTCTTTGGCGGCGCTCGTGCATCGAGGAAGCGGGGGGCTGGCAGCATGACACGCTCACCGAAGATCTTGATCTGAGCTATCGCGCGCAGCTCGTGGGCTGGAAATTTATTTTTCTCCCTGATGTGGTGACCCCGGCGGAATTGCCGGTGGACATGAACGGTTTCAAATCGCAACAGCATCGCTGGACCAAGGGCTCCATCCAGACGTGCAAGAAACTCCTGCCCACCATTTGGCGGAGCAAGTTGCCGTTTCCGATTAAACTTGAGGCTACAGGTCACTTAATGTCGAACTTCGCTTATCTGCTTCTTGCTTGTTTATGCGTGCTCCTGCATCCTTCTGTCGGGGGGCCGCAAGCCGGCTGGCTGCGCACGCTTTTAATCGACGTCCCCATCTTCCTCGCCGCCTCGGTATCGGTGGCGGCATTCTATATTTGCGCGCAACGTGAGCTGCATCCGCGCACCTGGATGAAAGAAATTCTTTTCCTGCCCTGTTTGCTCGCGCTCGGCATCGGCCTCTCACTCAACAATGCTCGCGCCGTGCTGGAAGCGCTCTTTAATCACAAATCCGATTTCACGCGCACGCCCAAGTACGGGATCGAACGTAAATCGCAGCCGTGGCGAGCCTGCAAATACCGGCCGCTCAAATCCGCCTTGCCCATCGCGGAGCTGGCCTTTGCGATTTATTTCAGCTACTTCGTCTGGTTCGCAATCGCACATCGACAATTCATCTCGGTACCGTTTCTGCTCATGTTCCAGAGTGGCTTTCTCTATGTCGCGCTCTCCTCGCTTGCGCCCTGGTGGCCAAGAATCAACTTTGGCGGCTCCCGTGCCGCCGCCACAATTCCCGCGTGACAAGAATGTCGATTTCGAGTAAGAAGGCGCCGATGTTTCGTTTTTGGGCGGTCCTTTTCGCGGTTTGCCTTTGCCCGTCCGTGCTCCCTGCCGCCATCGCGCCCGACAATTCGGATCGCGTCATCATTAGTGTGCGCGACCAAAAATTAATGCTCTTGCAAAACGGCGCCAAGGTGGCGACCTATCCCGTTTCGACCTCGAAGTTTGGCCTCGGCGATAATTGGGGCAGAATGACAACTCCGCTCGGATTCTTGCAGGTTGCGCAAAAAATCGGCGACCACGCGCCCACCGGCGCAGTTTTTCACAACCGCCGCTGGACTGGAGAAATTCTTTCGCCAAACGCGCCGGGCCGCGATCCCGTCATCACCCGCATCATTTGGTTGCGCGGGCTCGAAATCCAAAACGCGCACGCTTTCAACCGTTGCATTTACATCCATGGCACGCCGCAGGAGAAAACAATCGGTCGCCCGGCCAGCTACGGTTGCATCCGGATGAAATCGAGCGACGTCGCAGCTGTTTATGATCAGCTTCCACTCGGCTCAATCGTGCAAATTATCCAAGATCGTCTGCCCAAAGTGCCGAAAGCGCGTCCGATGCCACCGAGCGATACACTGATGGCGGAGTTGGAAAAAACGAAGAGCCAGGATCAGCTTGGCTCCAAATCGGCCTCTCCTTCACTCTCGGTCGAGCAAATGCGAGTGGCGGGAGCGCTCGCTGCCGAGCGACAAAAGCAAACGAGCACGCGCGGATCCAGTGCGCGCCCGAAAGATAAAGCGACGCCGGTCCTGAACAACGGCGAGACAATCGCGCAAAGCAAAAATCCTCGCGCGTAAGAGGAGTCGGCCGGCTCCGCAAACATTCATTGTCGATCTTGGCATCGGAATGCGCCGCCTCGCGAGTCATTCTTGACAATCGCAATCGCGACCGCGAGCGTCCACGTCCGCAATTTTTTGAATAAGCAATGGCCAATACAAAGTCAGCCGCCAAGCGCGCACGCCAAACATTGAAGCGTTCGCTCCGCAATAGCAGTGTTGTGACACGTTTACGTAAGATGCAAAAGCAGGTGCATTCCTCGCAAAGCGCCCAACCAGATCAAATTCGTGCCGTCATCTCCGCAATCGACAAAGCTGCCAAACGAGGGATCATTCATCGCAATGCCGCTAATCGCCGTAAAGGGCGACTCAACAAAGCGGTCGTCGCTGCATCCGCGTAGTAGTTTCAGAGTTGATTTTTGATCTACGGCAGGTTCATCGGGCGGGAGCAAATGGTCTTTGCATATCTGACAGGACGGATAAACTCTTTGCCGATGATTCCCGCGCTTCTCCTCCTGCTTTCAGCCGTCGCCTACCGCGTCACGATGGGGCTTTTGGTCCAGTCCGGCGCGACCTGGCTGTCGAACTTCACGCCGCTGGCGGCCATCGCGCTCTGTAGCGCCGCTTATTTTCCGGCGAAATACAAGTTCACTGTCCCGCTCATTGCGCTTTTCATCTCGGACGCAGTCCTCAACTTTCATTACGGCGCGGCGATGGCCGATCCGCTGATTCTTTGTCGCTATCTCGCCCTTGCTCTGGCCGGCTGCATCGGACTCTTGCTGCGCAGTCGCGCTTCACTGAAAACGCTTCTGCCGGCTTCAATCGTTGGATCGACAATTTTTTATGCGATCACCAACGCCTTCGCCTGGCTGACCGATCCCGGTTACGCAAAAGATTTCGCGGGCTTGATTCAAGCGCTGACGGTTGGGTTGCCCCAATACAGCGCGACGCCGAGTTGGATGTTTTTCCGCAATTCGCTCCTGAGCGATCTTCTCTTCACCCTGCTCTTTGTTGTTTGCATGAGCTTCGGCCGCAACGCCGCGCGCTCCCACACAGGAACGGCCTTGGCTCACGTCGCGTAGCTCTTCCGATGCAGCGGCCCGAGCAACGCGACGAGGTCGAGATGCTCGCGCTGATGCTGCTGATCCGTCGTTTCGAGGAACGCGCGAGCCAGCAATATCAAGCGCAGAAGATCGGCGGATTCTGTCATCTCTACATCGGGCAGGAAGCTGTGGTAACGGGTGCGGTTGCGGCGGTGCGCGACGACGATTACATCATCACGGCGTATCGCGATCACGCGCACGCGCTCGCGCGCCGTACCAGCTCCGATGCCTGCATGGCCGAGCTTTTTGGCAAGGAAACCGGTTGCTCGCGTGGGCTCGGCGGTTCGATGCATTTCTTCGACAAAAAAAATCACATGTATGGCGGTCACGCCATCGTCGGCGCGCACGTTCCGCTCGCGGCGGGAATGGCGTTCGCCTCGAAATATCGCGGCGAAGATCGAGTGACGCTCTGCTTCTTCGGCGACGGTGCGATCAATCAAGGCGCATTTCACGAGGCCCTCAATCTCATCGCGCTTTACAAACTGCCGGTCGTTCTCATTTGCGAAAACAATCTTTTCGCTATGGGCACATCGGTAAAAAGATCGACATCGTTGAAGCAAATTGTCGATCGCGCCGAGGGTTACGATATTCCGGGCGAGATTGTCGACGGAATGAACTTTCGCGAAGTGCGCGACAAGCTCGCCGAGATCGTCGATTCGATTCGCAAAGATCCGCATCCCGCGTTTGTCGAGGTCCGCACGTATCGTTATCGCGGACACTCCATGTCCGATCCGGCAAGTTATCGAACGAAAGAGGAGCTGGAGAAATATCGGCTGGACGATCCGATCACGCGCTTGCGCGCGCAACTCACCCGCGAAGGAAAACTCACGAACGAGCGCTTCGATCAGATCGACAAAAAGGCGAAGGAGACGGCGCTTGCTGCCGTTAAGTTTGCCGAGAAAAGTCCGGAGCTGCCGCTCGAGAAACTTTACGACTACACCTACTTCAAGAAACCGATCGCGTGAGAGAAATTACTTACCGCCAGGCACTGAATGAAGCGCTCGCCGAAGAATTGGAACGTGATTCAAACGTTTTCCTCATGGGCGAGGAAGTCGCCGAATATCACGGCGCTTACAAAGTGAGCCAGGGATTACTCGAACGCTTCGGTCCCAAACGAATCATTGACACCCCGATCAGCGAAAATGGTTTCGCCGGTCTGGGAGTCGGTGCGGCAATGGTTGGACTGCGGCCAATTATTGAGTTTATGACGTTCAGTTTTTCGCTGGTTGCGTTCGATCAAGTCGTGAACAACGCGCCCAACATGTTCACGATGTCCGGCGGACAGTTCAACGTTCCGATCACATTTCGCGGTCCGAATGGACCGGCGCATCAGCTCGGCGCGACGCATTCGCACGCCACCGAATGTTTGTAT
>Ga0210384_10005265_pt1 | contig 14171 bp, 13 predicted proteins | sample IncBWH2MmetaG_FD_160574 | JGI IMG/M metagenome (GOLD analysis project Ga0210384, IMG submission 160574) | Forest soil microbial communities from Barre Woods Harvard Forest LTER site, Petersham, Massachusetts, United States - Inc-BW-H-2-M | ecosystem: Environmental > Terrestrial > Soil >...
CGGCAAACTCAAGGTTGGGCCAGAGTTCTTCGAGCATCTACCCCCCGAAGAATTGGACAATTGGGAGTAGGTTGTCTTGCGTCTGCTTCTTGATACCCACGCCTTGCTTTGGTGGTTGAGCGACGATCGATCACTTCCGTCAGGCGTGCGCAAGTTGATCGCACGCGGTGGCAACACGGTTTTGGTGAGTGCGGCATCTGCGTGGGAGATTGCTACAAAAGTCCGGCTGGGCAAACTCCACATGGCGACCGATCTCGTCGCCGATTTTAGCAACATTTTGGTGCAGGAGGGCTTCGAGAGCCTTGCCGTCTCTGTGGATCACGCGATCAGAGCCGGGCTACTTCCGGGACCGCACAAAGACCCATTTGACCGAATGTTGATCGCGCAATCCCAAGCGGAAAATGTTCCGATTCTTAGCAATGATGCGGAGTTGGACCAGTATCATGTCCGCCGGCTTTGGTAAGCCCGAACTCCACGTCCATTCCGCTAGGCCTCACGTCGGACCAGAATCCAACACAAACAGGAATCTCCGGCACAAGACGCTCACAGGGGGGAGCGTCGTCCCTTCAAAGTAATAAAGTAATAATTAAAGACCGATCGGTCGGCAACTTAAGGCTATGCATAGAGTTACGGCTTATGCGCAAGAAATTGCGGGGGCATAAAAGGGATTGACACGGCGCGCCTTCCGCCGTATTCATATCAAGTTTGTGTTTTGTTATCCGAAAGTTGTGTTGTGAATCCGTTCGCCGTACGGATTATTGGATCCTAACCGCTGTCGGCCAGACCCCACCCCTGCCCTGATCTGGCTGACGTCGACTCTAACAAACCGGGTAATACCCGGTCCAAAATTTACGCGTGCCTCACGCCTCCCAAGGAGAGTTTTCGATGTCCATTCGTCAAGACCATTGGCAGATTCGTCTCGGAGTCGCCACTCTGTTGGCAGCTCTAACACTTATGGTGGGATCTGGATTTGCCGTGACCCCGAAGAATCTGGGTCCGGAAGATTCATCGAAGCAGATCAGCGTAGCGGTTTGGCTCAATCAGCGTAACAAACCAGCGTTGGATGCACTCGTGCGCCAGATGTACACGAAAGGTTCCCCAAATTATCACCATTTTTTAACCATGGAACAGTACAAAGCCACCTTTGCTCCCACAGCCAAAGATGCGGCTACGGTGGGCGAGTACCTGAAATCGCACAATTTGAGCGTCTCCTTTCCGGACAAACACAATCATTTCGTTATGGCGAAAGGCCGCATCAGCGACATGCAGAGCGCCTTCAACACAAAGATCAACCGGTTCAGCATGAACGGACAAACCTTTCATGGAAACACGACTGCGCCTACGATCAAAGGATCTGCCGGCAAGCTGGTGGCGACAGTGCAGGGGCTTAACAATCTGCGGTTTCAGCCGCATTCTGTGCTTGCGACCGATCCAGAAACAGGCAAGCCCTTTGCCCCAATCCCACTGCTGTCAGGAAATCCGAATGGTGTGTTCTTTTCAGGGAATTGTCTGCGGAGTGGCGGCCGGACGGAGCACTTCACGACAGCGGGCGGTAACCCACAAGCCACCTACCATGGAGTCCGGTACGGTGCGGATATCACAAATCCTCCTCCAAACCTAGCGCCTTGCGGATATGATTCGGCTGAAATCCAGAAGGGCTATGGTCTGAACGAGCTTTACCACAAGGGCTGGGACGGGACAGGTCAAACGGTTGTCATCGTCGATGCGTTTGGCTCGGATACGATCGGGCTCGACGCCAACACATTCTCGGCCATCAACGGCCTTCCCGCGCTGAGCTCGTCGAATTTCCAAATATTCTTCCCCACCGGTCCCACGTCGTGCAGCGGCGTCTGCGGTACATGGAACATCGAAACCAGTCTCGATGTGGAATGGGCTCACTCTGTTGCTCCTGGCGCCAACATCGCTCTCGTGTTAGCGGCAGACAACTCTTTTACCAATCTCGATCTTTCGGTCTTGTTTGCGATTGAGACGGGGTTGGGCAATGTTGTTTCCAACAGCTACGGAATTGAGGAGTTGTTGCTGCAGATATTCCTGCCCTCGGAACTCGTAGTCCAAAACACCATTAATCAGTTGGGGGCGGCTCTGGGTGTTTCAGTCAACTTCTCTACTGGGGATAACGGCGATTTCTCCGTTAGGGATGGCTTTACCACCGTTTCCATGCCCGCTAGTTCTCCCTTTGCTACCGCCGTCGGTGGCACGAGCTTGTTCCTGAACCACGATATGACGATGAATTTCCAGACCGGTTGGGGCACGAACATCACTCGAATCGCCAACGCAATTCCCAACCCGCCAACGGTTCCTCCCATCAATTTCGGCTTCCAATTCGGAGGTGGAGGAGGCGCTAGTGGTGTTTGGGCCAAACCGGCGTTCCAGAGTAGTTTGCCTGGACCTGCCCGATTGGTTCCGGACATCTCCTATGTCGGAGATCCATTTACGGGAACTGAGGTCATCATTACGCCAGATGGAATCCCCGGTGATCCTCAGTTTGTAACCGTGGTCGGCGGCACCAGTCTGTCTTGCCCGATGTTCTCGGGTCTGTGGGCGATCGCCAATCAGGCAGCGGGCGTACCACTGGGTCAGGCTGCGCCGTACGTCTACAACATGCCACCGGGAGCCATCACTGACGTGCTTCAAGTCAACGGCCCCCTCAACGTGACGGGATTCATTAAGAACCCGCCCAACCCGCTCCTTAAGGAGAGTGCCGCGGCTCTGGCAGCACCTCTGTTCAACACGACGAACTTTGTCAGCGCACTTTACAACAGTCCGGCTTCGACTCGCTGGGATGTCATAACCTTCGGGACAGACACTGGACTCACCACGGGTCCCGGATGGGACAACGTCACGGGTGTTGGCACGCCGAACGGCTTGGCGTTCGTCAACGGAGTCTTGGCACAGCTCCCGTAGAGGCGCTTTGCGGAGAGTTAGAATACTTGAGCAGGCTGGTGACCCCAGCCTGCTTTTTTATTAGGAAAGTTTAAAGTAGCGACGGGCGAAATCCATCTGCGCGTGCGTCTATCGTTTGCAAGCGGGTGAGTGATTGAGAGCGATCTGGAGGAAATTCCCCGGCCTCCGACTGCGAAAGCTTAATCCTCGGAGCCAGCGCGAACCCTCTTCCGCGGCACTGGGCCGGGTGGTATATTTGTAGGAACAGCTGCACCACAACGACACTCCTCAGTAGCTCAATGGCAGAGCATCCGGCTGTTAACCGGAGGGTTGTAGGTTCGAGTCCTACCTGAGGAGCCATTCTTTCAGTAAGATACGAGCTTCCACCTGCTGCTTACATGCCGTTCACGCCGGTTGCAGGGCCAACTGCACGATCTTGCCGTGCGCCTCACGCATGTCCGCAGATGCTGCATCGCCGTAGATGTTCATCGTGGTGCGGATGTCAGCGTGCCGCATGAGTTTTTGTTGGACTCCGATTGGAGTTCCTACCGCGTCGATCCACATCCGGTAGGAGTGTCGGAACGTGTGCGTGCCCATGTGCCCGACGCCCGCTTCTTTGCCTGCCCGATCAAGCTCTCGCCAGAATCCAGTGTAGGAATACGGCAGCCTGCCGAGTTTCACTGGACTAGCGAAAATCCAATCGCTATCCGCTGGAAACTCGGTGTTCTGCTTCCACACTTTCAGTCGGTCGAGAAGTTCATCTGCCACAGCCAGAGACTTGCGCGACTCATCGGTCTTCACATCGTCCACGTTCTGCTCTACGATGCCACGCTCCACGCGAAGCAACCTTCTGAGCCAATCGACATCTGACCATCGCAAGGCCAAACACTCGGAGATGCGAAGGCCAAAGCAGATGCAGACCAAGGCCATCGTGCCGAAAGGTTCTCTCAGATGGGACACGAGCAAACGGAATTGCTCAACGGTCAAGCTGCGCGGCTGTCGTATCCTCTTGGACGCGCCTTTGACCGTTACCAATCCCATCGGGTTAACCTGCATCGGGATGTCCTGCTTCCACATTGCGAAATTCCACAGCGAACTGAGAATGCCGCGAATGTGAGTCCGGCTCTTGGGAGCAAGGGCAAGAGACTCTAACCACACCTCCACAGGCCGCGCCTGTAGATCGGTGATGAGGTTCTCTCCCCACTTGGGCAGGATGTGAACGCGAATCCACGATTCATACCCGCGATTCGTATCTAATCGAGTGGGCATCTTTTCTGTTCGGTACTGTTCGACTAGCGTGTTCACGGTTGGTACTCCGTTATCGACTTTGACTTGGTTCTCTGCCCGGTCGCGGAGTGCCTTTGCTGCACGCCACGCGTTTGTCTTCGTGGGGTACTGGCGCACGGTGCCGATTTTCTTTGAGCGCCGCTTGCCATTCTCCCACCACAGGAAATTCCAAGTTTTGATTCTCTTGTCCAGCACTACACTTCCTTGATTCCGTACTCTCATTGAATCCTCCTTTGTGATTCGAGAGCAACGGATGGCTCGGTAAGCATAGCATCCAAGTCGCAGTGCAGGAATCGCCAGACCCGGCGTTTTGTTCCTGAGAGTGCATAGCCTTTCACTTTGCCCTGCCGGACCCAGAGCAAGAGCGTGCGGACCTTGACCTTGAGGTATTGCGCAGCCTCAGCAGCGGTCAGCCATTTGGCCGGTGGAGAGGCGTCGAATCGGTTGGGCGTTGTGCTCATGGGTTTAGCGGAGAATCGGGAGTTTGGAGTAACTGCTCGGCCTTCGCTTGAGTCGTCCTGTGAAACGCGTACCCTGCGTAGACAAGCAAAGCGGCGAACCCCAGTGAAACGACGATTCCGAGCAATGTGAGTCTCATTTCTTCTCCTTGTCCCATTTGACAACTCCGCCGCAACCACGCTCCGGGCAGCGATACCCTTCGAATTTGCCGTCGACCCAGCCCGTCTTGAGTTGGTCGGGAACAATCCAAAACTCTTTTCCGCACTCGGGACATTTCCGCCGATATCTAGTTTGCAAGTCGTCCAGCCTTTTCCAGATATTGCGCTGCTCAGCATCGGCAACCAAGTGCCCGAAACAGTGCATGCCCGCTTTGGTGCGAACGAACATTTGGACGCCACAAGGGTCACAGATTACATACGGTTTTTTCTTCTTGGTTTGTCGCACATCAAGTCCCTTCGCGCAAAGCGGACAGGGAAACCGCTGTTCCGGTCGCGAACTGAGGTCAAGTGGCATAGGCTAGTCCTCCTGTTAACATAATCTAACAATAGTAGTCATTATCGCTGATGACGATCTCTCTGTCAACAGCGGAACGAATAATCTTGCAGTTGTTAATATTCTGTCGTATCCTAGAAAAACTATGGAGAGCTTTGGAAACTACATGCGCCGCTTGCGGAAATCCAAGGGATTGACCTTGAAACAAGTCGAAGTCCAGGCCAAGGTGTCCAATGCCTACATTTCCCAAATCGAACGGAGCCTGCGAAAACCTCCTCACCCCGATATCCTGAAACGGCTAGCGAAAGCCTACGATGTCCAGCACCGCGAACTTTTGGTTGCAGCAGGCTACCTGGAAGAAGACTCGGCGGAACTCCTTAAGCGTAGGCAAATTGAGGAAGCCTACGAGCACGTGAGAACCGACCCAACTTTTAAGCAGGGTACGCGCCTCAAAGGAACTCATGTCAGCTTGGAAACGAAGCGCTTTATTGTGGAAATGTACGAGAAATTAACACAGCGGCAACTGCTTAGGAAGGCCTAAAACTGTGAAATTGCTGACGGACGGAAGCGAGAAATATCCAATTCTCGGGTTTTGTTACGCAGTAATCGCCCGCCATTCTGAAAACTGGCCGCCGACAGAAGAGGTCTTAGCCAAAGAATTTGTCAATTGGTTTGGCGTTAACACCTTTTTGACGCGAGATGCGCTGAGGGAACTATGTTTGTCCAAGGGCGTAAGTCTCTCGTTTCTTCCACTTCCCCAAGAACTTCGGGGATTTAACTGTTCGTTCGAAGACAAAAAAGAAATTGTCCTGTCCCATCACGAAACTGCTCCTTTTTCTCATCTCCATACGCTCTTCCATGAATTCCGCGAAATGCTCGAACACGTGTTTGCTGGACTCGGATATGCCACGGTGGGACCGGAAGACTTCTTAGAGGTACAAGCTGAACATTTTGCAACGGTAGCGAGAATGGAAGCAGCGGCGAGGGAACTACCCGTCTTTTTCGAGATGGCAACAAGTATTGAACAGAAGTGGGCTAGGTATTTTGGCTATGCACTCTTAGCTGTTATTAGCGCGGTTTATCTAATGAGTTGCGTTTTACTGCCTCAGATGGAAGAAATCGCCTCTGAAGCCAAGCGCCAACGTTACGTACGTACGTAACGTTCTGAGGCCCTGGTCTATCCTGCAACATGCGCACAATGCGAACTGTTCCTTTTCAAGGAATCATGGGGGGCAGTCATGTTGTCCGTTGGCTGCCCGTATCCAAGTAAAATTCAAATTGAGCCGCTACGTTTTATTTATGTTGACTCTGCTGGCCTCGGCAAGGAACAGTCTTGTGCGGGCGTTGCAGGCAAAGAGCGCCCGCCTTGCGCCGCAGTCGCGGTACACCGATGTCTTCGGGGCGTTACTCGTGGCTGGGCAAGTGTTTGCAAATGAATCGACGGCGAACCGCAAGGTGCTGGTCGTGCTTTCGGACATGTGGCATCACACGCGGGAGCTGGATCTGGAATAGCCCACTACGGTTCCTACCTTCTCAAGATTTGCAGGAAAAAAACCACGGTCCCTGTGGCCGATCTTCGCGGTATCGGTGTCTATGTAATTGGAGTCGACGGTGCGGGCAAGCCGATTGCTTACTGGAACAGCCTTCGAACGTTCTGGATAGATTACTTGCAAAGGGTAGGGGCTCGGGTTATGGAGTATTCCGTCCTGCGTGCCCTCCCAAAACTCGAAGACCAGACACGAACGCAATCGTTTGATGGAAGAGTTACACCGTGATGATCTCCTCAAAACACTGCAATGAAGGGAGTTGGCGTGCGGGGAGTTCTGGTTGGACCTATACCGCTTATACATCGGCGAGTTTTCAACAGGCGTTACGTTTCTCACTCTTGACAACACTGACGGACTCGCGTAGTGTCTTTCGAAACTTGGAAATACTCCAGTCATTGCTTCGAAATAGAATATTTCCTGACACACCACTACGGCATATTTGTGTGGAGCATAAATGGTTGAAGCTCCCAACAGTCCGTCCAGGTAAGAAACGTCCGAAATGGCGAAAGCTCTAGCGTCTCAATCTTTGCTCAGTTAAGGCTCTCTGTTTCGTTTACTCGGGAGGATTTTGTGCCTAAAGTAATCTCTCTTCTGATGATTATTGCTCTTGTTGTTTCTCCCCTTTGCGCTGCGAGTTCGGCACCGCCGAGCGATCCCCAGGCGGTTGCTTTTGCGGCAAAATCAATCGCCGCCATGACTGGCGGGAGCGCAATTGCTGATGTGACGCTGAGTGGGAATGTGACTCGTGTCGCGGGGTCAGATCAGCAAACCGGCACGGCGACGCTGACGGCCAAGGGGTTCGCCGAAAGCCGAGTTGATCTAGCGTTGAGTGGTGGTGCTCGGAGCGAGGCTCGGAATGCCAGTGCCGGGCCGAGCGTGGGAAATTGGCTGGGGCCTGATGGCGTGGTCCACGCCGTTGTTTCGTCTAATTGCTATACCGACGCCACCTGGTTTTACCCAGCGCTTGGCGCACTCTCGGCGGCAGCGACGAATCCCAGTCTGGTATTGGTGTATGTGGGTCAAGAATCGTCGTATCAGCATCTCCAGGCGTACACGTATGACGCCAATTTTTCTACAACCAAGCAACTGAGCACGACGGATTTCTATTTGGACGCTCAGACGTTGCTTCCGTCCATCGTGATGTTCAACGTGCATCCGGACAATGACTCGACGGTGAACATCGCGATACAGGTGATGTTTTCCGACTACCGCAATGTGAACGGGGCGATGATCCCGTTTCACATCCAGCGATACGTGAACGACAGTCTTCTGCTGGATATTCAACTCACGTCCGCCAGCATCAATACCGGCATTTCCGACAGCAACTTCAGCTTGCACTAAGCGGCAGAGGACCTCATCATGACCCGGGCCACACTTGCGTTATCTCTGATTTTCGTTGTTGTTCTCCTTCCTGGAATCTGTCTTGCTCAGGTGGCCACCGGTGTTCCTGCCTTCGGGAGCTTTGGCGGCGGACCGTTCGATACGGTGAATCTGGGCAATCTGAACGTTCACTTTGCCGTACCCATCGTCCACAAGGCCGGCCGTGGTCTCCCGTTCAACTACGATCTGGTGTACGACAACTCAATTTGGTATCCGACAACCGTTTCTGGAACCACGACATGGACTCCCGGATCCAACTGGGGATGGGGAAACACTTGGAGCGCAACGACCGGTTATCTCACGAATAATTCCACGACTACCGTGTGCAACGACAATCAAGGCCACCCCATCGGTGCAACGACCTACGTCGACAGTTTTGTTTACCATGATCAATGGGGCGTCAGTCATTCGTTTGTAGGACAAATCATCAACAACACCTGCCCCGGCGGGCCAAATTCGATTCCCTCTTTTACAGCCACGGCTACGGACGGTTCGGGCTACACAATCAACGAAGGCGTTGGGGCATGGCAGATCGTCAGCCGTGACGGTGTGGGGTTTAACCCGCCTTCGGCGCCGCCTACCGGGCCAGTAGCTACGACGAAAAGCGATGCCAACGGAAACCAAATTACCTCGAGCAGCGGTGGTGTCTTTACTGATACTTTGGGCACAACAGCCCTTACGATCACAGGGGCAAGTCCCGTAAGCTTCGCGTACACCAGTCCAACTGGATCCCGCGCGTACCTTATGCACTTCACAGCTCAGACGATAAAGACGGCGTTCGGCTGTTCTGGCATCGCGGAATATGGCCCGACCTCGGCTAATCTGGTGAGCGATATTACGCTGCCGGACAACTCCAAGTACGTATTTACCTACGAGCCGACACCCGGTTTTTCGGGGGATGTCACCGGTCGTATCGCGTCGGTCACACTTCCCACGGGCGGCACAATTACTTACACCTACACCGGCGGAGCACATGGGATCACCTGCTCGGATGGCAGCACGTCGGGTCTCACGCGAACGCTCACTCCTGGTGGAACGTGGACTTATGCCCGAACCTACACCGGCACAGGCACCAAGTGGACGACGACCGTCACCGACCCAACCACAGCACCAGGCAATCAAACCGTCATCACTTTTCAGGAAGACAGTGCTACTACCAACAAAACCAACAATTTCTACGAGACAAGTCGCCTCACGTATCAAGGCACAACCACTGGAACGTTGTTGCAAACCTCGATCATGTGCTACAACGGGGGTAGTGTAACCACACCTGTCAACTGCCCGATTACTTCGGTTGCATCACCGATACTCAGAAAAACTGCTTTCAACTACTTGCCCGATTCCGCAGGGAAACAAGCCGAGACAGACGTTTCGTACAACTCGGTGGGGTTGGTGACGGAAGTCGATGAATACGACTTTGCAGCGGGCCTCGGAGCAGTAGGGCCACTAACCCGAAAAACCTTGACTTCATACACTTCCTTGGGCAGCCCTGCACAAGTTACGGTGGAGGACGGCACTCCTAGTATCGTCGCACAAACAACGTATGGCCACGACGAAGGTACGGTGACTTCGACAACCGGTACGCCGCAGCACGTGGCTGTGACGAGCGCGCGAGGAAATCTCACGTCGATAGCCACACAGATCAACGCCACACAAACGCTCTATCGTAAATTCACCTACTACGACACTGGCATGCCCAAAACATCCACAGGCGCTAGTTTGTCGGCTAGCACTGATGGTCCGGTGACAACCCAGATTTATGGAGCCGGTTCCTGCGGTAACTCTTTTATCACTCAGACGAATATGCCGCTCGGCATATCACGCTCCTTTGTTTGGAACTGTGTAGGCGGAGTTCTGTTGTCATCCATCGACGAGAGTGGGCAAACTGTTGGCACAACCTATAACGATTCCAACTTTTGGCGCTCAGCGAAAACTACCGATCAGCTAAACAACGACACAACCCTTTCTTACCAGAGTCCCACGACCACCGATACTGTTTTGGCGTTCAATGGTGTCAGTTCCAGCGTGCATTTGCACGCTAAGACTGACGGCTTTGCCCGGCTCATCATTAACCAAAAATTGCAGATTCCGGGTGGAAGCATGTACGATTCAGTCGAGACGGACTACGATGCTGCGGGCCGAGTAGCCAGCACGGGTCAAGCGTACGCTGCGGCCGTTGATTCTTTGTGTTCGGGAACCTGCCCAGTCACCACGTTTGGGTACGACGCTCTTGATCGCACTATCTTGGTAACCGATGGTGGCGGGGGCACTGTCTCAAGTACATATGTGTCCAACGATGTTTTGCGAACCATCGGCCCGGCTCCAGCGGGAGAAAACACGAAGAGCAAACAGTTCGAATACGATGCCTTGGGTCGTTTGACTTCGGTCTGCGAAATTACCGCCGCCACTGGCAGTGGTGCCTGTAGCCAATCTTCGCCACAGACTGGCTATTGGACCAAGTACACCTACAACCAGCTCGACAATCTGATTGGGGTTTTGCAGAACGCACAAGCGCCTGCTGCGAGTCGACAAGCTCGATCGTACACATTCGATTGGATAGGTCGTGTGACATCGGAGAGCAATCCGGAAACGGGTTCGACAGCATACGTTTACGATACCGACGCAACATGTGGCACTTCCGCTGGAGACCTAGTCAAGCGCACTGACGCCGCGGGAAATGTTACCTGCTACGCTTATGATCAGTTGCACCGGCGCATAAGTGTCACATATCCGAGTGGCTCATATTCCGCCAGTACGCCTAAGAAGTACTTTGTATACGATTCGGCCACTGTCAATGGCACCGCCATGTCCAATACGAACGACCGTTTGGCCGAAGCCTACACATGTACCACGGCCTGCCCAGGTACGAAGATCACTGACCTGGGCTTCAGCTACTCGTTGCGCGGCGAAGTCACGGACGTCTACGAGTCTACGCCGCACTCCGGTGGGTACTACCACGTCAACGGTACCTACTGGGCCCACGGAGCGCTCAATGCGCTCAGTGGGATACCTGGCGTGCCGACGGTCTATTACGGTGCCATTGATGGCTCCGGTCTGGACGGCGAAGGGCGATACACTAAGGTGACAGTCAGTGGAACGAGCCAGATACCAGTCACTGGCGTTAACTATACCACCAGCGGTACCACTCAGCCGATTGGATCATTGACGCAGGTAACGTTCGGCTCGCTCGACAATGATAATTTCAGCTACAGCACGACCACTGGCCGGCTGTCGCAGTACCAATTCAAGATGGGAACCGCTCCGCAGACCGATACGGGCGCACTCACTTGGAATACTAACGGCACGCTGGCAGCTTTGGCCATTACCGATCAGATCAACTCGGCCGAAAACCAGTCCTGCAACTACACCTATGATGATCTCGGTCGTCTTGCGAGTAAAGTCCCTGCCACAGCGAACATCGCCTGCGGGACGGCTTGGAACCAGACGATCACTCTAGATCCCTTTGGAAACGCGAGCAAGAGCGCAACCGTTGGCACATCCTTCCAGGCAACCTACACTCACGCTTCCACACCGCCAGACAATCGTATCGATAAAATTGGATCTCTGACGCCTACTTATGATACGAACGGTAATCTGACCAACGATACCGCCCACACCTACACGTGGGACGCGGAAGGGAAGATGCTTTCTGCGGACGGCACCACCGCAGGGTTGACCTATGACGCGTTTGGGCGAATGATTGAGCAGGCTCGCGGCAGCAACTATACGGAGATACTTTACGGCCCGAGTGGGCGAAAGCTTGCCCTGATGACCGGGCAAACGCTGCAGAAGGCATTTGTTCAGCTACCCGGTGGCGCGACGGCGGTTTACATGAGCAGCGGTCTTGCCTATTATCGGCATAGTGATTGGGTGGGGAATTCACGGCTTGCAACCACGCCGTCCCGTACGAAATACTACGATGTTGCCTATGCGCCCTACGGCGAAAGCTACGATGGGTCGGGGACGACGGCAGATGTTTCTTTCACTGGGCAGAACTCGGACACCGTTTCGTGGTTGGACGATTTCAAGTTCCGCGAGTACAATTCGGCGCAGGGACGCTGGATTTCGCCCGATCCCGCTGGATTGGCTGCGGTCGATCCAGACAGTCCACAAACTTGGAATCGATTCGCGTACGTGGAAGGCAATCCTCTCAGTTACGTAGATCCTGATGGGACGAGTGACGACGATGTGCCTCCGCCAAATTTTGACGGACTCCAGAGTACGCACGGTGGAGGTTCGCTAGCGGACGCATGTGTGGCTGCGATAGCCTCACATGCTTTTGGAAACATTGGGTCTGGTCCAGTTTCGATGCACGATCCCGGGAGCCCCTTCGAGTTTCAGTTTAAGGGTTTTCTTTACGGTCAATTTTTCCAACAAACTTTTGCCACATGGGATCTGTACGCTGATTTTCGCACCACCGTAGCAGCGTACTTGGATGATCCGAATAATCTGCGGTTGGTTCCTCAGTGGGACGACGGCACTGATGGTTATGCATATCGGAACATAGACTACAAAGTTGAACTGAAAAACGGCAAGAAGCCAAAAGAGATTTGGTACGTTACGGAACACCAGACGAACCACTCAGTATCGAAGCCAGATGGCATGAGTGGTGGAACCCTTCCAGACGAATTCAACGATGAACTAGGTGGAATTGGTCAAAGAGCTGTACAAAGTTTGCAGACGTTCACTATTTCCAGAACATTCGGCCTTGATGGACAGCCAGCCTTGCCAATCATCGTGAATGTCCCGGGGCTTGGGGATTTTGGTACCCTCGGCATTTGGGTTGACAGCGGAGGGAATCGAGTCAATGGGTTGCTTCGCTGGCCTGGTGTACCATTTCCTGACTTTCCGCACTGAGCTGGCTCGCCAGTGGGAGATAATTTCTTGATGTCTAAATCGTCCGCCAAATTGTTGATCCTGCTATTGGTATCGTTGATGATCATTGGGATCGCAACGGGGATCATTAGTGACAGTCAACGAAGACGCCGAGACGCGGAGAATCTTTTAGTAACTGCAAGGCCTTTCGTTGTTGGCACTACTACGCTCGCGACAGCCCAGAAGGAGCTTAAAGCGTACCAAAGCTACGGCAACAAGAAGATGGTTTGCAATGCAACCGACTGCACATTGAGCTATGAGATCACTAACCGTTGGTTGCACGTACTCCGTCTTGCTCCAGGAACAGGGTTTGGTATAGTTCTCTGGTTTAGGAACGGTATCCTGCAGCGTAAAGACATGTACTTGGGACACGATCTCTGTTGTGTCATTTTTGTCCGAGAATACAATTCAGAATCCGTGACATCGGAACGATCAAAATACAAGGAGCCGACCGTGAAACTCTCTCAGGACGGAACTGGACTTGTAGTCAAGGCAAGAATAGGGAGCGGGCTATCGCCGATGGTTTCAACTTTCTATGCTTGACGAAATTTGGAGGCTGCCCGAGCGCTGAAGACTTGCTCCCAGGTATCTCGCAGATTGCGTCTAGCCTAAATTCATCGGCAGATTGAGATCGCGCTGCCGAAATCATGCTGAAGTATGAAGAATCGGATTGCCCGTTGGATCGCAGATTCGCAGTGGTTCGTCACGTTCCGTTTTTGCACAGTAGTTTCATTCAATCGTTTTGACGAAGCGGGCTAGCTGGAATATGTGCAACTGTGTGTTTTTGACTTTATTAATACCACTCCTAGCGGCCAACCATCAGGAAGCCGGCCTGTTCACCATGCTTTCAACTTAATGGTCAACACTGGGTGGAGCACGTCACACTGAATCGACCTTCGGTCGAGGAAAAGATCGGCCGGATGTTGCAAGTCCGCGTCTTTGGTGACTATCACGATTTCGACGATCCCTCCTAATTGCTTGGCAGCGGAACAAATCCAGAAATACCATATTGGTTCGGTGGACTTGGCAGAGTGCATGATGGGTACATTGAAAATTGGGAGTTGGGACCTGTTCATTGGAGCCATCGCTCAGGAAGTCTTTTATCGACATTTGTTTCCTCGTCTCCCGAAGGAGACTGTGAGTTAAACTGTCGCGAGTAGCATTGAGCGATGACTCAGAAACGGACCAAGATGACCGTACCAAACAGATGCTCGACACGGTTGACGC
>Ga0210384_10005267_pt1 | contig 14166 bp, 15 predicted proteins | sample IncBWH2MmetaG_FD_160574 | JGI IMG/M metagenome (GOLD analysis project Ga0210384, IMG submission 160574) | Forest soil microbial communities from Barre Woods Harvard Forest LTER site, Petersham, Massachusetts, United States - Inc-BW-H-2-M | ecosystem: Environmental > Terrestrial > Soil >...
AGCCCCCGGATGAGGCGGCCGTCCCCGCCTTCAGCCTCGAGGGTCTCATCCGCGACGAGCGCGGCGTACGGTACGCCCCGGAGGCCGAAGACTGAGCGCCGCGATCATGCTGCCGTTCGAGGCTTCGCGCCGTATGACCGGCGCCAACCTGTTCTTCGCCGGCACCGGCGCACTGCTGGAAACCGTGGGCGTCACGCCCGATGCCGCATTGCTCGAGCAGTGGCGCGTGCGCGCCGAGCGTGCCCGCGCGTACCTCGGATGGCGCATGCCGGGCGTGGTGGCGCGCGTGCACGCGCGCGGTGTCTCGCTGGCGCTCGCCGCCCCGGTCGATGCGTTGTTCGTTGCGACCGAGGTGAATGAATGGGCGCTGTGCGCGGCGCTCGTGGCGCACGATCCCGCGCGCTGGAGCGCTCTCGAGGCGACGCTGGCTGCTGCGGCGCTCGAGGAGGCTGCCGATCCGGCCACACTCATCGTCCCGGTGCTCGAGGAGTCCGCCGCGCTCGAGCGCCTCGAGCGCCTCGCCGCGCGCGAGGCGCGTCCGGATCTTCGCGCGCTGCTGGCTGAGGCGAGCGGGCGGCGCCTGCCGCACGTCATGGATGATGACATCCTCACGCTCGGAGCGGGGGCCGGCGGGCGCGACTTCGCTCTCGCCTCGCTTCCGGATCCGGCGGCGGTGCCTTGGAATGAATTGCACGACGTCCCGACCGCGATCGTGACCGGCTCGAACGGCAAGACCACCACGGTGCGCCTGCTCGCTGCCTGCGCGCTTGCCGCAGGCTGGCTGCCGGCCTATTGCTGCACCGACGGGGTGTTTCTTGCCGCGCAGATGCTCGCCAGCGGCGACTACTCCGGCCCGGCGGGTGCCCGGCAGGTGATGCGGCAGCCGCGCGCGCAGGCCGCGCTGCTCGAGACCGCACGTGGCGGGATTCTGCGCCGCGGCATCGCGCTCTCGCACGCCCACGTCGCGCTCGTCACCAACGTGAGCCCGGATCACTTCGGCGAATACGGCATCGACCGTCTCGAGGACCTGGCCGACGTGAAGCTCACGATCGCGGGCCTCGTGAGCGCCGAGGGCCTGCTGGTGTTGAACGCGGACGATGCGCAGCTCGTGGCGAAGGCGCCGGGACTGGCGCAGCGTTTCGGCCGCCGTCCTCCGCTCGCATGGTTCGCACTCGATGCGGATCTTCCTGCGCTGCGCGCCCACCGCGCAGGCGGCGGTGCGACCTGCGGCGTGCGCGGCGGACGACTTACCCTGAGTCATGCAGGTCGCGAGCACGATCTGGGCGAGATCGCCGCCATGCCGTTGAGCGTCGCAGGCAGTGCGGTCTACAACGTTGCCAACCTCGCCGGCGCCGCGCTCGCCGCCGCGGCGCTCGGCGTGCCACCCGCGATCATCGCCCGAGTGTTTGCGCGCTTCGGCGCGCGGGCCGATGACAACTTCGGACGCATGATGCGCTTCGAGCGCGGCGGGGTGCGGATCCTCATCGACTACGCACACAACCCCGAAGGCCTGCGGGGGCTGCTGCGAGTCGCCGAGCATCTGCGTCCCTGCGAGGGCCGCCTCGCCACGCTCCTCGGTCACGCCGGCAACCGCCAGGATGCGGAGATCGAGGCGCTGGCCCGCGCCGCCGCGGAATTTGCCCCCGCGCTGGTCGTCGTCAAGGAGAACGAGGCGCACCTGCGCGGCCGCGCGCCGGGGGAGATCCCGCGTCTCATCCATGCCGCGCTGCTGCGCGCGGGGCTGCCGGAGTCGCACCTGGCGGTGCGCCCGAGCGAGTTGGAGGCCGTGCGCTGCGCGCTCGAATGGGCGCGTCCGGGTGACGTGCTGGCCTTGCCGGTGCACTCGGCGGCGGCGCGCGCCGCGGTGCTCTCGCTCTTGTCCGATGCGGTGCCGGCCGCGCCGCAGCCACCGTGACGCTGCGCGGCCTTGCCCGGGCAGCGCGCTCACTTCAGCGCGTGCCGCTGAGCGCGCCGCTCAGCGTGCTGTAACCGCTCCAGATGATCTCGATGCCGATGCACATGAGGATGAATGCGGACAGCCGCACCAGCACTTCGACCCCGGTCTCTCCCAGCAACCGCGCCATGTTCTCGGCAAAGCGGTAAGCGAGATAGATGGACAGAGCGATCGCGACGACGCCCAGCAGTGCACCGCTGGCGTGCTCGGCCAGCTGCGGGAGCTGCGGCAGGCCCGCAGGCTTGTGACTGCCGATAGTGATCGCCACCGACATCGACCCCGGGCCCACCGTGAGTGGCATGGTGAGCGGATAGAAGCTGCCGATTTTCCTCGCTGCACCCGGTTGCAGACCCACGGAGCCCGCGTGATCGGACCACTGCTCCTGGGTGAGCAGCTTCCAGCCGAGCGCTGCGACCACCAGGCCGCCGGCGATGCGCACCACCGGCAGCTCAATGCCGAAGAACTCCAGCAGCCACGGACCCAGGACCATCGATCCGAGCAGCAGCGCGAAGCCATTCACCGCCACGTTGCGCGCCATTACCTGGCGCTCAGCACTGCTCAGGTTCGCGGTCAGGCCGAAGAAGAACGGCGCCGACTCGATCGGATTGACGATGGGAAACAGCCCGGCGAAGGTCAAAAGGAAGGCGCTGGCGACGCCGTTCACCGCGCCTGCGCCTGCAGCAGCGCATCGACGGCCGCCTCGAGGCGCTTGGCCGGCTCCTGGCCAGCGTGCATCTCGCCGATGGCGCTGCCGTAGAGCCGTCCGTCGCGGCCGATAAGATAGAAGGCCGGCCAGTAATGATTGTCCAGTGCCTTCCAGTAGGAGTAGTCGGCGTCGATCATCACCGGTTGGCCGATGCCGAGCCGCTCGACCGCGCTGCGAACGGCGGCCGGATCTCTCTCCGCGGGCAGCTCCGGAGTGTGCACGGCGACGATCACCAGGCCCGCAGGACCCTTGTCACGCTCGAGCGACTTGAGCCAGGCCCTGGAATTCAGGCAGTTCACGCACTCGAAGGCCCAGAATTCCACCAGCACCACCTTGCCCCTGAGCGCGGCGAGCGTCAGGGGAGGGGAGTTGATCCAGTCGGTGGGGCGAGGGTGAGTGAACTCGGGGGGTGCGCTCGCAGCGAGCGCAGCCGCCGCCCAGGCGGTGAGCATCAGCAGCGCGATGCGCCTGATCCCTTTCATATACCATCCTGCCCTGGGAATCTTTTCGAGCAGTATGAACGGCCGGTTTGGCATTGTCAGCTGTGCCCCGCGCGCGAGGGCCACGTGAGCCGCGCCTTCGTGCGCGAATCGGACGAGACTCCCGAGTCGCTGCCGGAGCGGCCCGTGAGCTCGCATCCCAACTTCGTCACCCCGCGCGGGCTGGCGCAGATCGAAGCGCAGGTGCAGCAGCTCACGGCGCAGCGCCAGGCGGCGCGGGCGAGTGACGACCGAGCGGCGCGCCTGCGCATCGAGCGTGACTTGCGCTACTGGAACGCGCGGCGCGCCAGCGCCCGCCTCATCGAACCGGGCGCCGCAGCGCAGCGTGTGCGCTTTGGCACGCAGGTGACGCTGCGCCCTGCCTCGGGCGTCACTCAGGTGTTTCGCCTGGTGGGCGAGGACGAGGCGGATGCCGCGCAGGGCCTGCTCAGCTGGACGGCGCCGCTCGCACAGTCGCTGCTCGGCAGGCAGAGCGGGGAGAGCGTCTCCTTTCAGGGCGCCGAGGCTGAAATCGTCAGCATCGAGCCGTGATGTAGGGCGGCGAGGACGCCCCGCACGATCCGCTCGGTGCGCTCGGGCGTCAGCGGCAACAGTCCCGGCGTGGCCCGCACGCGCCGCAAAATATCCGCGGCGATCCGCCGATGTGCCCGGTACAGCCGGGTGCGCACGGTGGTCTCGTGCACTGCCAGCGAGGCGGCGGTTTCGATGCCGCTGATGCCCTCGACCACCCGCAACACGAACACTGTGCGGAACACTTCCGGCAGGCAGTCGATCGCCTGCTCGAGTTCGCGCCGCTCCTGCAGGGCATCGCCGGCGGTGTTGTCGGCCGCCGCCGGGGCGGCCTCGGCGCGCGGCACAGCCCCCGCGGGTGCTCCTGAGGGCCGCCCCGCGCGCAGGCCTCGCGCCTCGTTGAATGTCAGGCGTGTCAGCCACGCGGCGAATTTTCCGCCGAGCTCATACCGGTTCAGATCGCCGAACGCGGCGAGGTACGCCTCGAGCACGGCCGCCTCGGCGCGCTCCTCGTCAGGCAGCACGCTGCGCGCGACTCGGAACAGGCGCCGTCCGTAACGGCGGATCAGCGCCTCGATTGCACGCCCATCGCCGGCGCGTGCGCGCTCGATGAGCAGCAGGTCGGGCAGAGCGTCTGGCTCGGCGCCCGGTGTGTTTCCCCGCCGGATGTGTGCGCCGCTCGTCTCGAGGCTGCGGGTCTGAGGTACGGGTTCCAGCATGTGCATCGACCTCTGCTGTGTATCCTATGGGCACCATGAGGAGGAGACCGGCCCGGCTCGCATCCTATTGCGCCGCTTGCACCGTGTTGGCGTTTGTAGCCACCCTCGCGGCGTCCGATCGGGACGCGGCGCCGGCCCCCAGCGTGCATCCGCAGCGCTGGCCGAAGCTGCCCCCGGCGCTGGCGCCCGATGCCCAGCTCGAAGGGCGCATCGAGGCGCTGCTCGCTCGCATGACGAGCGAGCAGAAGGTGGGCCAGCTGATCCAGGCCGATATCGGCAGCATCACTCCGGGTGACTTGCGGCACTATCCCCTCGGATCCATCCTGAACGGCGGCAACTCCTCGCCCCGCGACGACAAGCTCGCGGCTCCGAGTGAGTGGCTGGCACTCGCGGACCGGTTCTATGAGGCCTCCATCGGCGCCCCGGGGTCCGCCACCATCCCCGCCCTGTGGGGGACGGACGCCGTGCATGGGCACAACAACATCCCCGGGGCCACGATATTCCCGCACAACATCGCCCTCGGGGCGGCGCACGATCCGCAGCTGGTGCGCCGCATCGGCGAGATCACCGCCCTCGAGGTTCGGATCACCGGGCTCGACTGGGCCTTCTCTCCGACGGTGGCGGTGGCGCGCGATGCCCGCTGGGGGCGCACCTACGAGAGCTACTCCGAGGATCCGCAGCTCGTGCGCGAGTATGCCGCGGCGATGGTGATGGGGCTGCAGGGTGCCCCGGGAACGCCGCAGTTCCTCGATGCCGCGCACGTGCTGGCGACGCCGAAGCACTTCCTGGGCGACGGCGGCACCGGCGGCAAGGACCGGGGGGATAATCTGGCCAGCGAGAGCGAGCTGCGCGAGCTCGATAGCCTCGGCTACCAGGCCGCGATTGCCGCAGGGGCACAGACCGTCATGGCGTCCTTCTCGAGCTGGCACGGCGTGAAGATGCACGGCAACCGCGCGCTCCTCACCGACGTGCTGAAGGGCCGCATGGGCTTCGACGGCATACTCCTCGGCGACTGGAATGGGCACGAGCAGGTGCCCGGGTGCACCCCGGGCAGCTGCGCCGCGGCCGTGAATGCCGGCCTCGACATACTGATGGCGCCGGACGGGTGGCGGGAGCTGTTCGCCAGTACGCGCGCGCAGGCGCGCGAGGGGCTGATTTCCGCCGCGCGCCTCGATGATGCCGTGCGGCGTGTGCTGCGCGTAAAGCTGCGCGCTCGCCTCGACAGCGAAGGGCGTCCGTCATCGCGGCCGTTCGCGGGCCGCTACGAGCTGCTCGGATCCGCCGCGCACCGCGCGGTGGCGCGTCAGGCCGTGCGCGAGTCGCTGGTGCTGCTGAAGAACCGCGACCACCTCCTGCCGCTGTCCCCGCGCGCGCGGGTGCTGGTGGCAGGCGATGCCGCCGACAGCATCGCGCGCCAGAGCGGGGGCTGGACCATCGACTGGCAGGGCACCGAGCCCAACCAGGACTTTCCGCACGGCGAGACGATCTTCGCCGGCATCGCGCGCTGTGTGACCGCCGCCGGCGGGCGCGCCACCTTGAGTCCGATGGGCGAGTTTCACGCCCGGCCGGACGTGGCCATCGTGGTGTTCGGCGAGCACCCGTACGCCGAGTACGAGGGCGACGTTGCCACGCTCGAATACAGTCCGGGCGATGCGCACGATCTGGCGCTGCTGCGCCGGCTGCGCGCGCAGCACGTGCCGGTGGTGGCGGTGTTTCTCTCGGGCCGGCCGCTGTGGGTCAACCGCGAGCTCAACGCCGCCGACAGCTTCGTCGTCGCCTGGCTCCCCGGTCCCGAAGGCGGCGGCGTGGCGGATGTGCTGTTCGCCACACCGGCCGGCGCGGTGCGCTACGACTTCCGCGGCAGGCTGTCGTTCTCCTGGCCGGCCTCGCCGCGCTCGCCGGCGGTGGATCACCAGAAGGGCGAGGCGCCCCTCTTCTCCCTGGGTTACGGACTCGGCTATCGCGACGACGGTGATCTACGGCGGCTCCCCGAGAGCTGAAATGCCGCGAGCCGCGCGGGCGCGGACCGCCGCAGCCGCCGGCGCCGCGAGCGGCTGCCATAGGCGAGCTCGCGCCGGCTATTCGCCCGAGCCCGCGCCCACCGCCACCCAGGCGAGGTCGGCGTTCGATACCGAGCCGACATTGAACGTGCGCGCAGCGGCTGCCATGCGCGTCAGCGCCTGCGCGAGCGGCATCGGCGGGGCGCTGTCGCCCTTCTTCGCCTTGTGGAAGCGCACCGGGTTGATGCGCGCGACGACGTAGTTGCGCAGGTATGGCGACTTGAAGCCGCGCGCCTGCAGCGCGGCGATGATCGTCTTCACGCGCGCGTCGATCTGCGTGAGGCGCGCGGCGTAGTCCTCGCGCTGGCGCAGGCTGGCGCTCAGTGCTCGCTCGCTGAAGCGGTCGAGCTTCTTCAGGAACGGGCTGTAGGCGCCGCCGGCAAAACGCGCAGACTGCTCGTACACCATGCCGAGCGTCAGCAGCTCCGGGGACTCGAACTCCGCGACGAATGCGCCCTCGGCTTCGCCGCCGCGTCGCTTGGCGAGGTTGCGCGCCATGCGGATGACCTCGAGGCTCCGGTCCTTGAGGTTATGAGCTTTCTCGGTGTTGAGCGCGAGGATGCGATAGGCGAGCGACTCCTCGGGGGAGATGAGGACGGTGATCTGCTTCAGGCCCAGCACCTTGGCCGCCGCCAGTCGATGGCGCCCGTTGGGAGTCCAGAAGCGACCGTCCTCGCCGCGCACGACGATGATCGGATCTAGAAATGCGGCCGTCTCGTCGATCCGTGCGGCCAGACGCTTGGCGTGCGTCGGCGACAGGTCGCGCTGAAAGGGCGTCGGCTGCACGGCGGCGAGCGGCAGGCTCGCGATCAGCAGCGCGCGCCCGCCGAGGGGCTCGCGGTACGCGCCGATCGGCGCGCCGCCGGCGCTGCGCACCAGCGCGGCGAGCGGCGCGATGTCTTCGTGCTCGATGGAGATGGCAACCTGCGCGGCCTCGAGTCCGCGGCGCGCCTTGCGCGGCGCGAGTCGACCGGCGCCGCGCGCGGCGGCGGCGGCGCGCTTGCGGCCGGGCGCGCTCTTTGTGCGTGTGGCCATGGTGTCATCACTCGCTCGTGCAGGGTGTGTGCGAGAATGACCGATTGCGCAGGATGTTGCCATGGATTCTCTCACGCAGTCAGCGAGCGCTGCCGCTTGCCTGCCGGCGCAGCGCATCGACGCCGCCGGCGGTACGCACGTGGATCAGCGTGCGGTGCTGGCGCTCGCCCTGCCGCTCATGGCCAACAGCGCGGTGCAGATCGTTCTCAACCTCACCGACATGTGGTTCATGGGACGCATCTCCACCAAGGCGCTCGCCGCGGTGGGCGCCGTGCAGTGGCTCATTGTGGCGGTCGTGCTGCTGCTCGGTGGGGCCGGCATGGCCGTGCAGACGCTCGTGGCCCAGAGCTTCGGTGCGCGCCGCTACCGGCGCGCGGCCCAGGCGGTGTGGACCGCGCTGTGGGCGATGGCGTGCGCCGCGCCGCTGTTCGTGCTGGTCGGGGCCGCGCGGCACCTGATTCTTGCGCCCTTCGGTTTCGATCCGGAGATCGAGCGGCTGGCTTCGGCCTTCTGGTTTCCACGCATGGGGGGCGCCGTCGTGGGAGCGGCGGTGTGGGCCACGTTCGGGTTTTTCAACGGCGTCGGCCGGCCGCGCGTGACGCTCGCGATCACCATCGTCATCACGGTCACGAACGCGCTGCTGAACCAGGTCTTCATCTTCGGACTCGGATGGGGTATCGCCGGCTCCGCCTGGGCGACCAACGTGGCGCAGCTGGTGGGGCTGCTGCTCGCGGTGGCGCTGTTCCTGCGGCCCGACTATCGGCGCCGCTACCGCTCGCACCTGACGTGGCGGCCGCACGCGGGACGCATGCTGCAGCAGTTGCGACTCGGCGTGCCGATCGGTTTGTCGCCGGCGGCGGACCTGCTGGCGTTCGCCATGTTCCAGATGATGCAGACGCGGCTCGGCACCGCCGGCGGCGCCGCCACGCAGCTGGTGGTGATGCTCACCTCGCTCGCCTACATGCCCGGCTTCGGCATCGCCTCCGCGGGCACGACGCTCGTCGGACAGTCGATCGGCGCGGGGGCGCGCGACTGGGCGCTGCGGGTCGGCAACCGCGTTATCCTGCTCGCCGCGCTCTACATGGGCGGGATCGGCGTTCTCATCGCGCTCGGCGGTCGCTGGATGCTGCCGTTCTTCACCGGCGCGCACGACGCCGATGCCGCTGCCGCGGTCGTGCTCGGCACGCAGCTGCTGTGGCTGGCGGCGGCGTATCAGTTCTTCGACGGGCTCAATCTCGGCAGCAGCATGTGCTTGCGCGGAGCGGGCGACGTGCGGGTGCCGGCCGCCATGGTGCTGCCGGTGGCGCTGCTGCTGTTCGCGCCGCTCGCGCACGCCTTCACCTTTGCGCCGGGGCAGGGTTGGGTGCATTTCCTGCCGCAGTTCGGCTGGGGCCCCCTCGGCGGCTGGGTCGCGGTGCTCATCTATGTCATCGTGCTCGGCAGTGCGCTGTTCCTGCGCTGGCGCTCGCGCGCCTGGCAGGCGATCTGCATCTGAGCTCCCGGAGGTAACGCGCGCCTTATGCTCATCGCGCTGAAGTCGGTGTTACACACACTGCTCCTGCCCCCCGGCGGCCCGCTGCTGCTGGGAATCGCCGGGGCCTGCCTGCTCGGATTACGCAGCGGCGGCCTCGCGCGCCGGGCCGGGTGGACGTTGCTCATCACGAGCCTGGCGTCGCTGTGGCTGCTGTCGACACCGGCGGTGGCGGAGAGGCTCGCGCGGGCGGCGCAACGCTACCCGGCGCTCGACCTGACACGCCCGGTGCAGGCGCAGGCAATCGTCATCCTCGGGGGAGACGAGCCGCGCCCGCGGGCGCCCGAATATGGCGGCGCGCCGGCGGTGGGAGGGAGGCTCCTCGAGCGCATCACCTATGGCGCGTTCGTCGCGCACCGCACCGGGCTGCCGGTGCTGGTGTCCGGTGCCGACGAGGCGCAGCCGATGAGTGCCTCGCTGGCGCGCGACTTCCACATCGAGACGCGCTGGGTCGAAGATCACGCGCGTGACACCTTTCAGAACGCACAGTTCTCGTCGCGGATTCTCAGGGCGGCAGGCGTGAGCCGCATCATCCTGGTGACCGACGCCGAGCACGAGTGGCGGGCGGTCCAGGAGTTCGCCAGCGCCGGCCTCGCCGTCGTGCCGGCGCCCACGGGACTGTGGGCCTGGCGCGGCCACAGCGCGCTGCGCTACCTGCCCAACATGGACGCTCTGGAGCATTCCACCGCCGCGCTCTACGAGCTTCTCGGGGACCTGGTGCGAGGCGCCCTGGCCGCCCTTGACCTGCGCCGGCAGGCGCCGTGAACGAGCGGCTCGCGCACTCCGGTATCAGCGTGGACCACGAGGAGCTGACCACCGTCTTCCGTTCGCCGCGCCGGGGCGACTGCAACGAACGGCTGCTGGTACTGGCAGCCGTCGGCGTCGAGGCGGTGGTCGTGGCGGCAGGCGGGGAGTTCCTGCTGCAGGTAGCCGCCGCCGACGCCGGCTACGCGGCGCAGCACCTGCTGCAGTACGAGGTCGAGAACCGCGCACCACCGCGTGCGCCGCCGCCGCCGCCACTCCACCCCAACGCCTGGATCGGCTGCGCCGCATATGTGCTGGTGTTGCTGGGCGTGGCCTGGGTGCTCTCGAACGGCCTGGTGCGGCTGGATGCGTTCGACATGGGCGAGCTCGATGCCGCGCGCGTGCAGGCAGGCCAATGGTGGCGTGCATGGACGGCGCTCACGCTGCACCTCGATGGCCCGCACCTCGCCGCGAATCTCGCGGCCGGCGTGTGGTTCGGTTACCTCGCCGGCCGGCAGATGGGCAGCGGCACCGCCTGGCTTCTCGCCGTCACCGGGGCCGCGCTCGCGAACCTGCTCGAGGCGCTGCTCGGTCCGGCCGATCATCGCGCCGTGGGGGCCTCGACCGCGGTGTTCAGCCTCCTCGGGGCAATGTCGGCTTATTCGTGGCGCGAGCGCTTCGCGCTGCCACAGCGCTGGGCGCGCCGCTGGGGCCCGCTCATCGCCGGCGTGATCCTGCTCGGCTGGACAGGATCGGCAGGCGAAGGCACCGATGTGATGGCGCATCTGGGCGGCTTCGCGGTCGGGGCACTGCTCGGGGCCACGGCGGCTTTGCCGGGCGCACGCGCGCTGCTTGCTCGTGTGCCGCAGGCCCTGAGCGGCGCCGCGACGCTCACCGCGCTGGCGATCGCCTGGAGCTACGCACTGCGCAGCTGAGGCGCCGCGCTCACGGACCTTCGACGCTGTAACCCTGGGCGCGGAGCGCGGCGAGCGCGCCGTTCGCCCCGAGCAGCCGATCCATCGATTGCACCGCGAGCGTGCCGCTATTGCGCGTAAGGCTCGCGCGCACCGAGATCAGCCAGTCGTCCTGGGCGCGGGCAATCAGTTGGCGTACCCGCTCGGTGGTTGCGACCGCGGCGATGCAGGCGGTGCGATCGTCCGCGTGCGGGAGCTTGCGCAGCGTGTCGACATCGCCCAGCGCCCAGGCGCGGGCGCGTGCCTGCATCGGACCCAAGTCGGTCTCCAGCAGCGTCACCACCGAGTCGAGACACGCCACCTCGCCCGCGAGCGGTGCGGAGCTGACGTCCTTCAGCACGTCGACCGGGTCGTCGATCCTGAGTTTGTCCTGGTGGATACGCACGCCCTGCTGCCGGGCGAGCGTCAGCACCTCCTCCTGCACTTCGTTGTGGATCGCAAGGCCGGCGGCATCGAACACGCGGGTGAGCAACTCCCGCGCAGCGAGCATCGGGCGCATCTGCTCGATCTTGCTGTCGCGCGGGACGTAGCGGGCCTTGAGGGCTTCGACACGGGCATACAGCGCCGGCGGCACAGCCTCGCGCAGCGACATGTGGTCGGGAGGCTTCTGCAGGTGCCGCCACTCGATATAGACGCGCAACGCCGTGAGCGGGTTGGCACCAATGCCGTAGGTGGGCCAGGCGGGTACCACCTCCTGCGTGTGACGCAGAATCTCCTGCACGGCGTCCGGTTGCCAGATCATGCGTTTCGGCAACGGCGAGATCGTGCCGAGGATCCACAGCGTGTGATCGTCCCTGCGCACCGTCCACACGCGCGGGCCCTCGTGCCGCCCCTCCACCACGATTTCCTCGGCGGCCGCGGCTTCCGGGCTGCCCCCGCTCCCCGCGGGCGGCTGCGCCGCAGCGCTCAACGCGGCCGGCAGCAGCGCGCACAGCCCGAGTGCCCTGGCCGCCGCAAGCATGGCTGATGTGACTGCCCGAGAGGTACGCAAGTTCAGTCGTTGCTCGGTGGCGGCCGCGGCGCGCTCGCGGTGGCCGGGATGTACACGCGCGTTAGATTGACCGCGGGCAGCTCCCCGGCCCCGATATACAACTTCTCCACCAGTTGCTGCCCGTCGGCGGCCAACCCGTAGCGCTCGGTGACGTCCGGCCCGAGCTGCGCCTTGATCTGGATGACATACTCGCGGCCCTTCCAGCCGGAAGTCTGATCTGCCACGCCGCCCTCTGCGGATACCACGCTGCGGCCGCCGGGCGTGAAACTGCGCTGCGAAGTGCCGTAGTCGAGCACGAGCGCTCCCGATGTCTGGCGCACAGTGAGAAAGTCTCCGCGCGCGACGCTGCTCATGATGATGTGCGCCATGGGCGAGCGCAGCAGCGGGTCGGGCCGATGAACGCCGCGCCCCGGGGGCGGCGCCAGCTCTTCATCCGCCGTCGGCTCGGACCTCTGCGGGCCGCTCGTCGTGCCACGCGGTCCGGGGCGCGGTGCGCTGACGGTCTGCCGGCGGCTCATGATCTTGACGGCCTGCGCGCGCATCTGGTCGAGCAATTTCTGCGGGTCGTCGCTCGCCGCATGGTCGAGCTTCCAGGCGCCCGCGAGACTGAGTCCGGCCGGCGGCTCGGGCGCGAGTCCCATACCGACGCACCCCCCCAGAGTAGCGGCGGCCGCGGCACATACGAGCAGCCCCCACGCACGGACCTTCGGCATAGTGGCGTATCCTCGCTCACCTTACGCAGTGCGCGCAGCATCGCAGTTCGCCACGCGTTTACGCAACGATGAAACGACACCGCAACACCCGCCGCTCTCGCCTGCAGGAGTCGCTGACGCGACTCGACGAGGAGAGCATCGACAGGCTCTATGGCCTCGAGCCAGTCTGGGAGCCGGGCTCCGGGCAGCCGCGCCTGGCGCCGGAGGAGTTCGTGGCGGTGCGCTGCCCGTACTGCGGCGAGCGGCTGGAAACCCGCGTCGACCTGACCTCGGAAGAGGCCGTCTACGTGGAAGATTGCGAGGTCTGCTGCCGCCCGATCGAGTTTCAGGCCGAGCGCGATGAGAGTGGGGCGCTGCTGGCGCTGCAGGTACGCCGCCTGGATTGAAATCTCGGCATCGGCGCGCGCGTCGAAACGTGCGCCGCCTCAGCCGGCGACTGCCGCCTCGAGGAAAGCGAGGCGCGCGGCGTCGGCATCGAGCCGCACCCGGGCGCCGAGCGGCACGGCCTCGTTGGCATCGCCGTGTCCGATGGGAAAACCGGCCGCACAGGGTAGGCCCGTGCCTTGCGCGAGCTCGCGCAGCACCTCGGCGCTCGTGTATGCGGCGCCCGCTTCCTCGCAGCCGGTGAACGCTCCGAGCGCGATGCCGCGCACGCGGCTGAACACACCCGCGAGCTGCAGATGCGTCCACATGCGATCGAGCCGGTAGGGACGCTCGCCCTGGTCCTCGAGCAGCAGGATAGCGCCCTCCAGTGCCGGCATGAGAGGCGTACCGAGCAGACGCGAGAACACCGACAGGTTGCCTCCGAGCAGCGCTCCTTCCACCGTGCCGCCCACATACGTGGCCGTACCCTGCAGGGCGGGAGCAGGGCGGGCGGACTCGAGCAGGGCGAACAGCCGCTCGACGCTCGCTGGTGGCAGCCGCCCGAGCTGGGTGAGTACCGGCCCGTGGATGCTGGTGCGTCCATGCGCCTGCAGCCACAGGTGCAGGGCAGTGATATCCGAGAAGCCGATCATAGGTTTCGCGGGACCGGTCGGAGCGCGCTGCGCGAGCCGCGCCAGCAGCCGCGTGGCACCGTAGCCGCCGCGCGCGCAGAACACCGCGCGGATGTCCGGAGCGGCGAGCGCGGCGGTGAGCTCATCGAAGCGGCGCGCATCGTTCCCGGCGAGGTAGCGGTGGCGCTCGAAAACGCCCGCTCCGTACTCGGGGCGATAGCGCGCCGCGAGCACAGCGAGGCCGGCATCGAAGGCGGCGCGCTCGAAGCCGCTGGCCGGCGCGATCACGGCCACGCGGTCGCCGGGATGCAGCGCCGCAGGCGCTTGGAAGGTTGCATTCATCGGGCAGCGGACTCTAGGCGTGCGGGGAAAGGGCCGTCAATGAGCGCGTCCGCGGCGCAGCCAAGCGCGGCAGTCGCCGGCGAGCCTCAGTCCGCGAGCGCCTTGAGGTCGCGCCGCAGCGCGGCGCGTCCGCGATCGAGCTGGTCGAGGCGCTGCGCCGCCGCGCGCAGGGCAGCCAGGTTCTGCACCGGCGCCTGGTGCAGGCGGCGGTAGACGTTGCGGGCGGTCACCCACAGGCGGTGGATGCGCGCATAGCGCGCGCCGATTTCGCGGCGCAGCGTGATCAGACCCAGGTCGCACGGATGCATCGGTACCAATCACGCTTGAAAGCGCTGCCCGGCAACAGTGCAGCCGTCACAATTCGCTGGCGTGTTTCCTCACGCGGACCTCAC
>Ga0210384_10005270_pt1 | contig 14155 bp, 8 predicted proteins | sample IncBWH2MmetaG_FD_160574 | JGI IMG/M metagenome (GOLD analysis project Ga0210384, IMG submission 160574) | Forest soil microbial communities from Barre Woods Harvard Forest LTER site, Petersham, Massachusetts, United States - Inc-BW-H-2-M | ecosystem: Environmental > Terrestrial > Soil >...
GGCTTGAAGGTACGCACGCGGCCGGGGTATTACGTGGCGGCGCCGGAACGCTGAAGCGCTAAGGTTTTCTTAGAAGGCTGGGTGGATCCGGACTGGTTGAATGTGCGGAATATCGTCAATGGATGGCATACTTCAGCGTGTCGGACCGCCGCTCAAGCCTCTCTAGATGACCTGCTTCCAGTAGGTGACGTCGCGCGAAGCGAGAAGCGCGTCTTTGCGGGCGTTCCAGCGCAGGAAGTGCGGGGTGTTGGTGTGCTGCGTGTGAGCCTCACGGCTAGCCCAGACTTCATGGAGCAGGAAGGCGCTGGGACCCTCGGCGGAACGGTGCAGGTCATACCTCAGGCAGCCGTCTTCTTTGCGTGTGTGACTGACTAACGCCCGCAGTTCAGCTTCGAGAAGCATTTCCTGACTATCGCGCGGACGAAGCTGCACGATGAGTGTTACGGCTTCTTTGGGGAGTTTGGTGGTGCTGGCCGGACGGGATTTGCGGAGACGAGCTGGTCTTTTTTTTGTTTTGCGCTTCGCCATAGTGGGCGGGATTCTACTCCAACCGTGCCAAAAATCCCAATGCGCTGGGACGGCGGACGGCGCCTCCCTTCAGCCGTTTTCTAGCCTTGGTGGTTGCAACTACTTCTCAGCCAGCTTGCGGCCGGCGTTGAGGTTGTCAAAATTCAGGATGGTGTTGAGTACCAGCGCGTAGGTGCCGCGCGTTTCGCCGCGATAGATTGGGTTGATGGAAAAGAGCACGACGTGGCCATTGCCGGTGGGCACGTCCACGACGGCGGGGTGTTGCGCGATTTCATCGCCGCCTTCGACCAAGCCGGAGACGAGCAATTCTTTGCTGTCAGCGTAACGGAAAATGACGCGTGCGCGATTCGCAGGAGGAATTACGCGGAAGTTGTTGTGCAGTTGCTCGTCCGTGAGGACCGGGGTTTCCCAGATTTCAGATTTTGGCTCATCAGGAACTTCGGCGCCGGGGCGTCCAATCGCAAAATCCGGGTCGTCGGCCGTGCCGCGGCCGGTGGGGCGCGTGTGCATCTCCCCGCCTAGGCGGCGGAAGCCGCGCGCGCCGGAAACGCTACTCAACGAAAAGACTGGACCGTTGTCGCAATAGGCGGAGAGCTTCTCGTCGTAACCGTAGGCGATCGGACTTGCGGCATCGACGAGGCGCGTGCCCACCACGGAACCGACTATTTTCATTTTCTGTGCGTTGCTGACGCTGACGCCATCGGCGAGGCCGATGGACAGCGCGAACCGCGAGGTGTCCGTCGCGGTCAGGAGGACGCCGCCTTGGGCCACAAAGTTTTGGAGATTTGCGACTCCTTCCCAGCCGAGGCCCGGACGCATGTCATCAGTCGAATCGTTTTTGCCTACAAGGTTCGGCGTTTCCGGCGTATTCTTCCAGGGAAGCGGATTGCCCCAGGCGCTCGGCAGACCGTTAATGATGGCCGTCGGGCTGGAGAAGAAGCCGACCGGTGGAAACAAAATGACGTCGTACTTGGCGTGGAGGTCGCTCGTCTTGGCGACGATTTGCGTGCTGATGTAGTCGTAGGGAATCCCGAGATTGTCGAGCGCAATGCGCCACCAGCCTTCGGCTTGCGTGCTGAGCCAGGTGTGGACAAATGCCACGCGTGCGGCGCGCACCGGGTGCGCTTTGACGCTCGGCATCGCGGAAACTGGCGAGGCCTGTAAACCCAGGTCGGAGATGGCGTCGTTGAGCTGAGCGCGGGAGACGTTGCGAAGAACAAAAGAACCGCGAGTGAACTTCTTTCCACCGCTTTCAAAGGGTTCTTCGGCGGCGTCGATCGAAGCGTCGGGCAATTTGTAGCGAAGCGTGGCTAGCGCGGGCTCGGCGTTGTTGTTGATTGCATAGATCGTGCCGTCGCCACTCACGCCTGCCGGCGCGCGAATTTCTTTTACGCGCTCCACTGCAACATCAAGGACCTTCGGATCGGTTACGCGCGTTACTTGCACGCCGAAAAGCTCGCCAAACGTCCATCCGGTATCGTCATAGGGCGTTTTCTGGGGATCGTCCGGGCTCCAGTATTGGTAGTCGAGGAGCGCGTCGGCGATTCGCGAGTAGGGCTGGTCCATGCGAACGATGTAGCTGCCTGCGGGAAATTCGCGGGTTGTGGGAGCGGGCGGCGTCTCTTTTTCTTTAGTATCTTTTGCATCTTTCTTAGGCTTCGCGGACTTTTTTACGGGAAGCGCTACGGTGAACACCGCCGTCGCGCGTGAAATTTCGACTGCTTGCTTTTGCAGGACACGCAGCAGCTCGGCTTGCGAGCTCGCTCGCGGATCGTCGGCGGGCAAAACATACGCGGCGGGTCCTTCCGCGCCGGGCTTCGTGACAGAGCGTTTTGCCTTGAGATAAAAATTCTTCAGGAAGAGCGCCTTGTTTTCGTTGAAATAGTGGAGCGACGTGAGCAAGCCGGTCTGCTCGTAATTGTTGTTGTCGCGTTGTGACCACAAAACTCTCGGCAGGGGAGGATTTTGGCGGTACCAGGTGCGCGCGTATTCTTCGGGGTCGAGCGTACGAGGCAGCGTGTCCGCGCCGCCGTTGCCAAATGTTTCATAGAGGCGGCTGATGCCGTTGTGCATCGCGGCGATGAACATAAGATAGCCGGGAGACCACGTGTCGAATACCCCGTGCGTGAAAACGCCCGGCATGCCGAACTTGGTCATGTCAGAGACGTTGCGCCAGCCAATCATTTCCCATTCGTCGGTGAGAATCGGATCAACCCACGCGTTGAAGGGGCCATCGCCGGCGGTGTTGTCGTAAAGATAGGGCACGGATTCGTGAAGATCGTGCAGCACCTGAGCCTTCCAGCGGACGTAGGTGTTGAGCACGTTTTCCGTGAGCTTCAGAGTAACGCCCATAGCGTCGCGATTGTTGTCGTGCGCAACGTATTTTCCCCAATAGATGAGCGGCGGGTAAAAATCCTTGGGGTGAGAGAGGTGCCAGCGGTAGATGTCCACCATGCGATCGCGGCCATCGACTTCGACGACCGGCGTGATGAGCGTGATCAGGCCGTCGCGGATTTCGCGGATATACGGACTTTCGTCGACCGCCAGGCGGTATGCCAGCTCCATCAACGCCGTCGGCGCTCCCGTTTCAGGGGAATGAATCGTTCCGGTGATGTAGTAGACGGGCACAGCCTGCGCGACGAGGCGGTCGGCTTCCTCGTCATCGAGCTTTATCGTGCGAGGATCGGCCAGTTTGGCGAGGCGTGCGCGATTCTCTTCGAGGTTCTTCAGATTCTCCGGCGACGACACCGCAACCGCAATCATCTCGCGGCCTTCTTCTGTCTTGCCGATGGAAAAAACCTTCACGCGCGGGCTGGCCTTTTCGAGAAGGCGCATGTATTTGTACACGTCTTCCGCGTAGGGAAGGATTCCCGGCGCACCGGCCACGTCGCCGAGGACGGCTTCGGGAGTTGGAACATTTTTTGAAGCGGGCAAATAGTCCACGAGCGGTGAGGTGAAGAACGGCTGCGTGGTGTACTTATTAATTTTTGCTGTGTACGCATCGTCGACGGGTTGCTTGGAATCGCGGATCGGCGCAGTCTCGCTATCGCCTAGCGCTGCGGTTCCTGTCAGGGATAGAAAGAGCAATAGGGCGAAACTTCGCAGCATATGCATGTGCGCTTTTTCATTGCGAATCATTTGGTTCTCCCGAAGGTACGAAGTGAAATGCGGATTGTAACGCAGCCGCTATGGAGCGGCGATAAATGTTATGCACACCGGCGAAGGCACTTCGATCGTCTGGCCCGTGGGCGTCAGATTGCCGGTCGCGGCATCGATGTGGAAGACGACAATGTTGTTGGACTCCTGATTCTCCGCCAGAAGATACGCGCCCGTGGGGTCGATGGCGAAATGGCGCGGCGTTTTGCCGCCAGTCAAGACTTGGCCGAGAGACTTCAGCGTTCCCTTCTTTTCGTCGATCGCGAAAATCGCAATGCTGTCGTGGCCGCGGTTCGATGTGTATAGAAGTTTTCCGGAGGGATGCACGGCGATCTCGGCGGCTTCCTTTGCCCCGGAATAGTCCTTCGGGAGCGCGGAGATGGTTTCTAGAGATGCAAAGGCGCCGTTCTTGGCTTGATAGGAAAAGACTGTCACCGATGATTCCATTTCGCTCAGCACATAAGCAAACTTACCGTCGGGACGAAACGCGAGGTGGCGCGCGCCGGCGCCGGCCTTCACCTTTGCAAAGCCGGGAAGCAGGGGAGTGAAAATCCCCTTGGTCGAGTCAAAGCCGTACACGATGACTTGATCGAGTCCCAGATCGACTGCAAGGGCGAAGCGATTGTCGGGCGATGTGCCGATCCAATGGGCGTGCGGGCCTTCCTGGCGTTCTTTGTTCGGGCCGGCGCCGGAATGCTGGACGAAGCCGCTCGCCGTGCCGAGACTTCCGTCATCGTGAACAGGAAACGAAACGATGCTACCGCCGTCGTAATTTGCGACCAGAACGAATGCGCCATTTTTATCGAGAGCAATGTGGCAAGGTCCCGCGCCGCGCGTGGGCACTTGATTTAGAAATTTGAGGGCGCCGGTTTTTGCATCGATGGCAAAGGCGCTCACTGCTCCGCCGGTTCCCCCGTTGAAATTGCCGACTTCATTCACTGCGTAGAGAAATTTGCCGTTGGGGTGCACGGCCAGAAACGAAGGATCTGTCGATTCCGCAGCTACGCCGATGGATGTGAGCTGGCCTTTCTCGGAATCGAAGCGATACGCGTAAATGCCTTTGCTGGTCGTTTTCGCCGTGTAGGTGCCAACGTAAGCGATGTACTGGCCCTTTGCAGCGGGCTTTTCCGGCGTCTGTGGCCGAGAAAGCAGCAGCAATGGCGCAGAAAGAAGAAGCAAGAGTGCAAACACTCGTCGTGTGGTTTTCATGAGGGAAAGGATTCTAACATTAACCATCGGAGTTGCAGGGGCGCAGCTTCCGGCGCCCCTGCAAAGGCACAGGGCCGGCTACTTCTTTTCTTCTTCCTGCTCTTCCTGTAGAACGGCGGCGGCGGCGACGGAGTCGCCTTCTTCAAGGCGCAGCAAGCGCACGCCTTGCGTCGAGCGACCCGCTTCGCGGATTTCGTTTGCGTGCACCCGAATCACTTTTCCGTCGTGCGTGATGATCATGACGTCAGACTCTTCCGTCACTTGCAGCGTGGCCACGACGGAGCCGTTGCGGTCCGTGGTCTTCATGTTTACGACGCCCTTGCCGCCGCGCGAGGTGATGCGGTACTCCGCCAGCGGTGTGCGTTTGCCAAAGCCTTTTTCCGCGACCGTGAGCATCAGCGTCACAAGCGAGTCCTTGATCTGCTCGTTTTCGAGTTCTTCGAGATTCTGCGTGGTGACCTTGTGTTCTTTGGCGATGATTTCGAAATCCGGTTGGACCGCATCCATGCTGACGACATAGTCGTCCTTGTCGAGGTCCATGCCATTCACGCCGCCGGCGTTGCGCCCCATCGGACGCACTTCCGTCTCGCGGAAAAGGATCGCCTGGCCCTCGTGGCTCGCAAGGAAAATCATCTGCTTGCCGTCGGTGAGTTTCGCGCCAATGAGTTCGTCCGTGCCATCGAGATTGATGGCGATGATTCCCGTGGAGCGCGGATTTGAAAACTCCGTCAGCGTTGATTTTTTTACGGTGCCGCTCTTGGTGGCCATGAACACGAAGCGGCCTTCTTCTTCGAGGGTGTGCGCAGCGACTAGGGCTGTCAGCTTTTCATCTTCCTGGAATTTGACGAGGCTGGAAATCGCCTTGCCCCTGGTGGCTGCAGCGGCTTCCGGCAGTTCATACACTTTCAGCCAGTAGACGCGGCCTTTCGAAGTGAAGAGCAAGATGTAACTGTGCGCCGAGGCGATGAACATGTACTCGACGAAATCCTCTTCCTTGGTGCGCGCGCCGATGCGCCCCTTGCCGCCGCGCGACTGATGCCGATAGGTGTCTGCCGCGGTGCGCTTGATGTACCCGGCATGGCTCACAGTGATCAGCATGTCCGTATCGGCGATCAGGTCTTCGAGTTTGATTTCGTCGACCTTGTCGACGATCTGTGTGCGCCGCTCGTCGCCATATGCCTTCTGAACTTCGCGCAGTTCCCCGGTGATGACCTGCTTCAGCTTTTTTTCGCTCGAGAGAATTTCCTTCAGTTCGGCGATCTGTTCGCGGATGGACTTCAACTCCTTGAGGATTTCGTCGACGGAGAGTTGCGTGAGGCGGTGGAGTTGCAGCTCGAGAATGGCATCCACTTGAATGGGCGTCAGCCCATCGGAGACCGATCGAGTAATCTCGCCTTCTAGCGCAGCGACTCTGTACTTACGGCCATCCAGCTTGACGCCTTCGAGCTTTCTGGATTTACCGTTCTCCGTGATGGTGACGTCTTGCTCGGAAAAATAGTTGAGCAAGTTCTGCTTGGCTTCGGCGCGGCTCGAGGAACCGCGGATGATCCGGATGACGGCATCCAGATGATCGAGAGCGACCTGATAGCCGACGAGGATATGCTCCCGCTCTTCGGCTTTGCGCAGTTCGTAGCGGGTGCGGCGCAATACGACGTCGCGGCGGTGATCGAGAAACAGTTTGATCAGCGGAACTAGGCCCAACTCGCGCGGCTGGCCGGCCACGATAGCCAGCAGGATCATGCCGAATGATTCCTGCATCTGCGTGTGCTTGAAAAGGTTGTTCAGGATGAGCTGCGATTCTTCGCCGCGCTTGATTTCGATGACGATGCGCATGCCTTCGCGCGAAGATTCGTCGCGCACGTCGGCGATACCTTCGATTTTCTTGGTCTGCACAAGTTCGGCGATCCGTTCGATGAGCTTCGATTTGTTGACCTGGTAGGGGATTTCCGTGACTATGATGTTTTCGCGGTCCTTGCCGACCTCTTCGATCGCGGCCTTGGCACGCATCATAAAGCTGCCACGGCCCGTTTTGTATGCGGCCTCGATGCCTTCGCGGCCGGCGATGTAGGCGCCGGTCGGAAAGTCCGGTCCTGGCACGATCTTCATGATTTCTTTGAGAGGCGTGTCCGGCTTATCGAGCAGAATCACGGCTGCTTCCACGATCTCGCGCAAGTTGTGCGGCGGAATGTTGGTGGCCATGCCGACGGCGATGCCGCTGGCCCCGTTTACCAGTAGGTTGGGGATGCGCGATGGCAGGACAAACGGCTCTTCGCGGGTCTGGTCAAAGTTGGGAACGAAATCGACGGTTTCTTTTTCGAGATCGGCGAGAATATCTTCGCTGATCTTCGCCAGCCGCGCCTCGGTGTACCGCATGGCCGCCGGAGGATCGCCGTCAACGGAGCCGAAATTTCCCTGCCCGTCGATCAACGGGTAGCGCATGTTGAAGTCCTGCGCCAGGCGCACCAGTGCGGGATAAATGACGGCTTCTCCGTGCGGATGGTAGTTGCCGGAAGTATCGCCGCAGATCTTGGCGCATTTGCGGTAGCCGCGGTTCGAGGCGAGGCCCAGATCGTTCATGGCCACGAGGATGCGCCGCTGCACGGGCTTCAAGCCGTCGCGCACATCCGGCAGAGCGCGCGCGATGATTACGCTCATCGCGTAGTCGAGATAGGACTTCTTCATCTCGGCTTCGATATCGACCGGCAGCAGTATCGACTTGTTTGTTTCGTCCGCCATTTCCCCTCGCTGTGGCTCTAGTTCTCGGTTGTCGGGGCGCAGCATGCTGCGCCCCGACAGGCATACCTATTGTTTCGCGGCGTACTCCAGCACGTAAGCTTTCACTGAATCGAACGCGTCAGCAGCATTGGTGAAGCGCCGAGGCCCAAAGTAGTGTTCAAGCTTCTTCAAAAACTCGTCACGCTCAACCTCGGTCACAAACTCGATTGCAACACTGCGTACGTTGTCCGGCGCGTCTGTTGGCGTCGCGCGAAATTCGCTAACGCTTAATCCACGTAGCCCTGGCAATGTGCTCCAGCCCAACTGCCAAATCACGTCCGAGACCTCGCTTTCGGCCGCACCGCATAGAAAACGCCGACGCCAATTGCCAGTACGACCAGCACACCGATTAGGTCGACCATGAGCACGGTATGCCAGCCTTCAATACTGGAAGAGTCCCCAATGCCCAGGGCTTCCCGCCATGCACGGTATTCATTTACGAGGCGCGGCAAGCGAAACCCGGCGGTGCCCACCGCTGCGAGCAACAAACCCCAGCGGATAGCATTACGAACCGAGCCCGCGTCCGCCTTGTCCTCGGCCGTCACCGATTAGATATCCAGGTTTACGACTTCCAGCGCATTGTCCTCTATGAACTTGCGCCTAGCCTCGACGTTTTCGCCCATCAGCGTGGTGAAAATATCTTCGGCAGCGACCGCGTCTTCGAGTTTTACCTGGAGCAGCGTCCGCGTGTCCGCGTTCATCGTGGTTTCCCACAACTGCTCGGCGTTCATTTCTCCCAGGCCCTTGAATCGCGTGATCGTGAAGTCTTTCTTCGCGTCTTCCACGACGTAATTGAGCACGTCGTGCACGTTGTCCTTGTTCACTTTGTCGCCGTTGCGCGCCACGGTGAAGGGCGGTTTGTTGTACTCCTCGATCTGCTTCGCGAGGCCACGCAGACGCTTGTAGTCCGCCGTCGAGGCCAGCGCCCAGTTCACTTTTTGGTTGTGCGGCGGCCCGAATTGGATTTCATAGAGGCTGTGCTCTTCGTCGAAAGATACTTTGCCTTCGAGCTTGAGTTTACCCTTCTCGATTTCCTTCAAAAGCTTTTCAAGGGATTTCTTGTCTTCAAAATCGGTCTTTTTTTCGAGGCCGCTCTCGGCAAGCAATTCGACGAGACCTTGTTCGCGCAAACGCCGGCCCAGTTTCGCCGCAGCAGCTTCGTACTCCTGCACATTCAAAAGAAACTTCGTCAGGCTCGCGCCCTCGAGCGATACGCCTTCCTTAGCTTTGACGACGTGATCTTCCGTGGCGCGCTTCATCAACTCGTGTGCAAATTCGCGCTCATCGCGGATATATTTTTCCGTTTTGCCGCGCTTCACTCGGTAGAGCGGCGGCTGCGCGATGTAAATGTGCCCGCGATCGATCAGCTCCTTCATGTGGCGGAAGAAAAAAGTCAACAGCAGCGTACGGATGTGCGAGCCGTCGACGTCCGCGTCGGTCATGAGGATTACTTTGTGATAGCGCAGCTTGCCTGCGTCGAAGTCATCCTTGCCGATGCCGGTGCCAAGAGCGGTGATGATGGCGCGAATTTCTTCGTGTCCCAGCATTTTGTCGTAACGCGCTTTTTCGACGTTGAGGATTTTTCCTTTGAGCGGCAGGATCGCTTGGTACTTGCGGTCGCGGCCCATTTTTGCCGAGCCACCTGCGGACTCTCCCTCGACCACAAACAGCTCGCAACGTGCAGGGTCGCGCTCTTGGCAATCGGCAAGTTTGCCGGGCAGGCCGCTCGAATCCATCGCGGACTTGCGGCGCGTCAGTTCCCGGGCTTTGCGCGCAGCTTCCCGGGCGCGCGCCGCATCGATGCATTTGGAAATGATGCGGCGCGCGACCGTCGAGTGTTTGTCGAACCATTCGCCGAGTTTTTCGTTAACCAGTTGCTCGACGTCGCCCTTGATGTCGCTGTTCAGCTTGCCTTTGGTTTGTCCTTCAAACTGCGGCTGCGGAAGGCGCACGGACACGACCGCCACGAGCCCTTCGCGCACGTCGTCGCCAGTAATGGTCACTTCATCTTTTTGTTCTTTCAGCATGCCCGCGGCCGACGCGAAATTGTTGATCGTGCGGGTCAGCGCGGAGCGAAAACCGGAAAGGTGCGTGCCGCCGTCCACGGTGTTGATGGTGTTGGCGAACGCGAAAACGTTCTCACCGTACGTGTCGTTATATTGCAGCGCGATCTCTATCTCCACGGTGCCGCGCTTCCCTTCGATGTAGATCGGCGAATCGTGCAGCGTGGTCTTGCCGCGGTTCAGGTGTTTGACGAACTCACCGATGCCGCCGGTAAAGCGGAATTCCGACGTCTTCTCCGTGCGTTCATCCGTCAGAGTGATTTTCAGCCCCTTGTTCAGGAAGGCCAGCTCGCGCAAGCGTTGCGAAAGAGTGTCAAAACTGAAAACCGTCTTGTCAAAGATGGTCGTATCGGGATGAAACGTAACACTCGTGCCGGTTTTTCGCGTTTTGCCGGTCTGCTTCAGCTTCGTGGTCGGCTTGCCTTTTTCGTAAGACTGTTCCCACACGGCACCATCACGCGAGATTTCCAATTCAAGCCGGTCCGAGAGGGCATTGACAACGGAAACGCCGACGCCATGCAAACCGCCGGAGACTTTGTAGGTATCGCTGTCGAATTTTCCTCCGGCATGCAGCACCGTGAGCACCACTTCCGCCGCGGGACGCTTTTCCGTGGAGTGCATGTCTACGGGGATGCCGCGGCCGTTGTCGACCACGGTGACCGAATCATCCGCGTGCACCGTGACGTTGATCTCGTCCGCGTAGCCAGCCATGGCTTCGTCGACGGAATTGTCGACGACTTCCCACACCAGATGGTGCAAGCCCATGTCTCCCGTGGAGCCGATGTACATCGCGGGGCGCAAACGCACAGCCTCAAGCCCGCCGAGGACTTTGATGGACTTCGCATCGTACTGATGACCCGGAGCTTTTCCGGCCACCGTTTCTTTATCACCCATGTACGCTCCTGACGAAAGACACGCCGCGCAAAGACGGACCCCGAGCGACGCAGTGAGCCTCAGCGCTTAGAAACCGTGCTCAATTTCATGTGAAGCGAGGAAAGGCGGTGCTCGCGGACTGTTCCGTACGTCGCCTTACCCTTTGATTCCGGATTCACCCAGCAAATCCAGAACTCGTAGGGTTCCTGCTCCATCCCGTCTCGCGCAGCGAGACGTGGCGAAGACTTCTTAACTCCAAACATCCGGCTCAACAGCTTCTGGCGCGAAGCTGAATGGCAGTGCCGAATACTTGGCCGACGTGCCGATTGGAGGAAACCGAACAACGAATCGACAGCCACTTGAGTGTACCTGAATTAGGTGAATTTCTCAAGGGTGAGTGCATCCGTAGCGCGCAGGTAAAGGCTGTGTTTGCTTTAGTTTATGGGTGTCTTATGGCCCCGCGGAAGAATTGAAAAAGGCGCTCAACCCAGCGCCTTTTTTTGTGAAGATTTAAGAGATTTTCCGCGCCGGTCGCTCGCTTCAGATGCGCATCGGCATGATGATGTAGCGATAGCGGTAGGATTCGTCGGCGAGCGGTCGCATTTGGCCCGCGGACTGTTCGTCCTTCAACTCGATGCTGATCGGACCGTCGGCAGCAGCGGCTAGAAAATCGAGCATGTACGTGGAATTGAAACCAATGCTGATGGCCTCGCCTTTGTATTCCTTTTCGATATTTTCCTTGGCTTCGCCGTATTCCGGACTCGAAGCGGAAATCTCGATGCCTTCTTTGGACACCGCCAGCTTCACGGCGTGCGAACGCTGGTCGGCGAGTTGCGATACGCGCCGGACCGCGTCGCTAAGCTCGGTACGCTCCAGCACCACCGTTTTGTTGTTGTCGCGAGGGAGTACCGCTTCGTAATTCGGAAACTGGCCGGTGAGGATTCGCGAAATCAAAAGCCGATGGCCAACCTGAAAAAACAAGTGGCTTTCGTCTTTGGCGAATTCGATGGACGCATCGGAGCCAGCCGCACTCGCTAGCTTTTCCACTTCGTCCATGGCTTTCTTTGGAATGAGAACTTTGACTTCACCGTTTAAGCCTGCGAGTTTCTGGTCCGTTTCCGCAAGCGCGAGTCGGTGGCCATCTGTGGCCACCATGGCCAAAGTGTCCGGCTTCAAAATCAGCAACCCGCCGTTCAACGTATAGCGCGATTCTTCCATCGAGATCGCGAACTTCGTTTTAGCGATAAGGCTCTCCAAAACCGGGGCGGATATCTTTACCAGGGTATGCGGCATCGCCGGCAGCGCGGGAAAGTTTTCCTTAGCCATGCCGACGAGCTTGTATTTCTTCCTATCGCTGACGATTTCGACCCAATGATTCTCGAGTAGCTTGACCTTGATCTCGCCCTCCGGCAGCAAGCGGACGAGTTCCAGTAGTTTCTTAGCTGGAATGGTTCCCGCACCTTCTTTCTTGATCTTTGCTTCGCAGGACGTGCGGACACTCAGCTCGAGGTCCGTCGCTGTGATCGTCAGCTGGCTACCCTTGGCCTCAACCAGCAAATTCGAAAGAATGGGGATCGTCGTCTTGCGCTCGACGACGCCCTGCGTGGTGCTGAGTTCATTCAACAGCGCCGATTTTGTAACGCTGAATTCCATCTCGTGATGTTCCTCGCGTGCGGTTCCTGTTGCGCTCATTCGGGTTCCTCGCCACTTCTACCGCTGTCGTACTCTACTCGCTTTTTCGCAAAGTATAAAGCCCACGGCCTGCGGAATCCCTGTGGAAATACACGGGAAATCCAAACTCTGGCACGCCAAGCCGCCCACAACGGTGTACCGCTTTTTTGACAACTCTCATCACAACAACAGCGTACTAACTTATTTTCCGATCTATAAAGCTTGTTGTTGTGATGAGTGCGGTGGATTTGTGGAAAGCTCGTCAAGCTCCTTTGTCACAGTGTGATGGCGGTGCTCGTTCCGAGTGGCCAATTGTGGGAATCGGTGAAAACGCGGCTTAGACCGCCGACGAATGCGCAAAATCAAAAGATTTTCCGCTGCACTCAACAGTATTTCCACGCTTTCTCCAAACAACTATTCACAGGACGTTGTACGCAAAAATTTCGTGCAGCCGCGAAAGGCGCGTGTCGAGGACCGTGTTTTGTGGAGTTGGCTAAAAGTGATCGAAGGCGAACGCAGGCTACTGCAAAGTGTCCATCAAACGCGTGATCGTGCGATTCAAATCCTTATCTGACCGGCGCATTTCTTCGATCTTATTGATCGAGTGCAGCACGGTGGTGTGATGTTTGCCGCCAAATTGCCGCCCAATCTCCGGCAGCGACGCGCTCGTGAGCTGCTTCACGATATACATTGCTACCTGACGCGGAAAAGCAATAGCACGCGTGTTGCTACGGACCTTCAGGTCCTGCTCGCGCATATTAAAATGCTCGCTTACGCGCTTCTGAATCAGATCGATGGTGACCCGCTTCTCCTGCGAAGCGATGATGTTGCGCAGAACCTGCTGCGCTGTTGCCAAAGAGATCGTCGCCCCGGTCAAGGACGCATAAGCCATCAACCGCGTTAACGCGCCCTCCAACTCGCGCACGTTGGACTTGATCGCCCGCGCTATGTACTCCGCCACTTCGTCCGGCAAACTAAATCGGTCGTTCTCTGCCTTTTTCTGTAAGATCGCAATCTTGGTTTCTAAATCGGGCGGCTGGATGTCAGCGATAAGACCCCACTCGAACCGCGAGCGCAGCCGTTCCTCGATCGAATTAATTTCTTTCGGCAGGCAGTCAGAAGAAATCACAATCTGCTTCTGCTGTTCGTACAGTGCATTGAAGGTGTGAAAAAACTCTTCCTGGGTCCGCTCTTTGCCCGCGATGAACTGGATGTCGTCCACCAGCAAAACGTCCACGGTATGGAAACGGTCGCGGAAACTGGTCATGCGGTCGAAGCGCAGCGAGTTGATCACTTCAATGGTGAATTTCTCCGCGCTCACGTAACTCAAGCGCATCGCAGGATTGCGTTTCTTGATGGTGTGCCCAATGGCATGCATCAAGTGCGTCTTGCCCATGCCCACTCCGCCATAAAGAAACAGCGGGTTGTAGGCTTTCGACGGCTGCTCCGCCACCGCGCGCGCCGCCGCGTGGGCAAACTCATTGGACTTGCCTACGACAAACGAATCGAAGCTGTAGCGCAAATTCAATTGATGATCGCTGCTCTCAAAATCAAGTTTCGCTTGTTTCACACCGATTGCTGCGGGAGCGGCTGGCACGGGCTCTTCCTCTGTACACACGTATTGCACTTTCACATTGGGAGTACCAAGCTCGTGGAACACGGCTTTGACGATATCGCCATAAGTGCGGGTCAGGACCTGCCGGAATACCGTGCTGGGGATCTGCACAAACAGGTTGTCACCTTCGGCGCGATTCAGCCTCGTAGGTTGAAACCAGGTGGTATAGGTGTTGATGCTGACCCGGGACTTCACATGCTCAAGAAACCTTTCCCAGGAATTCGTGGCGGTAGTCATCGCAAGAGAAAATCTCACCCGCTATTTT
>Ga0210384_10005272_pt1 | contig 14154 bp, 8 predicted proteins | sample IncBWH2MmetaG_FD_160574 | JGI IMG/M metagenome (GOLD analysis project Ga0210384, IMG submission 160574) | Forest soil microbial communities from Barre Woods Harvard Forest LTER site, Petersham, Massachusetts, United States - Inc-BW-H-2-M | ecosystem: Environmental > Terrestrial > Soil >...
CGTTTGCGCGATGTTGTGGGCGGCCGCTGGGCCACGGCAACAGACGTCATAAAAGACTTCGCCCTGGGCGCAGCGCTTTGGGCTTTCTGGATTCTGTTGCAGAATTCCCATCTTCTCGGCGGCGGAACCAATGCCGCGCAAGGGCTCCTTCCCAAGGGGCTTCTTGAAAGCCTCGCGTGACTCCCTCTCGCCCTTTCCGCTGGATTCTGTGAGGAACTCGCTTTTTGCGGCTATCTGCAGAGGCAATTTCAGGCCATCATCGGCAGCGCCGCCTTGGCCGTCCTTCTCCAGGCGGTTGTCTTCGGCGTTGGCCACCTCTACGAAGGAGTAGGCGCGGCAGCAAGAATCACTCTTTTCGGCGTCCTGTTCGGGCTGCTCGCTGTCTGGCGGAAGAGCCTCAGGCCCGGCATGATCGCCCACGCCTGGTCCGATATTTTCGGCGTAATCCTCTTCCGCGGAATGTAGCGCATGTGGCGCAGCCATTCCTGGCTGTGCTCTTTGCCCGCCTGCTTGTAGTGGTCGGTCTTCAGACCGGATCTCTCTTGTCCTCCCCGCCTTACCCGCCACACCGGATCTGATCCTCAGGCGCGCTCTTGAGGCAAATCGCGGGGATGTGCACGACGTCCTCGAGAACCCATATTTCATGGCCCGTGGCCAGCTTGAACCAGTAAGTCGTCTTGGCCGCGTTTTCGTCGTCGGTAACCACCAGCAGCAGCCCGCTCTTATTGACGTCGTACCAATTTGCTGCACCAGGCTGAACCGCGACCATTGCCCCTGGAATTCCATCTTCACAAACACCAATGCCGTGTGTGCTCCAACCTCGATCAATCATGACTTTCGAGAAGTCGCAATCGTCGCGCAATCCCGCCCTTTTGCTTTCGATTCGTACAGACAGGTGTCGGCGGTACGGAAGAGTTCTTCGCCCGTCAATCCGTTTTCTGGATAAGCCGCAATCCCAGCGGAAAACGTAACGGTGTCTAGGACCTGTTCCTTGCAGGTGATTTTGTGCATTTTGGCGATCTGGCGAAGCTCCTCCACGCGCTTGGCCGCGTCTTTCGCCGATGATTCGGGAAGAATGAAAGCAAATTCCTCCCCACCATAGCGGCAGACTATATCGTCACCACGGAAGTGTTGCCGGAAGAACCCAGCCATAGAGCGCAGCACTGTATCCCCAGCATCGTGGCCGTAGATATCGTTGAATCGCTTGAAGTGATCGAGATCGAGGAATACGACAGCGAGAGAGTGATTCTTGCGCTTCGCCCGTTGCAACTCCCGGTCAAGAGCTTCCTCCAGGAACCGGCGATTGAACAGTCCTGTCAAAGAATCACGGATAGACTGATCGCGGAGGGTTTCACGGAGGAGCAAGCCAGCTAGAGAGAGGGCAACGCGTCCGCCCACGGCGACAGCCAGCCGCTGCTCGGATTCCTGTAAGGTTTCGATATCTTCCGTTCTAGTGTTGGTTTTGTTTAGGTCGTAGTGGATATGCAGCACACCCAAGGTGTCACCCTGAGCCACCAAGGGGACGCAGAGGTAGCTCGCAGGGACTGGGTTCCTTAGGTGAGAACAGATGACAACCCCACCTGGATACTCGCTCCAGTATGGTTGTCCTCGGCGCAGGCCCCAACATGCATCGGGTGCGAATGTCTGGTCCGAGACATCGCTGTTTCCCCAGCTAGCCACCGCTTCGAGCAAGTTCCTTGACGATTTGAATACGAAGAGCGCGCCCCCCGTGGAGGCCAGAAAGAGCCTCTTCGCAATCTCCCCCACGACTGCATGAGCCTCTACGCTGGTTGCCGAACACTGCAACAAATCGCCCATCTCATTGAGCAGCGTCATCTGCGCCGTACGGAGTCGGAGTTCATTCACCAGGCGATTGAGCGACTCGGAATGTTCCTGGGCCTGCGCAGCTGCCTTCACCTGTTCAGAAATATCTTTGTAAATTGCGTACGCGCCATCCGTCCGGCCATCTAGAGAGATAGTGACTGCATGCAACTCCAAATCCAGCGTCTTTCCATCTTTACGCCGTCTGCTTACGGTCTCGTGCACCGACTTTCCGGAGGTGGCGCGAGCCGTCAATGCATTAGCTTCCCCGATTTCGCCAGGCCGCAAAATCAAGGGATCAAGGATATGTCCGACTATCTCTTCGCGGCTATAGAGGAAGAGGTTTGCGAATGCTTCGTTGCAGAGTTGCACGCGACCTTCTCGATTTTGAACGACAATTCCCAAGGGGTTATTCTCGATGAGTGAGTTTAGAAAGTTTGTGCGTTCGTTCAGTTGCTTCGCCATGCGATCTCTTTCAGTAACAGCCGCTCCGACGATCAATCCCGTCCCCGAAACTGTGAGCATCAACAAACCAATTCTGGTCAGAGAATCGGGTGGCATGGGGTAAAGCTTCAGGGCGATAACGATGCCGAAATTAAAGATCAGAAGGCCGCTCACGGCACGCTGAATCCCTTGACGCATGGCAATCCAGATGATGGGGACGAATGCCAAATAGTAGAGTTGTTTGTACCCCAGTGTTGGCGTAAACATAATCCAGAGCACAAAAACAATGCTGGTTGTTTGTCCGATCGCCTCCAGCACATCTCTCGGTTCGATCCGTCGTGTTTTTGTTTCGCGCCGGTCGTCCTTCTGGGCGGTCTTTGCAGGAAGTGTCGAGAGCCTCCTCCTGACCCACGGAAGCAAATGAATAAGGAGGAACGGTGCAAAACCAACTAGGCCGACCACGTCACCGACATACCACGCCAGCGCCGAATGCCAATATTGATTCCAAGAGATCGTGTTGTCGGCCGCCAGGCAGGCGACCCCTGTGGCAGTTGCGAAGATCGCGGCTGCCAACGTTACCGAAACGTACCGCACCACATCCTTCCGTTGTCGCAACTCCAGGTCGATTTTCAGTGGGCCACGCAGCAATGAGGCCCCGATAGCATAACTCCCTGATCCGAGCACTGGGGCCACCATCCCGCTCCAAGACAGAACCGGCTGGTGATAAATCACTGCCCCTGCTAGCGCGCTGGCAAACACAGTTAGCGGGAAGTACCACGGACTTATACCGAGCATCACCGCTAGGATCAGTCCTATCGCGGGAAACCAGACAGTAAATCCAAGCTGAGAGACCATGATGACTTTGGGCAGATTAAGAAGGAGATACATAAGAACAACAGCCAAAGAGAAAAGTGCGTGACGTTCAATGGTGCGATTCCCAAGAGTGAACAAGGTTTCGCCGGTCCTGGCGGGTTCTTTCTTAATGGCAAGGGAACTCTGGGCGAGGAATTCCTCTTACTAACTTACCATAGTGGCACCATCGGTCGAGGTTATATCGGGGTTGTGATTACCTTTGGACGTGGTCTTACCCGAACAGAAAGCAATAAACTAGTGCCAACTGGGGCCGACATCGTAAGCGCCTAACCGGACTTCTAAGTGCAGAAAGGCCCGATTCTGGCAGATTGGAATCTTTTCTAGGGAAGTTTACCGTTGATTGTAGGCGGATGACGCGTTTTTTACATCCCGTGCGCACTTGCGGGACGTTCAACGGTCCGTCGCTTGTCCGCCTCTTTACAAGCGCAGTACAATAGGCTGTTTGCACTTCGAGGAGGGATCCCACCATGGCCACTGCTGAAAAAACCGTCCACGTCTCTGAGTTCACCAACGAGCCGTTCATCGACTTCTCCAAGCCCGAGAATCGCAAGCGCATGGAAGACGCGCTCAAAAAGGTGAAGTCCGAATTTGGCCATGAATACCCCATGTGGCTTGGCGGCAAGAAAGTGACCACCCAGGACAAGCGCACCTCCACGAATCCTTCACGCCCCTCGGAAGTGATCGGCGTTTTCCAAAATGCCACCGCGGAGATGGCCAAGCAAGCCATCGAGGATGCCCACAAATATTTCGACACCTGGAAAAAAGTTCCCGCCGAAGAGCGCGCCAAGTGCCTCTTCCGCGCCGCGCAAATCGTTCGCGAACGCAAATTTGAGCTGAATGCCTTGGTCTGCTACGAAGTCGGGAAAAACTGGATCGAAGCCGATGCCGACATCGCCGAAACCGTGGACTTCTGCGAATTCTACGGCCGCGAAATGCTGCGCCTCGCCGAGCCGCAGAAGCTCACGCCCATGCGCGGCGAGCGCAACTATCTCGTCTACATCCCGCTCGGCGTCGGCGTTGTCGTTCCCCCGTGGAATTTCCCCTGCGCCATCATGGCAGGCATCGTCGTGGCCTCGCTCGTCACCGGCAACACCGTCGTCGTCAAGCCCGCCGCCGACTCGCCCACTATCGCCGCAAAATTCATCGACATTCTTTTTGAAGCCGGCGTCCCCAAAGAAGCCGTCAACTTCATCACCGGCCCCGGCAGCGTCATCGGCGACGTGCTCGTCCAGCATCCGAAAACGCGTTACATCGGTTTCACCGGCTCGAAAGAAGTCGGCCTGCGCATCAGCGAACTTGCCGCCAAAGCTGCCCCCGGCCAAATCTGGATTAAGCGCACCGTCCTGGAAATGGGCGGCAAAGACGCTATCGTCGTAGACGATGAAGCCGATATCGAAGCCGCGGTGGAAGGTACCGCGACCGCAGCGTTTGGCTATCAAGGACAAAAATGCTCGGCCTGCTCGCGCGCCATCGTCTCCGAAAAAGTTTACGACTCGTTCGTGCAAAAGCTTGTCGATCGCACGAAGAAAATTACCATCGGCCCCAGCGATGATCCTAACAACTACATGGGCCCGGTCATCAGTTCGTCCGCCATGAAAACCATTCTCGATTACATCGAAGTCGGCAAAAAAGAAGGCAAGCTGCTCACCGGAGGAAAGCGCGCCGCAGGCGACGGCTACTTCATCGAGCCCACAATCATCGCCGACGTCGATCCCAAAGCGCGCCTCGCGCAAGAAGAAGTCTTCGGCCCCGTCCTCGCGGTAATCAAAGCAAAAAACTACGACCACGCCCTGGAAATCGCCAACAACACCGAATTCGGCCTTACCGGCGCAGTCTATTCCAAGAATCCTGAAAAAATCCGCAAAGCCGAGGAAGCCTTCCACGTCGGCAATCTTTATCTAAATCGCAAATGCACCGGCGCCATGGTCGGCGCGCATCCCTTTGGCGGCTTCAACATGTCCGGCACGGATTCCAAAACCGGCGGAAAAGATTATCTGCTGCTCTTCCTCCAGGCCAAATCCGTAGCGGAAAAAGTGAGCTGAGAGAAACTCGCGGCGGGAAAAGCAGAGCTAGGAATTTTTCGCCGCGCCGGCATCGCCGCGTTGCGAAACCGATTTCAAAACGCGAAAAACAGGATAGCTCAAGACCAGCGCAACCAACGCCAGCATCGCGGGGCTCGGAGGCCAATACTTTCCGGCTCGAACCGCGTCCAGAAAATCGGGCAACAGCGAGCCCATCAGAAAAAGTACCGAAGCCACCAGGGCAATCCCCGTCGTCCACGGATAACCCCACGCTTTGTAAGGCCGGTTCATTTCCGGCTCGCGCTTGCGCAAAATAAATAAGGACGAATACGACAGCGTGTAGTTTGCGACAAAGAAAAACGAAAGCATGTCGATGACGTGCTCGAACGCATTGGCGTTGAGGAAAGAAATGAGAACGAAAAGCACTCCGACTATGGTGCTGAGAAGCAGCGAGATCGTTGGCGTGCCGCCGGCGTTGACGTGAGTGGCGCGGCGAAAAAATAATCCGTCGCAGCTCATGGTGTAGAGCGTGCGCGTGCAGAAAAGCTGATTGGCGTTCATGCAGCTGAACATGGAAACGACCATGATGGAGCGGATGATAGGATCGCCGAGGCTTCCGAAGACGCGGCCGGCGACGGAACCAAGCGCAAAGTTATTTCCGGCGATTTCCTTCATCGGCAAAACGTAGAGCGCAACGAGATTCAACAAGAGATAAATCCCCATGATGGAGAAGACGCTGCCGAAAATCGCGCGCGGAATGTCGCGCCCGGGATTGCGAACTTCTTCGCCAAAATAAATAATCCCGTCCCATCCATCCACGGTATAAATCACCGCCTGCAAACCAAGCATCACCGCAATGACCAGGGACCAGCCGGTTGGCATAGCAAGCGACGAGGGGCCCGATTCGATTGCGGCTTTGTGCGCGGGCCCGCCGAGAGTAAAACAAGCAATCACCAGAATCAGGAATGCGGCCGCTTTCATCGTCGCGGAGGCGAGCTGCGTTCCGCTGCCCCATTTGATTCCGCGCCATTGCAAGACTCCAAATCCGCAGATAATGGCGATGGCAATGATTTCCATTTTTGTGTTGCCGGCGAGAATGGGAAAAAGATGGCCGCTATATTCTGCAATAACTATGGAAACGGCAGCAGCGGTGCCGCAGGTGGAAAGCCAGTCGCTCCAGCCCACAATAAATCCGGCATAGTCGCCGAGGGCGCGGCGCGAAAAATTGTACTGGCCGCCGCTGCGAGGAATCGCGGCGCCAAGTTCGGCCATGGAGGAGGCTCCGGAGAGGGCGTAGAGGCCGCCGAGGACCCAGACACCGAGAAAAATCCAGGCGTTGGGAAGAAGCCTGGCGACGTCGCCGGGCGTTCGAACGATGCCGGCGCCGATGGTATTTCCAAAAGCGGCGGCCATGCCGAACCACATGCCGAGAACTTTGAGAAGGCGGCCGGAGGCTGGCGCGGGTTTCGGAACGGCGAGCGGCTCGGTGGTCAATGTCTCCTGCTAGCGGAAAGAATGGGCGTGCACAGCAAGGCGGCCATCATAACTGTGGAGCAGGGAATTGCAAGAGCGAAGTCGCGGGGAGGCGTTGGGTGGCAGCGCGGAGACGAGATTCGAATCTCAGCGAGGCTGGCCGACGAAGTTCCATTTGCCCCATGCGAAGGATTCGTGCTGCGGAACGAAATGTTTTCGCGCAATTTGCGTGATCAAATCGGGCTGAGTGAGCCATTGGTCGTAGGTGCGGCGTTCGAATTGGATCATGGTTGCGAGGGCATCCAGTCTGTTCGAAAGGCGGCGGGCCAGACGGTTTTCGGAAACGGCGTGGACAAGTTTCAGAAAGGGAGTGAGCCACGGCTCGACAAAAACGACACTGCTGTCTTTGCGCAGAACGCGTTGCATCTCGGCAAAGGTTCGTTGCAGATCGTCCGGCAGCGTGGAGAGATGGTGCAGGCCGCCCTGGACGATGAGCACGTCCTTGCTGCGATCTGCGAAGGGAAGTTTGCGGCAATCACCAACGATGCATTGGGCGGGGCCGCGATACTCCGCGATCAGCCGTGGCGACAAATCCACGCCTTCGAGGCGCGTGAAACCAAGGCGTTCTAGTGCGTTCAATCCATTGCCGCGGCCGCAAAACAGTTCCACGATTTCTGTATCCCGAGGCCATTGGTCCGCACCCAATTTCTGGAGCCGCGAGACAAATTTCTGAATCTCCTGTTCAGGCGTTTCGAAACGCAGATACGCGGCTTCCCAGGGATCGGGTGAAACTACAACGGGCGGGTCGCGGTGCAGATGTTCAGTGCTCTTTTCCATCTCAGGAGTGCTCAAGTTCAAGGCGCACAGGAGTCGCGCCCACGGAGTTTCCCACAGTTCGCGGATGTTTTCGAGGCGGCGGTGCGAATGGTTGAAGGGGAGGCGAAAGAGGGAAGCGAGAAGCGCATGCGGCCAACAGTCCCAACAGAAGATACGGAAAAGAAATTATTGCGCAACGGGGCCCGCGGAAGTATAGTCGATTATCGATATAGCGGCTATCGACTACCTATGCCTAAACGAAAACTCGATCCTTTGCCTTCGGCGGCCTTCCAGATTCTGCTCTCCTTGGCGGGTGAGGACCTGCACGGTTACGCCATCATGCGACAAGTCGCGGAGCAGACCGACGGGCGCATGCGGCTGGGCCCAGGGACGCTCTACAGCTCCATTCAGACGCTGCTGGAAGAGAACTTTATCGAAGAGGTGGACGCGCGCGAGGACGAGAAGCTCAGCCACGAAAGGCGCCGCTATTACCGGCTGACCTCGGCGGGGCGCAAAGTGGCGCGCTCCGAGGCCGAGCGAATGGCGGACTTGTTGCGGCCAGCGCGTGCCAAAAAAATCTTGAGGGGGGACTATGTCTGAAAAGATATATGCCTTGCTGCTGCGACTTTTTCCTTCTCGTTTTCGCGAGTCCTATGGGGAGGACGCCCTGCAACTGTTCCGGGACCGCGCTCGCGACGAAAAAGGATTTTTTCCAAGTCTCCGACTGTGGCTGGACCTTCTATACGATTTGGCGATCTCCGTGCCGCGCGAGTACGTCTATGCCCGACCTGCGCTCGTTGGCGCTTTTGCCGGGCCGCGTATGGACGGCTCGCCTACCTTCTTTCTTCTAGAAAATGAATCGCCGCGTCCCGGAGCGCTTCTATTCGGAGGAGTATTGTCGCTGGCGGCCGTAGGCATCCTCTGGCTGGCAATCACGTATGTGGGAAACCATGGAGCAGCGAGGAGATTTGCGTCTGGACAATCGCCGGACAACTCGCGATTTCACGAAAAGCAAATTTTGCACCCGAAGGCGGAGGATGAGTCCAGCGTAACACAACGTCCCGCGGAGAAAGACGCGAACCTGGATGCTGCGGAGCGGCGACGCGTGATTGATGGCGCGGCCGTGAATCTCAAGGAGCACTACGTTTATCCTGACGTTGCGCAGAAGATGGCGGATGCACTGGTGGCGCACGAAAAGAGAGGCGATGACGACGCGCCGATGGATGGTGGGACCTTCGCCGCACTCCTGACGAGGCAGATGAGGGAAGTGAGCCCGGACAGGCACCTGGCGCTGGTCTACAGCGATACGCCGCTGCCTCAGCACGCAACAGGACCAACACCGGAAGATCTTGCTCACTACCGGGAAGCCATGAAGGCCGAAAACTGCACGTTCGAAAAAGTAGAAATGCTGCCGGGAAATATCGGTTATCTGAAGCTCAATTCGTTTCCTGATGTTTCCGTGTGCGGGCAAACGGCGACGGCGGCGATGGCTTCGCTGAATCAAGCGGACGCGATGATCTTTGATTTGCGGGGCAACGGCGGGGGCGAACCGGAGATGGTCGCACTGATGGCCTCCTACCTCTTCGACCATCCCGAGTATTGGTATAACCCGAGGGAAAATACGACGCAGCACTCCTGGACGCGCTCGCCAGTTCCTGGCAATAGACTGGCGGACAAGCCGGGCTATGTCTTGACGTCAGCAAGGACTTTTTCCGGCGGGGAACAGTTTTGCTACGACTTGAAGATGTTGAAACGTGCCACGCTTGTGGGAGAGACAACCGGTGGCGCGGCCCATTCGGGGGTTTTTCATCGGATCGATGATCATTTCGGAATGGGAATTCCTGAAACGAAACCGATCAATCCTTTCGGAAAGCCCGACTGGGCGGAGACGGGTGTGGAGCCGGACATAAAGGTAAAAGCCGCCGATGCACTGGAGACAGCCAAGAAGCTGGCGGAAAGCAAGTTGCGGAAGAAATAGACAATTCGGGTCTCACGGAGTAGTTGCTCACGAGTGTTGCGACAGTTCCCACCCGCCGAAATTGAAAGGGGGGAGTTGGACGCCATCTAATACTTTCCTACTATTGCTGACCCAATTCCTCGCCATTACAGTCTCGTGCACTTGGTGCTGAGTTTTATCTCGCGTTGCCAGAGCATTGGTTCCCGCATGCTCGAAAGCATGAGTTTTGTTCGTCGAGAATTTCTTCTGGAGACAAGCGGTTATGAGACGAACCAGGGTACTTCTGTTTGTGCTGGCGCTGGCGGGGCCCGCATTTGGCCAAAGCAACTACGCCGTTCTTACGGGCACCGTGACTGATTCGCAGCATCTTCCGATTGGGGGCGCCGCGGTGGAACTCACGGCCGCAAGCACGGGGGCGGTGCGCCGGGTGGTCACCAACCAACAAGGACTCTTCGAAGCCCCGGGACTGTTGCCCGATGATTACGAACTGAAAGTCGGGGCGGCGGGCTTAACTACGGCAAGGCAGTCGCTGCGGCTGGAGGTGGGCCAGAAGCTGGCGGTGGATATTATGCTGACGATTGGCTCCCTCACGCAGGGGGTGAAGGTCACGGCGGGCAGCGAAGTTTTGAACACGACGGACGCCAGCGTCGGAGAAGTTATCGAGCCCACGTCCATTCGCGATCTCCCGCTAAACGGGCGCATGCTGGTTGACCTGGTTCTCACCGTGCCCGGCGCGCACGTCGGTTTTGGAGCGCAGACGGGATCCACGAATCCTCTCTACTGGCGCCCAGGACAGAGATCCGCTGTAGTTATCGGCGGGGCGCGGCCGAACGCGAACTTTTTCCTGCTTGACGGCGCAACAAACACGGATCCTACGTTCAACACGCAGAACCTGAGTCCATCTCCCGACGCGGTCAGGGAATTTCAAGTGGAAACGAGCAGCTACACCGCGGACATGGGAGGCGCGGGCGGCGGGCAGATCAATATCGTCACGCATTCCGGGTCCAGCCAACTACACGGAACGATTTACGAATTTCTCCGCAATGGAGCGATGGACGCGAGCACGTTCGATTCCATGGGCAACAATCACCTGGTGCAAAACAACTTTGGCGCCTCGTTTGGAGGCCCGCTCTTCGGAAAGAAAACGTTTTTCTTTGTTAATTATGAGGGCTTGCGCCTGGCGCAGGCCGACGCCCAGGTTTTGACGGTGCCCACGCAGGCCGAAATCAAGGGCGATTTCAGCAAGAGCAGCGTCAAGATTTACGATCCGACGACCGCGGTCAAGAATCCGAATTTCAACCCGAACCTGCCGACGGGGCCTAACAATTCTCCTTATACGCGCTCGCAATTTCCCAACAATCAAATACCGACCGGCAGGATCAATCCGCTTCTCGAAAGCTTCCTGATGCAATATGTGCCCATGCCAAACATGATGATGACAGCGGGAGCCGCTGATTCCAACAATTACCTCGATGTCCGCAACGAAAATCACATTCAGGACCAGGGCACATTTCGCGTGGACCACAATTTCTCGAACGGCGACACGCTTCTGGCGCGCTACTCCGCCGGAGGAGAAAACGGGTTTTCGCCGAGCAGCGGCGTGACCGCGACGACGGAGAATCTGCCGGGCTTTGGCGTGAACTTCAACAATCTGTCGCAACAGGCCGTGGGGTCATGGAACCACGTTTTTGCTCCCAACAAACTCAACACCGTCTCACTGGCTTTTTCGCGGCTTTCGATGGACCGCACTTCGCAGAACGACAGCGTGAACGACATCGTCGGCGCGCTGGGTATTCAGGGAATCGGTTTCGGCGGCAAGAATGCGTGGGGAGCGCCGTGGTTCGCGGCTCAAGGCTACACAGGAATTGGGGACACCTTCGCCGCGACTCCCATGCATGCCTGGGACACCACCATCGAAGTGCGGGATACCTATGCGTGGCAGCGTGGACGCCACGGAATGAAGTTCGGGGGTGAGTTCCACCGGTACATCTGGCCGATGTGGGGCTTTTTCCAGAACCGCGGCTACTACCAGTACACCACGGGGTACACCACTGAATTTGGATTCAATAACGGCAGCGGATCCGGATTGGCCAGCATGCTGCTCAGTCTGCCTGCCGTGAAACAACGCCAAGCCGGGATACCGCAAATGGATTTGCGGGCCTGGGGAACAGGCGCGTTCGCGGAAGATAGCTGGCAAGTGACGCCCACGACGACACTGAACCTGGGACTGCGCTACGAATACGCCAGCCCGCTCTACGACAAGGACAACACCAACACGAACCTGATTTTCAAGAATGGCGTACCTTCGGTTTTCATCGGCGGACAGTTGGGTTATCCACGAGGGTTGATGTATGCGAACAAGCACAACTTTGCGCCGCGGCTGGGAATTGCCAAAAACCTTCCAGGCGCGGGCCTCGTTTTCCATGCCGCCTATGGAGTCTTTTTTACGCCCGTGGATCTGAACACCTGGTGCAACCAGCGGCACAACGTTCCAAATGTTTTCCCGGAAACACAGCAAGCCGATAACTTCACTCCTCCGGCGCCCCTTTTCACCACGGGGATGAATTTTGGCACACCCGTTCTGGGCACGGGCACGCGGCCGGCGACTACGGTGAGCTTTACAGCCTTAGATGCACACGCGTCTGCGCAATACGTCCAGCAGTGGAACGGCTCGGTGCAGAAGAGTTTCGGACAAAACACCTCTCTTGAAGTCGGTTACATCGGGTCGCGCGGATTTCACCTACAGAGGGCGCACCTGATCAACAACACACTTCCCGGACCAGGGCCTCTTGGCCCAAGGCGCCCGTTCAAGACGCTTACTTTTGTGCCGGGTACAGTGCTGACGCCGAGCAGCACGGACGCGGTGGTGCAGAGTCAGACTTTCCCGGTCAGCACCATCAATTTGCTGGAAAACACGGCACAGAGTTGGTACGACGCAAGCTATGTGAATGTGCGGCGGCGTTATTCGCACGGGCTCAGCTTTCTGGCGAACTATACATTCGCCAAGAATCTGACCAACGCGCCGGACTTCCGCTCTCCGATGGACGAATCGTCGATTCCGCAGAACAATAACGCTCTGAACCTCGAAAAAGGGCCGGGCTGTGACGTCCGCCATCGCTTCGCGCTGAGCAGCGTTTACGAGATTCCCGCTTACCGCGGGCAGGAATGGCTGCGCCGCGTGACTCAAGACTGGCGATTGTCGACGATCTACCAGGCGGAATCGGGAATGCCCTTCACAATTTCTGTGTTTGGAGATACGGCGAATTCCGGGACAGTGCTGGGCGAAAACCCGATTCGAGCGAACGTCACGGGCCAGCCGGTGTTTGGCTCGGGCACGCGCACCGCGACAGAGTGGTTTAATCCCGCGGCATTTGCTGCGCCGCCGGCGTTTACCTACGGTAATGCAGGCCGGAACTCAGTTTATGGTCCACCTTTGCAGACGCTAGACTTTGCGCTGGCGCGAGCCTTCCGCATCAGCGAACGTATGAATTTCCAATTTCGCGCGGAAGCTTTCAACGCGCTGAACAAAGTCAACCTGGGCACACCGAATCGCTTCGTGAATACGCCTCAGTTCGGAACGATCACAATGGCGATGACCCCGGGACGGGAATTGCAGTTGAGTGGCAGGCTGTCGTTCTAGAATCCCAAAATCCTTGACCAATGTACTTCCGCGCCCGTGAAAGGTTGCATAATTCTGGTCAGCAGAACTTTGGTGATTCAACGGTCCGTCACCAGAGAAGTTTGAGGGCGAATTGGACCTGTCGAGCGGTGGTCGAGGTGCTGGTGATGGCGCCGGCGGTTGGTGAAACGCCGGAAGGAGTGAAGACCACGGCGTTGGGCAGGTTGAAATTCGCGCGGTTGAGCAGGTTGAAGATTTCCGCGCGGAACTGAAGTGTCAGGCGTTCGCGGATTTTCGTGTCCTTCATGGTGGAAAAGTCCCAGGTTGCCAGGCCCGGGCCGATCAGAGTGTCTCTTCCAACGTTTCCGTAGAAACCGAGGTTGGAGGGGACGTTCGCTGGTGCAAGAAATGCGTTGGGATCAAACCATTTGCCAGGGTTGCCAAGGATGATCGGTCCCGTGAACGCCGGGTTTTTGAACGGGCGCACTGGATTTCGCGTGTCGCCGTTGCCGGATGGGTTATAGCTGAGCTGCGGCGAAAACGGAAAGCCACCCTGCAGCGTCACAATCGAGTTGACCGTCCACCCGCCTACCAGGTTCTTCGCGAATCCCTGAACGTCGCCGAGCAAAAGCTTGCCATGGCCGATTGGCAGTGCGTACGAGGCACTGATTACCGCGACGTGCCGCACGTCGAAAGTGCCCAGTCCCCAATCGGAGTGCAAATTGAATGGATTGGAAGCCAGCGCCGGACCGCCTCCCGATGTTGTCGCGTTGAGTGAATCTCCGTCATCGAGAACCTTTGAGAAGGTGTACACGCCGCGCACAGTCAGGCCTGCGCTGAAGCGACGATTCACATCCACTTGCAGCGCGTTGTAGGAGCTGTCTCCTCTGGAGAACCACGTCCAGGTGTTGTTGAGCGTGGGATTGGCTTTGGTCGTGGTTGGAACGAAATACGATCCGGCCGGAACCGGCTGGCCAGCGAGGGCCGCGGGGAATCCAGGTGTCGCGGGAGGAACACCGCCGGGACCGGCAGGAGTGGCGACTGGATACGTTGCGGGACATGGCGATGCAGGGCAAATCACGGGGAACGGTTCGTTTGCGTCGATGCCAATCATTTCATGATAGCCATGC
>Ga0210384_10005273_pt1 | contig 14154 bp, 14 predicted proteins | sample IncBWH2MmetaG_FD_160574 | JGI IMG/M metagenome (GOLD analysis project Ga0210384, IMG submission 160574) | Forest soil microbial communities from Barre Woods Harvard Forest LTER site, Petersham, Massachusetts, United States - Inc-BW-H-2-M | ecosystem: Environmental > Terrestrial > Soil >...
CTTTACAACGAACTTCCAGTCTTCAGGTAACAGATTACACGTAGCAGAAGGTGACACAGTCACTGGCGAATACAAGGACAGAACACTGCCCGCTCCATACACACCAGCTGATCAGTTAAGATTAACATCGACAACATTCATTGGAACAATTGTCCCACCGCTTGAAAGAGCGCCGGCATCTAACCCAAGAATCGTTGACTCGTTTGGTAATGCATTAACATCAGTCAAGGTCAACCAACAGATCCAGATTACTGCTGATCTGACAAACGGCCAAGACAGAGATCAACCATTTGCATATCTAGTGCAAATACAGGATGCTAACGGAGTAACAGTCTCACTATCTTGGATTACAGGCACGTTAACTGGCGGTCAAGCTTTGAACCCAGCACAGTCGTGGACACCAACTGCATCTGGCACATACACTGCTCAAATCTTTGTATGGCAGAGCATTGATAATCCAAACGCACTGTCGCCACCACTATCAACTACAATAACTGTAGCATAGACTAGAAACATCTAACTTCCCCCTTTTTCCTTTTTTTGAAACACCTAACGGAAGTTATTGTAAAATATTTAGAACAACAACTAGTTTTATTATGAAAATAAAAGAAATTATCAAGATTTTGGTTCTTGTAATTGATAACTCTAGCATACCATAAAAATTCGTGTCACATTGCTTCCTTAAATAATATAAAAAACTCTTCGATCTCTGAAAATCTTCAAAACCCTTAAATAGAAAATGAAAACCACGTCAATTCAGTAAATGAAGAGTTTCATTGCGCTAGCAGTTGTTTGTTTAGTAGCTCTTGTTCTGGTACCACAAATTCATTTTGCTAACGCCGCTCTAGGAGGACAGGTTTCGGAAAAACAATATGTTAACATTAGAGCAGAAGTTTGGAACCTATTTTTCAGAATGACAACAGCTGCCTTTACAGTTGGGGCTGTAGTTTCAGGTACTATGATCTGGTTGTGTTGGAGATTTAGAGAGTCTCATCCAAAGAACAAAACGCCAACACGATGGGAAAGACTAGAGGACCCAACATTGGGTGACAGTGCAGAGGGTCACTAGATGGGTCACGACACATCAGAGTGGGTTTTTGTTGCAATAGTTATTGCCATCCTAGTTTATGTCGGTGTTGATTCGTGGAATATTGAAAAACTCTTGGAGGATGTTCCAGCAGATGCTGAGACAATAAAGGTCACAGGACAACAATGGTTCTGGAGCTTTGAGCATGCAGACGGAACAAAAGAAATTAGTACACTTCATCTAAAGAAGGGTCATGCTTACAACTTTGAAATCTCTTCAAAGGACGTAATGCACTCTTTTAACATTCCTGACTGGGTTGTATTTCAAGATGCAGTTCCAGGAAGAATTAACCATGCATGGTTTTCACCAGATCAAACTGGAACGTTTCCCATACAATGCAGAGAATACTGTGGATTATTGCATTACAACATGAGAGGTTCACTTGTTGTGGAGGATAACAAGTCTTGAGCAAAAACATTTTATTGACTTTACAAGTAATTCAAAACAAGGAGGGAGCTACATGGTATTAGAGCTACAAAAACCACGGCCTGTTTGGCAGATAATGTTTTCAACACATCACACTGATGTAGGTTATCTCTATACTGTAACATCTCTTGCGTTTCTATTCATGGGTGGTGTCCTTGCATTACTGATACGAACCCACCTATTTTTCCCTGGACAAGGTTTCATAATATCTGATTCTGTCACATTTAACAGAATATTTACTGTGCATGGTACTACAATGTTGTTTTTGTTTGCACTACCATTTGCTGCGGGAATAGGAAACTATCTTGTTCCAATAATGGTAAGATACAAAGATATGGCATATCCAAAATTAAATGCGGTTGCCTTCTGGATGGTTCCGGTAGGTGGTGCATTAGTATGGCTAGGATTTTCAGACACAACATGGGTTGCTTATGCTCCATATTCAGTTATTAGAGCTCCAGGTCCTGCTGCAGACATGTGGATATTTGGTCTTAAGATTTTGGGGGTTTCATCTATTTTATCATCAATTAATTTTATCGTAACAATACTAAAATGCAAACACCCTGACTTGCCTCTAAGAAGAGTGCCACTGTTTGCATGGTCAATGTTGACTGTATCGCTTATGACAGTTGTTGCAATGCCCACATTTGCAGCAGCACTAGTAATGATGCTAACAGACAGACTAGGAGTATCAGGATTCTTCAATCCGTCAGTGGGTGGAGATCCAATTGCATACTTGCACTTATTCTGGTTTACGTTCCATCCTGAAGTTTACATCTTCCTGTTACCAGCAATTGGGATGATGTATGAAATTATTCCAAGATTTTCAAGAAAACCACTATTTAGTCAAGGATCTGGAGTATTTGCTTTTGTAATGCTTGGACTAATTGGTTTCGCTTCATGGGGTCATCACATGTATTCTACAGGAATGGACTTTACGACAAAAACTGTTTTCATGATCGGAACACTTGCTGCAGTGCCTGCATCAGGAATGCATGTATTTAATTTCTTGGCAACAATGTGGGGTGCTAGAATAAGATTTGACGCACCAATGAAATTCATGGTTGGTGGAATAGCATTATTCTTTTCAGCAGGAGCAGGGGGTGTACTTAATACTGCAATGCCGCTTGACTTTATCACACACGGAACTTACTGGGTAGTTGGTCATATGCACTTGTTCCTTACTGGTACAATTGCATTTGGATTTGTTGGTATGATGTATTATATTTTCCCATTATTTACAGGTAGAATGTACAGTGAAAAATGGGCAAGTGTACAGTTTATCTTGATGATGTGGGGAACAGTCCAAGTATTCTTTACTCAGCACATTCTTGGATTAGAGGGAATGGCTAGAAGAATCTATGATTACCCTGCAGAATTCACCTCATGGACACAGCTAAACCAAATCGCATCAGTTGGCGCGTGGATTCTTGGGGCTAGTTTTGTAATCTTTTTGGCTCAACTAATTTATTATTCTGCAAAAGGCAAGGAAGCTAATATGAATGACCCATTCAATCTGGGTGGCAAATACTATTATCCATATCAAGCAAAGACGCCACATCACACAGGATATTGATATGAGTCATAGTGAACAAGACGCGCCAATACTCAGGACATCCACAGGACGGTTAGGTAAAATGTTGATAATCATTATAGGAATTCAGATAGTGGGAGGCGCACTATTTTTCACACATTATGATTTTTGGAATTCATATCTTCCAATTGCAGGGAAGCTACAAGAACAGGGTGAAGCTAAAAGTGCGGGGCAGGGAACTGCAACTGGAAAAGAAGTTGATGTTCCTTTGAAATTCGTCGAGTCTCCTGACTTTAAAAATTATGGATTTAATGCGCCTGTTGGGCAAACAGGCGCTAATCCCGAAGTAGATGTTACGGTAGGAGATAAGATAGTTTTTGATGTCACAAATGGCGGTAAATCATTTCATGCATTTGCAGTAACAGACTCTAAGACAGGACCTGGACCAGCTATTGAAGGCACTACAATTGGAACTGCTGATAATCCAATGAAACCAGGAGCAGAAGGAAAAATTACATTTGTTCCAGCAAAAGCAGGAGAATATTATTACATTTGTGCAGTTCCTGGTCATCGTGAATTGGGAATGGAAGGAAAAATAGAGGTGAGAGAAGCAGGATCATCTAGTTCAACAGCGTCATCAACAGCAACTGTAGCACCTACAGGTAACAAGGTAGAATTTTCTTTGAGTTTTGTTATGAGTACGGATTTCAAGGATTATGCATTTAATGCACTTACTGGACAACCAGGGCACAATCCAGATATCACAGTAAAATCTGGTGATACTGTCACAATTCACGTCAAAAACGACAGCAAGTCATTCCACTCATTTGGTGTAGTTACAGACCCAGAAGATCCAAACTCTGTTGTATGGAATGCTGCCTACAAAAGTGCAGATAACCCGATGAAGCCAGGCGAGACTGGTGATGTCACTTTTGTTGCAGGTGCACCAGGCACATATCATTACATTTGCACTGTGCCAGGTCATGCAGACTTGGGAATGAATGGCAAATTTATTGTGCAATAATTATGCATTTTAAATATCTAGCACTTGGTTCTCTTGTAATTTTATATTCTTTAATGTTTATTGGAGGATATCTCCAGGCAAGTGGACAAGGTCTCTCTTGTCCAGAATGGCCTTTATGTCCCAGTGGAATTCTTCCATCCGCAGAATATTTGACAGAATGGATACACAGATTAATTGCAGCAACAACAGGAGTGTTAATTGTCGCAACAGCAGTAGGAAGTTGGAAAGTAAAAGGTTCCGATCCAAAAATAAAAATAACTGGAACTTTGGCTGGAGTCCTTGCTGTTGCTCAAATTATGCTTGGAGCAATAGTGATTGATACCAAATTACATGCTGTGATTGTGGCAATACACAATGGTGCTGGAATTTTGCTTTTTGCAATGACCCTACTTACTGCATTATTTGCATTTAGATTGGCTAGATCACGTACCATACAAACTAATGTTTAGCTTTCATTCTTCGCTTTGTAATCCATGCCCAGATGATTATTGCAAAAGCTCCCAAACCACCTGCAGAAATTATGTATACAAAGATGGGTCCAAAGAGGTTTACAGCTGAAACATTGAATTGATAAGTTAATGTATCACCATTTGGCCCTGCATTATATAGATCAACTTCAACTACATGGTTTCCTGATTCGTGAAAAGTATAGGGCAAAACCCACTGACCACCATCATGACTTTGAGGAGGTATTGTATCAATTAATTTGTCATTATAGAAAACTCGTACTGCCATTCTAAAATGATCAACTTCACTATTTTGAGTATTAAATGAATTAAGATAACTAGTAGATTGTACATAATTTAAAACCCTAAATTCAAGTTTGAATGGTTCATTTGCAGCTGGGATTTCAGGTACAGTTGCTATTTGTACTTCATAATTGCCAATTGTTTCAGAATCAGAATTAAAGTTTGAGTGTGCGCTTGCGTTCTGAATTGAAGGAATTGCTAGAACACTCAAAAAAAATAACAATAAAAGACAACCAGATTTTGGCATTGATTTGTAATATTATTTCTTTAATATATTGTTACAAAGGTGATTCGATCATTGAAAATTAACAAAAGCTTTAAATCCAGTCTGACAAGAACGGGGAATGTATGGCTACTGTTAGTAAAACAATTGATATCAAAGCCAAAGTTTCAAACGTCTTCACTTATTTTGCAAGACCTGAACACATTTCTGACCAATTTGAAGAACGAGTAGGAATGACTGTTGTACCCATGGATGTTAAAGCAGGTATGGGCGTTGGAACTACCTTTAGAGTAATAGGTGACTTTGATGGCAAAAGACTAGAGTGGGATTGTGAAACAACAGAGTTCATCCCGGAACAAAAAATTGCAGCTAAGATGATTAAAGGTCCTTTCAAAAAGTGGAACATTGCTGTTGAATTCAAATCATTAGAAGAAAAACTAACAAGACTTACGATGATAGTAAATTATGAAATGCCACTAGGGCTACTAGGTGGAATTTTAAACAAAATTAAGTTTGCCAAGACAGCAGAAAAAGGAATGGAAACAGCACTTTACAAAGTTCGGGGACTCTTAGAAGGGAATGGTTCAATCCCTGTTTACATTACACTGGATGCATATAGAAAACTTTTAGAAGAAAAAGAAAAGATGAACAACGCACCAGTTTCTACTGTGTTGACAAGAATATTAGAAAAATACTCTCAAATCGAGACAGTTAAAAACTAAAATTAATTTTATTTCAACTCAAGTTTAAATAACGAACTTTGCGCTTGCTATTTTGCGGGTCTATGGCTCAGCCAGGTAGAGCGAGGGACTCTTATGATCTTTCAGAGAAATCCCTATGTCGTGGGTTCAAATCCCACTAGACCCGCTTTCATCTGTTGATGTAGCCCAGTTTTTGGATGTGGATAACCTATTGATTAAAAACATACTATTCAGGAAGATCAATTAATAATAATTCTGATTGCATTTTAGCTTCAATTGACAATTTCTTCGCGTTTTCTATTTTTGCCGCATCTTGTCTCTTCATGATATTGCCATCTACCTCTATTTTGCCATTAATTACAAACAAGTAGGCCTTTCTGGACAGATCAAGCTTGTGAAACACTTGAGCACCTTCTGATAAAGTTGATAAAAAAATACACATCCTGATGTATGTGCAACAAGTTTTAAGTCCTGGTATTATCTGGAGCAACCACAAGCAACAGCTTGTTTAGCTTGTCTTGACGCGAAATTTTTTTTGTTTGGAAATATCCATATCTGAAGCAACCTAAGAGAGTCAGTTTTGGAATGATTATACTCTGAATGCATTATTCCAGAACCTGCAGTCATTCTCAAAACCTCGCCTGGTTCTACAACTCCTGTGTTTCCAATACTGTCCTTGTGCTCTAGGATTCAATCAATTACATATGTTACAATTTCCATGTCGCGGTGCTGGTGAAAGTCAAAGCCCTTGTCAGGGGAATGGTGTCATCATTGAAGACTCGCAATGGCCCAAAATTCATCTTGCTTGGATCACAATATTCTCCAAAGGAAAAGTGGTGCGTTGTGTCAAGCCAGTCAAGCTTGGTTTGAAAATGTTCCTCAGATCTTGTTATTTTTATCATTATATCACATAACATCTAAATCGCTAATAAATACAAGTTGAAAATCTTTTACTCCTAAAAGGCTTAGCAAAATGATAAACACCTAAAATAGTGAAGCTGTTCACTAACATGGTTAACTAACAATGTTAAACAATTGTTTTATTTTAAACAAATAGTTAACAAATATGAAAAAATTCAAACGAGGAGCTGTCATTTAAAATGTCCGCAAGAAAATTTGTCTTAAAACAACAATACCGAACTTCTATGGGCATACTATCAGAGATTTTACAAATTATCATGGATGGGGGTATTGGAGGTGTAATAGTATCAGAAATATCTCGCAAGGCCAATCTATCTCATAATGCAACAGTTGAGAATTGCCAGAAGTTAATTAACGCGTGCCTAATCAATTCTGACAGAAAGGGAAGAAACTACATCTTTGTTGTTACTACAAAGGGAATCGAGTTCTTTCAAGAATTCAGGAGATTCCAAGAGGTTGTTCAAGAGATGAATTTGAGATACTAAAATAATATAATGGTATCAGTCATTTTGGAAAAAATATTTTAATGCATGCATTGACAGTCGATTAATTTGGTATCAAAAGTGCAATCGTGTGGTCCATCAGACATGGCATCAATTGGAATTTTTTTCATACATTCATCATGTCGACCCTTTTTACAGAACCAACAAATAGATTTTGTAGAATTATTTTGCGAATTTGTTTCCATAAAAATCTCTAATTAAAATACCGTTACATCTCCCGGCGCAGGAGAATGATCAGGCCTGTTTTCATGATATTCGATAAATTCTTTATGTGTTGTCTTTTGATGCTTTCGTAATTCTTCAATATTTTCAAAAATTTCATTACATAGATAGCACTTTGGTTTATGTTGATCAACCATAGATAGTACCATGTGATAGAATCGTGTTAGTGCTGTAAATGAATCTTTCAAACCTGATATTATTTAATTCTAGATTAAGACAATTTTAGATTGGAGTTAGCCATTCTGAGAATCGTTCATCTTTTCCCATTACTACATTCAAAAAAGCACTTTGAAGCTTTCGTGTTGTCCTGCCTGGTTTACCATCTCCAATTGTTATGTTATCAATTTCTGTTACTGATTTTACTTCTGCGGCAGTTCCAGTCATAAATACCTCATCTGCAACATAAAGATCTTCTCTATCGATATTAGCTTCTGTTACTAAAATTTCATCAGCACTAGCAATTTTTATGACGCTGTCTCTTGTTATGCCATTTAGAATACCTGCACTTGGTGGGGGAGTAAATATTTCATCATTATTTACAAGAAAAATATTTTCTGCGCTTCCTTCTGAAACCTTTCCACTATAATTTAGCATTATAGCTTCATCATAACCATCTTTTAGTGCTTCTACCCTGGCAAGTGCGGCATTTGCATAGTTTGAGGCAGCTTTTGCTTGCATGGGTTGGGATCTAGAATCTATTCTTAACCAACTTGAGACTTTACATCTTGCCCCACTTACTTTTCCAGCACTTGATTCGCCAAGTTTCCACTCCCAACATGCGATCGCAATATCGATTTTATTTGGGGTTGGAGTCAAACCAAGTACGCCATAACTATAGTAAGCAATTGGTCTGATGTAGCATTCTTTTAATTTACTTGCCTTTACTGTTTCTATTATGGCCTTAGAAATTTCATTTTTTGAATAAGATAATTTCATAGAATACATTTTTGCTGACTTGAATAATCTATCGATATGTTCTGGTAATCGAAATATCATTGAACCTTTTGGTGTATTATAACATCTAATTCCCTCAAAGACTGCAGTTGAATAATGCAATGCATGAGTAAGCACGTGCACTTTTGCGTCCTTAAATGGTACTAGTTTACCGTTCATCCATATTTTGCCTTGTTCTTTCATAGAAGAGGACACGGAATCTGGTAATTTAAAGAATTAATCAAGGTTTAGAGGGTGCTTGGAAATATTTGAGATCTTAGTTTTAGTTTTGGATACTGGGATTTCTTTAAATGTAGTTTTGAGATATTCATTGTTATGAATCAAATTCTCTCATTTGTTTCGGTTGCTCTCCTAGTAATTGATCTAGCTGGAAATGGATTTGAGATGAGAAGGATTCATCTCTCTACAGTAAAGGACGAGGATCTAACCTCAAGAAACATTTTTTTGAATAAAAAAACTGGAAGTGGTATGCTTTGATACTTGCCGCTCTCATCTTATGGGCAGTATCTAGTCGTACTAATGGATCTATATAGATCAGGTCTAAATATTGCCTATGTGTAGATATAATAACGCGTGTTTTGGGTAACGCCGGGCTGATTCTAGATATGAGGCCCAAGAATAAACCCACTTTGACTTCTACAGGTACAGGCTTGTAGGGGTCAACTGATTAGGCTAAACAACTATAATTTACAAATTATTTCTACATTAAATACCAAAAAGCAAGAAATAACTACCGCACTTCATTCGTTTCATTATGGTAAAAAGGAAATCTGGCAAACATTTGAGAATCGCAGACCAACATGCAGCACGCAGAAAAAGAAAGAAGTAATTTTCAATTTAAATCTACACAAATTTGATCTTTGATCTTTCAGCATAAACCGAACGAATTGCTTTTTCTATATTATCTCTAGCATCTTCAATTACTATTATAATTCGTGAAGTCTCTTCTTGAGCATCCATGTTAAGAATATTTAGACCAGCTTCACCTACCTTGTAACTAGCTTTGGATGCGATTTGTTGTACGCGCCACATTTCATCTCCTATCAAAGTAATAACACCTCTATTGTAAGTAATTGAAGCTAACGGATCAAATGCTAGGATATATCTTTCATTTCGTTTGACATAATCTGCATCAAGAAATAATACTCTAGTAAACTCTATATCGTCTTTTATATAAGGAGATAAAATTACAAATTCACTATATCTCTTGTCTTTTTCAAGAGATTCAAACAAATTCTGTGCAGCTACGCTTTCAATTCGAAATATAGCGCAGTTCTTCTTTCCTGTAACTATCTTTAGAGGATGACCATTCTTTTTTTTGGGATTCCTTTCAATCGTAGTAAATTTTTCGGGTCTATTCATGTCAGTTATTATGATTGGCATATCCACACCATTTTCCACAATCTCTTTTATTGCAATTGGATCAAGGATTTTCATTCCAAACATTCCTGCAATTCTAGCTTCGTTATAGGAAAGCTCTCTAATGTCTTCCAGCTCTTCTTTTACTATTCGTGGATCAGCTGAGAGAACGTCCCTATCCTTTTCAAAATCTATTCTAGTATGATATTTTTTGCTAAACAATATGCCAAGATCTGCAGCAGTTCTGTCAGAGCCTCCCCTTTCATAGGTTGTTTCTAGTCCATCAGTTGTTTTTCCAATAAATCCCCCAATAGATAATACATCATTTTTTTCTAGTAATGCTTCAACAGCATTTACGTTTTTAGAAGATTCTACAATTAGAAAGTTTGCAGATTCTATATTTTTGTCAGTTATAATTGGCCATGTATCAAATCCTATTACATCTGATTTAATTCCTTCACTTTTTAGAACATAATACATTACATAGGACATAAGTATTTCACCAGAATAAGCAAGAACTCTTGATCTCGTTTCATCCGCAAATTCTTTTTTTTGTATTGCATCTTTGAGTGCCTTTGACGTCTTTTCCAAAAAGGAATCAATTATTTTCTTACAGTCATCTTGGTATTTCTTATCTACAAATTCTAGTATTTTCTTATATGGTTTTTTTAACTCTTCTACGTTTACTGAATTTCCTTCCTCAGCCCTTTGACCTATTTTTAAGGCGATGTCTGTAAGAGATCTTTGTTCACCATCTTGGTCAGTTAATGGAGCAGAAAAGACAGCAATTACTTTGGCATCTTTCTTTAATTCGTTAATTCGTTTGATAATGACAGGGATTAACTTACCGTCAATTCCTATTGCACTTCCACCAAACTTTGCAATTACAAGATTTTTCAAAACTTAATTACAAATCTTAAAATCCTTGTATAAAGTATTGGGTAAAAACGAAGTTCTTTCTGTAACTTAGTCGTGGAAGAAATGATGGCTTTGTTATGTTTATGAATTGGTATCAATTATACGCATTCCTTAAATCTTAAATCTAATCTTGACAAATATGTCATTTTTAATTTTTAGGGTGAATTCAATTGAATGACCTAATACAAGGTGAGCTATTTAAAGACAAAAATACAAATCATATTTTACAATATGTTCCTGAGGTAGGTTTAGTACATAACGAATTGTTATGTAAAGAAATAACCGGCTGTATTAATTTTCAACAAAATAATTAAAATTATAGTTCTCTGATCAAGTTTGCAGCTGTTTGTGCACCATCAAAATTTACTTGAATTCTTTTTTCATTAATTTTTTCAGGAATCAAAAATTCTAAACGAAATAGATCATCAAAAGAATAACCCACATTTTTTGCATTTTCTTCTTGTTCAAAATGTCCTTTTATTGGTATGAAAATGCCTGGAGTTCCATAGCATTTGGATTCATCAATTGTTGATTTTCCTGCAAGGGAAATAATCAAATCTGCTGCGTAAACGATTTCATGCAAATTGTTTACAAACCCGAGATTTTGCATCCTATCATTATAAATTTTCAATGACGGTCCAGAAACAATAACAAGTTCTGCATCTATCTTTATTTTTTCAAAAGTTTCTATCACTTTATCAATCAAAAATTCACCAGCATTTGTTCCTCCTATGCTTACAACAATTATTTTTTTATTAAATGAAAATTTTTTCCTCAATTCATTCCTTGTTTGTTGAATCCTTCTTACAATTGGTCCTACTCTTATTATGTTGCCTTCGTTGGGGCCATCCTCAGGGAGAATTACAAGATCACATTTTTGGATTATCTCTCTCATGGAACGATTCATCTTTTTTTCAATTAAGGAACCTATCCCACTTACAAATTTTGTTTCTAAAATATCAGTAATTAATACAGATTTTAGATTTTTTTCTTGTCCTATCATAAGCGATGCAAAATCTTCATCACTTACAATAAGGTTAGGTTTTCCTTTTTCTATAATTCTTGATGAGATTGCCTTACATTCCTTATAATATGAATAATATTTTAAAAGCCATCTTAATGGATTTTGTAATCTTCCATTTTTGATAACAAAAGGCGGAGGGCGATATACATCTTCCACATCAAAACCATATTCCAAAAATAATCGTGGTGCTCCTTGCCCACTAACAAATTTTGTAGGTATTTTATCAAGATATTGAGCAATAGCTATATCCCGCGTTGCATGTCCCAGTCCTATTGGACTTGAAAAGAAAATTATTTCACTCATAATTTGAATTCAATTAGTGATAATTTCTGCGTTTTTCTTTTCATCCAAAATTCTCAAAGTTTAAATGCATTTTTAATCGGAGCTTTGCTTGGGTCCATAGTCCAGCTGGTTATGACGTCGCCCTTACACGGCGAAGATCCAGGGTTCAAATCCCTGTGGACCCATTTTATGTCTAGATATTGAACCTTAATCAAGAAACGCACCAAGATCTTGATTTCAACAATCCAAGTTCAATTATTAGTGCAGTGCTTCAATTCTTCCCTTATGTTTTTCCTTATACAATGATTTACAGGAAGTGCAACAAAAGAATCGTTCAAAGTTTGCAAATTTCAAAATACTTGGCCTCCCGTGAACAGATCCTTTACAATAATCACATGACAATTTCACAAGCATTCCTTTGTCAAGTTTTATTGGATGACTTTTGGTTGCTCTGTCTCTAATTTGGTCAAGTTTTATGCTTGTCTTAGTTTCAAGCTTCCCCAAGTCCAAATCTAAAGTGACTGCTTTTATCAGACCTACATTGACAAGCCTTTCATATCTTGTCAGGACAGTAGGTGAACTTACCTTAATCTCACGTGAAATTTGCCGAAAAGACTTTCTCCCATCCTTGATAAGAGATTCTAGCAACGCAAGATCAATATCGTCTAATCTGAAAGGCATATACAGTTTGTTACACGCTCACGCATATCTATATTGTGTACTTTACAATTGTAAAGATCTGATATTAAGTAGACCGTTGTAGTATTATGAATTAATGGATGTAAAATCAGCTATTGAAGATGAAAGCCAAACAAAACGAATGGCAATAAAAATAGGCGGAATGCATTGTGCTGGCTGTGTAAACTCTATTCAAAATTATGTCTTGGAACAAAAAGGCGTAAAAAAATGCGAAGTAAACTTAACAGCTGAGAAAGCTGTTCTAGAATTTGATCCATCATCAACAAATCTGCCAGCAATTGAAAAAGCAATAGAGGAAATTGGCTACAAGGTAGTTTATGAGAAACTCACGATAAAGATTAGTGGAATAACTGATTCTAGTGATGCCAATAGACTAGAAAAACACTTACAAGAACTTGAAGGTGTCAAATATGCTTCAGTAAATTATGGAAACGGGCAGGTCTTAGTTGAATACAATCAAGCCTTGCTTTCTCTTTCGGATATACGATCAGTCATAAACAAAAGGGGTTATCAAATATTGAGTGAGGATCTTTCTGCATCAGCAGAAGAGATTGAAGCAAAAAATCTCAAAAAGTTGTTTGTAATTGGTCTAGTTTTTACAATTCCGATTGTGATCTTAGTTTATCCGGAATACATGCCGTTTGTTCCATTTGCAGGGACTGCAACAGCAGCATATCTTCTCTTTGCACTTGCTAGCATAGTGCAGTTTGTAACAGGAAGCAGGTTCTATGTTGGGGCATACCGAATTTCCAAAATGAAGTCAGCAAATATGGATACGCTAGTTGTCACCGGAACAACTGTAGCTTACCTGTTTAGTGCGTTCAATACATTTCCTAATCCAGTCTGGCATAACATCTATTATGACGCTTCCTCAGTTGTCATAACTTTCATAATTCTTGGAAAATATCTTGAAAATAAAACCAAAGGTAAAGCCTCTTCAATAATCAGAAAGATGTTAGAGCTGCAACCAAAGACTGCAAGAATCAAAAAAGACGGAGATGAGTTTGAGGTTCCAATCGAACTCATCAAAATAAGTGATGTAATTGTTGTTAGACCAGGCGAAAAGATCCCAGTTGATAGTATTGTTCTTGAGGGAAATTCTGCAGTTGATGAATCTGTGGTTACCGGAGAATCCATGCCAGTTGGAAAAAAGTCGGGAGACGTGGTTATAGGTGGGACTGTAAACAAGGAAGGATTTCTTGTAATTAGAGCCGATAAAGTAGGAAGTAACACCATGCTTGCTCAGATAGTCAAGCTGGTTGACGATGCGATGGGTAGAAAACCGCCTATGCAACGAATGGTGGATAAATTTGCTGGATACTTTGCTTTCATCGTTATGGCTATTGCGTTTGGTACTTTCTTGACATGGTTTTTTGTTGTACCATCAGGAGAACATCTTATTGGCACTGCACTCATACCAGCAGTCGCCATACTTGTTGTTGCATGTCCTTGTGCATTGGGATTAGCTACTCCAACTGCAGTAATGGTTGGAATGAGTAAGAGTGCTCAAAATGGCGTGATATTCAAA
>Ga0210384_10005274_pt1 | contig 14153 bp, 10 predicted proteins | sample IncBWH2MmetaG_FD_160574 | JGI IMG/M metagenome (GOLD analysis project Ga0210384, IMG submission 160574) | Forest soil microbial communities from Barre Woods Harvard Forest LTER site, Petersham, Massachusetts, United States - Inc-BW-H-2-M | ecosystem: Environmental > Terrestrial > Soil >...
TCAATCCAGCTACTTCGACGTTCGCAACCAGTACATCGCTGCTGACACGGCGTCGCAGATGCTCAAAATCTACCGCGAAGGGTTAATCCCACAAGCGCTGGCGACCTATCAGGCGGGACTCGCATCGTACCAGACCGGCACACTTGATTTCGAGAGTCTATTTTCAACCTTCATGGATGTCCTCAATTTCGACGGCGAGTATTGGAAAACGCTGATGGAACACGAAACAGCTCTGGCTCGAATCGAGCAAATTACCGGCGTGCCGCTTAACTAAAGGAGTGATTATGCAACGCTACAGGACCGCTTTCTTCGCGATGCTCGCCACAACGCTCCTTCTTGCTGGAGCGGTCGTCTTACTCTGGTTCGATCCGAAAGGCGTGAGAGCGCGGATCTCGTCCGTGTCTTCGGAACAGACTTCGGCAAGCGTAAGTTCACCCCAGGGAGCTGAACCACCGCCATCCGGCTCAAACCCAACTGAGCCAAATCTGGTCCCGGTCACGCTGACACCACAGCGGATGCAGAGTATTGGCGTTAAAACTGGCCCGGTGGAGTACCGGCAAGTTCGCGATGAAATCCAAACGACTGGAAACGTTGAAGCGGACGAAACACGACTCACCCAGGTTCAGGTTCGCTTTGCCGGTTGGATACAGAAGGTTTTCGTGGACTCGATTTTCAAGCAGGTGCAAAAGGGCGAGCTGCTGTTAACGATCTACAGTCCGGAACTAGTCAGAACTGAAAACGAATACCTGTTGGCAAAGCAGAATCGGGAGCTGCTAGCGCAAAGCACCGTTCCCGGTGTCGCATCCGGTGCGGGCACGCTTTTATCTTCTGCGATGGAGCGACTGAAGCAATGGGGAATTCCAGAGCGCGAAATTGCTGATCTGGAAACTACTGGTCAGATCAAGCGCGAAATGGAAATCGATTCTCCGGCATCCGGATTCATCGTTGAGCGAAATGCGCTCCCCAATATGTATGTCCAGCCGGGCACGAAACTCTACTCGATAGCGGATTTGTCATCGCTCTGGGTGTATGCCCAGGTCTTCCAAAATGACATCGGGCGCGTCAAAGTCGGAGATTCGGCGGCCGTCACCGTGGACTCCTATCCGGGACGCACATTCCCTGGACGGGTCAGTTTCATTTCGCCGCAACTTGATCAAACCACGCGGACCGCTAAAGTGCGGCTCGAGATTCCAAACCCCGGCATGAAGCTGTCGCTCGGGATGTTCGTAAATGTAAAGCTCGACTTGGCGCTGGGACGCCAATTGGTGATCTCCGCTTCGGGTGTGTATCAGTCTGGCACGCGCCAGATCGCCTTTGTCGATAAAGGCGATGGACACTTTGAGCCGCGCGAGATTGAAGCCGGTGCGCGGGCCGGTGACGACCTTGTTGTTGTAACGAAGGGACTCAAGGCCGGAGAACATATCGCCACTTCAGCGAATTTCCTGCTCGACTCAGAAAGCCAGCTCCAGGCGGCCATGGGAAGCTTTGCTCCTCCACCGCCCGGCGCTGGCGCAGCACCCGCGATAAACGCTCCGACAGGGCAGGTGTCCGTCGACTTCTCCTCCACGCCGTCACCACCGCACAAGGGTGCAAATATATTTCGCGTCAAACTGACCGGCGCCGATGGCGCGCCTATTACAGGCGCTTCGGTGACCGTGACGTTTTTTATGCCCGCGATGCCAGCGATGGGAATGGCGGCGATGCGCAATGTAGTCACTCTGGGCGATAAAGGCGGCGGTGCTTATGAAGGACCTGGCCAACTGCAGTCGGGCGGAAGTTGGCAGGTCACCATCGTAGCGACAAAAAATGGCCAGACTATCGCTCAGAAACAATTGTCAGTGACAGCAGAAGGGGGCATGTAGGTGATGGCGCGCTGGATCGACTGGTGTGCCCGAAACCGCTTTCTAGTCTTCACTGGCACGGTTCTTCTAGTGCTCGCGGGCGTCTGGGCGATGAACCGGATTCCGCTCGATGCTCTACCGGACATCTCAGACGTGGAGGTGATTATTCACACTCCGTGGGAGGAGCCGCCCAATATCATCGAGGATCAGGTTACATATCCGATAGTTACCGCTCTGCTGGCCGCGCCCAGCGTGAAGGCTGTACGGGCGCAGACGATGTTCGGTGATTCCTACGTGTTCGTGGTTTTCGAGGACGGAACCGATCTCTACTGGGCGCGCTCCCGGGTGCTTGAATATCTCCAGCAGATCCAAGGGCGGCTGCCGTCAGGCGTACACCCGACGATTGGTCCAGACGCTACCGGCGCTGGCTGGGTTTACGAATACGCGCTCGTGGACCACAACCACCGCTACAGTCTCGCCGACTTGCGCAGCTTGCAGGATTGGTTTCTGCGTTACCAGATCGCCACTGTTCCAGGAGTAGCCGAGGTCGCGAGCATCGGCGGCTTCGTTCGCCAATACCAAGTGCGCCTCGATCCGGACAAACTCCGTGCGTATAACATCCCGCTCTCAACCATAATCGACAAGGTTCGGGATAGCACGAACGAGGTGGGCGGAAGGCTAATCGAGCTCGGCGGCGCCGAGTACATGATCCGCGGCCTTGGCTACCTGCGCTCATTATCCGATCTGGAGACGGTTCCGGTCGCGAGCAAGAACGGAACAGCGGTCCTGATTAAAGATCTCGGGAGTGTAGCGTTCGGACCGGATATCCGCCGCGGCGTTGCTGAATGGAACGGCGAAGGAGAAACGGTCGGAGGCATCGTGGTGATGCGCTACGGCTTGAATGCGCTGAATGTCATCTCAGGCGTGAAGAGGAAGCTGGCTGAAATCTCCGGGTCACTACCGCCAGGAGTGGAAATCGTGTCGGGCTATGATCGCTCGGGTTTGATCCAAGCTTCTATCAACACTCTGAAGCGGGACCTGATCGAAGAAGCCGTCATTGTCAGCCTGGTAATCATCGTGTTCCTGTTTCACTTCCGGTCCGCGTTGATTCCGATCCTGACCGTGCCGATCGCCGTCCTTGCATCCTTTATTCCCATGTATTACCTGCAGGTCAGTTCCAACATTATGTCGCTGGGTGGGCTGGCGCTGGCTATCGGAGTTCTGGTGGACGCGGCCATCGTGATGGTGGAGAACGGCTACCGGCACTTGTCCGAGGCACAGCAGACCGCCGAAGTGGAGTCGCGCAGCCTCTCGAAACGTGAGCGGACTAAGATCCTGCTTGATGCGGCGAAGCAAGTTGCTCCAGCACTCTTTTTTTCCCTACTGATCATCGTTGTCTCATTCCTTCCTATCTTCATGCTGGAAGCGCAGGAAGGGCGGATGTTCCGCCCCTTGGCCTGGACCAAGACTTTGGCTGTCGGGTTTTCGTCGGTGCTGGCCGTCACCCTAGTGCCGCCGCTGATGCTGATGTTCATTCGCGGCCGCTTGCGGCCGGAATCGAGGAATCCCGTTTCGCGCGTCACCCAAGCGATCTATCTCCCGATCCTGAAAGTCTGCCTTCGGTTTCCAAAAACGACGTTGCTGTTGAACCTCGCCTTTCTTGCTGTGACCTTCCCGCTCGCATTCAAAATAGGCAGCCAATTCATGCCGCCATTATTTGAAGGCGCAGCCCTTTACATGCCTACCGCGCTGCCTGGCATATCGATCGGGCAGGCAACACAACTGATGCAGGAGCAGGACCGCGTTTTACGCTCCTTCCCCGAAGTGGCCAGTGTTTTTGGCTCCATCGGTCGTTCCGAGAGCGCGACCGACAATGCGCCGCTGGACATGTATGACACAACGGTCACCCTGAAACCTCGGGAGCTATGGCGTTCTGGCCTCACTTACGAAAAGCTGATCTCGGAAATGGACGCCAATCTTCAGTTTCCCGGTCTGACGAACACGTGGACGATGCCAATAGAGAACCGCCTCGACATGGAACTCACCGGTATCAAGACGCCCGTCGGCCTCAAGATCCAGGGACCAAACCTTGATGGCATTCAACAACTAGGACAGAAGATTCAGCAGATTCTGGGCGGCCTTCCCGAGATGAGGTCCGTATTCGCAGAACGCGTTGCTCAGGGGTTTTACGTCAACGTGGAGGTGAACCGCCTGGAAGCCGCGCGTTACGGACTCACCGTGGGCGATGTGCAACGCGCAATCACCTCCGGAATTGGCGGCGAAAACGTCGCTGAGAACGTCGAAGGCCGGGAACGCTATCCGATAAATATCCGCTACGCACCGGATTTTCGGGATGACCTGGAGAAGCTCAAGGGTGTCGTAATCGCGACGCCTTCGAACGCACAGGTGCCACTGGGCGAGCTCGCCAAGGTTTCCTTCTCCAAAGGCCCGACGATGATCCGGGATGAAGATGCTGCCCTCACCGGATACGTTTACCTGGATCTCAACACGCGCGACTATGGCGGGTTCGTCGACAAAGCCAGCAAGCTCCTCAGGGACAAACTCGTACTGCCGCCGGGTTATAGCTTCAAGTGGTCCGGTGAATACGAATTCGAGTTGCGCGCGAAAGAGCGCCTGAAGATCATCTTGCCGGTCGTCTTCTTAGTGATCTTTCTACTGCTGTACATGGTTTTCCATTCCGTCATGGAGGCGCTGGTTTTGATTTTCCCGACCGTCTATGCGATGACCGGAGGGCTGCTGTTGCAGTGGTGGCTTGGCTATAACTTCAGCGTCGCCGTGTGGGTGGGCTATATCGCTCTTTTCGGTATCGCCGTCGAAACAGGGGTTGTGATGGTGGTGTACTTACACGACGCCCTTGACCGCAAACTCGCCGCAGGGCAGCCGCTCAAACCGGAAGATATTAAGGACGCAGCCATAGAAGGCGCTGTGCATCGCCTTCGTCCCAAGTTGATGACTGTCGCAGCAGTTCTCGCGAGCCTGATTCCAATCTTGTGGGAGTCCGGAGTGGGTTCGGATGTGATGAAGCCGATCGCCGCGCCGATTGTCGGTGGCATGATCACGTCCACGATTCACGTATTGATCTTAGTCCCCGTCTTTTTCGTGATGCTGAAGACCCGCGCCCTACGACGGGACAGCCTACGGAGCGCGGGAGAAGCGGATGTTGAGGAGTGAATTGTAGTTCGAGGTGTTTGAGCATTTTGCAGGCAGTCTAAATCTCAATCTCAAGAAAGGTGGTAACTGATGAACATTCGAGGACGCATTCTTGCAGGAGCGCTCGCACTTGGGTGCTTGCTGGCGGTTAACAGCTTTGCCCAAGATAAAGCGAAGGCGAAAGCGAAGCCGCTCACGTTCCACGGCAAAGTTGAGGCGGTCACCGATAAAGGCCTGACCGTCAACGGAGAAAAAGTCGAAGGCTGGATGGACGCGATGACCATGACCTATCCCGTCGACAAGCCGGAGGTACTGAAGATGGTCAAGGTTGGTGACCAAATCATGGCCACGGTCTATGAAGGCGACACCACGCTCCACAACGTAATGACCATGCCGATGGAAAAATCGGATAAGCAAAAGTCTAAGAAGTGATGCCAGAAGCGTTTTGAGGGAGTTTTCCCGGCGGAACCCTTGCACGGATAAATGCGTCAACAATCCAGCCATGTAGCTGAGGTCCGCGTAGACATGACGCTTTGCGGCAAAGTCGAAACACCGGCGTGTTGCAACTTGAGGAAAGCAGCAGCTACAAAATTGACTACATGCCGGATTTTGCAGTGTAGATGATTCCCATAACTGATTGAAAAACCAGGAGTTATATTTACGTAAATCGGGCCTACCCATGTCTTGGGCGCAGGGGGTCGGGCGTTCAAATCGCCCCGCCCCGACCATATAAGAGGAGGAGCGAGGCTACTATTATATTATTCGCTGCCGCCTGTCGAGATCGTAGTTTTCTGATGGGCGGAGTCCAAGTCTCTGGCATGGCCTACTCGCAGCAAGATTCGATTGTGCAGTGGAAACACAGCGTACTGGTTGGCTTCCAGAATGACGTGGCGCCCCGGTTGCCGATCATTCCCCGCAAGATGCTCAGCACACCGCCAGCAGCCGTTCCTTGAGTGTCGCCTGCACCTCCGGCGACAGCTTCGCGCCGTGGTGCGCGACGTAGAACACGTCGATGGCGCGGTTTCCCTTAGTGTCGATCAGCACCACGTCGATATTGCAGGCCGCCGAGGAAAGCACGGTCGCGAGGCTATACAGCAGCCCGGGCCGATCTTCGGTAATGATTTCGACCAGCGTCGCGGTTTCGCACGCCTCCGAATCGAATTGCACGGTGGGTGGCGCGCCGCGGCGCTTGGGGTCCGGCTGCGCGCGATTGCGCAACAGCCGCTGGACGTCGGTCTTACCGGTGGCCACCTTGCGGATCAGGTCCTTGAGGCGCTCGGATTCCGGCGGATTCAACTCGAGCGTGCGTTTGGTATCGGCGAACACAAAGGTATCAAGGATCAGGCCCTTCGCGTTGGCAAAGGCCTCGGCCTTGAGGATGTCCAGACCGAAACTGGAGATGGCGCCGGCCAGTGAAGCGAACAGGAATGGCATATCGCGCGCGACCACGATCAACCGGTAGGCGCCCTCGATGCGGTCTAGTTGCACGGCGACCCCGGTCGGGCGGCTCAGCTCGTAAAGCTGAGCGTGGGCTTCGATTTCAACGGGCGGATGCGTGCGCAGATAGCGGACCGGAAACCCACGGATGAACTCAGCGCGTCCCGCCAATTCCTTGGGCAATTCTTTGGGCAGTTCTTTTATGCGTTCGGTTTCGAGCTCGCGCGTCAGCTCATGCTGGGTGATGCGGTAAACGCGCCAGAGTTGCTCCAGACGCCAAGGCGTCATGGCGCCCGGATTCACGGCGGAAATATCGGCGTAGGTCAAGACGGCCAAAAGCTTCAGCCATTCGATAGTGCCTACTCTATCCGCCAGGCCGCGGGCGGTGGTGGGGTCGGCCAGATCGCGCCCGGTCATCACTTCCGAAAAATCGAGATGATGCTCAATCAGAAACTGGACCGCGGTCTGCTCCTCGGCGGTCATGCGGATGCGCGCCATGGCTTGCTTGGCCAGGTCCACCGAAACCCGGGAGTGATCACCCGAGCGGGCACCTTTGCCGACGTCGTGAAACAGAAGCGCGAACAGCAGCACCGCGGGATTGTCGATTTCAGAGAGCAGACCCGCGAAGCGCTCGAGCGTTGCATCCTTGGTATCGCGCAGGGCAGCCAGGCGCTCGATGGTGACCAGTGTGTGCTCATCCACGGTGTAGCGGTGATAGAAATCCATCACCACCAGGCTCACGATGTTCTCCCACTCGGGGAAGATGACGGAAAGCAACGCGGTATTGTGCAGGGTTCGCAGCGCCAGCGGCGCGTACGGGAGCGACAACACGGCTTTGAGCAGGGGCCATAAGGGCTGGGGCGATGCGCAATAGGCGGCGAAGCTGTCACGCGCGGCCTCCAGGCGCCGCTCGGTCTCGGCCGAGGGCGGGATTCCGTGCCGCCCGATGAATTCGAGCAGCCGGAAGACCACACCCGGGTCGCTTGCGAGCAGTGCGGCGTTGCGCAGAAACACCCGCTCCCGCGAGACCGTGAAATCCGCGTTCGATAAACGCGAGCGCCAGTCGCGGAAGCTTCCCAGCAAAGAACTGTCGCTTTTTTCGCACACATCCAGCGTGCGGCGCGCTTCGCTGAAAATCACGCGGGCGTTTTTGAAATATTCACGCATCCACGCCGCCGGCGTCTTCACGGCGGTGAAGGGCTGTTCGACGATTTTTTCCTGCGCTTCGAAATTCAGGACGTTCCGGTCGCGCCCGAAATGGTAGTGGAGGAAACAGCGGAGCGAGGAGATGAACTCGGTGGCTTGTTCGAGCGCGCCGTTCTCGGTCTTGTGCTCCGGACGGAGCCGGGCCAGCCAGGCGATCATGTGCAAATCGCGCAATCCCCCTGGGCTTTCCTTGACGTCAGGCTCCAGGTGATAGAGAGTGTCCTGATACTTGCCATGGCGCGAGCGGGTCAGCTCGCACAGATGCCGGCTGAGCCTGGCGCCCTGTTTCGCCAAAAACACGGGCAGCCGCGCTTCGAGCTTGGTGTATAATTCCTCATCGCCGGCCAGGAAGCGCCGGTCGAGGAGGCTGATGTTCAGCTCTACGTTCTGCTCGTGCACCTCGCTGCATTCGGCCAGGGTGCGGACTGAGTGACTGAGGCGCAAGCCGGCGTCCCACAGCAGGCGCACGAACTCCGATAGAGACTCTTTGATCCCGGCAGACTGGGTCTCGCTTTCGAGCAGGATCATGATGTCGATGTCGGAATACGGGAACAATTCGCGGCGTCCGAATCCGCCCACGGCGAGCATGGTGGCGCGCCGGGGGAAGGCCGTTCCCAGAGTGGATTGGAACGCATCCACTGCCATCCGGTCAATGATTGCGGTGAGGCCGTTCTGCACGCCCCGGGCGTCACCTGACACGAAAAACTCGTCGCGAATTCGCTGCCACGCTGGGCTGGATTGCAGTTTTTCGAAGCTCTTCGGAGCCATGTCCGCCCGGGTATTCATCGCATTCCCCACAGGCTTTCAGTATCACGCAACGGGCGGAGAGGCGGAAGCGAAACTCTCTATGGGGTTAATCGAAAAAATTGATGACGTCGGGTTTTGGAAGCTAGAAGTACAAGGCTTACAATGGTGCGAGGCTTGACCTCGATGGAAGCTGGCGCGAAATGCGGACTCTGGTTTTTGGCCATACTTTTGACTGCCTGTTCAGGTCCCGCGCCATCAGTTGCCCTCGGCCAGTCTCTCTACCAGGAGAACGGATGCGCCAGTTGTCATGGTCCATCGGGACGGGGAGACGGGCCGATGGCGGAATCGCTTTCGTCCAAGCCCATTAACCTTCGCGATCCCACCCTTTTCAAGAAGGGCTCCGGAGAAAGCGCGATCGCCAAGACTCTAGGGGAAGGCGTTTTGAGCGCCCAAGGCACCACGCCGCAACTGCATCACTCCCACCACGAGTTTTCGATGCCCAAGTTCGACCATCTCACCGAACTTGAGCGCCGATCGATCGCCTTATACGTCATTTCATTCCGTTACACTGCTAACCAGAAAGAATAGCCACAATGAGAAACACGATACCTCAAGGGCGGGCAGGCCTGATATTTTGTATCGCCGGAGTGCTTTTCGCGGGAGGATTGGCGGCGCAAGAAGCCGCGGTCGTGGCTCGCGATGGCTGGGTTCGCATGCCATTGCCATCGAAGAGCGAAGCGGCGCTCTATATGGTTCTCGAGAATCACAGTGCCCAACGGCGATTCGTTGTCTCCGCCACCACGGATGCGGCCGCGAACGCCGAGTTGCACGAAATGACGATGGAGAAGACGGTGATGCGCATGACCCCCGTGGCGAAGATCGGCATCTCGGCCCACGGCAAGACCTCTTTCAATCCGAGCGGATATCACCTGATGCTATTTGGCCTGAAGACTAAGCCGTCGATAGGCGACACGATCAACGTCACGCTGAAGCTGGACGATGGCAATACCGTGCCGGTAACGGCGACAGTTCGTAAATAGAATAGAGTCTAAATACAATGAAACCGGCGTGCTATTTGGTAGTTCTCCTCTTCGCCATCTGCAGCCTGGGTTGTCATCGGACGGTGGAGTTGCCCGTCTTACCGATTGGCGGTGACTTCAAGTTAACCGACCACGACGGCCGGGCCTTTGAACTGTCCTCGCTGCGCGGCAAGGCGGTATTGATCTTCTTCGGCTATACATCGTGTCCGGACGCATGTCCAACGACGCTCTCCAAGCTGTCGTCGGTCTACCGGCGGTTGGGGGATGACGCGAAACGCGTCAAGACCCTGTACGTCTCGGTCGACCCCGAGCGGGACACGCCAGCCGTGCTGAAAGCGGATCTCGGAAGTTTCCAGCTCGATGCGCTGGGCCTAACGGGTACGAAGGCCGAAATTGACAGGGTTGTGGCGCTCTATGGGGCGGAGTACGAAATCATCCCGACGCCGAACTCCGCCGCGAAGTACACCGTGGCGCACAGCACTACTCTGTACGCGCTTGATCCGGCCGGCCGCGTGCGACTCGAATTTCGCTACGAAGCGCCTCCCGACGAGATTGTAAAGGGCCTACGGGCAATCCTGGCTGCGCGTACATAACTTGACCCCTGCGGCTTGCGCAGCGGATTTCGCGGCGGAAGCGAAGCTCTCTATGGGGTCAATCGAAAAAATCTATATGCGGCGGGCGCAGGGGCCCTATGGGGTCAATCCAAATTATCTATTAGCCAAGCGGCCCGGTAGCCGATAGAATACCCATTATTCGCAGTTGTCTCATGCAAGCCACGCCGCTTGCGAATATCAGTTCCAACATTCAAAAATCTGGGAGGTTCCATTGAAAAACTTGACGAAGCGTACTCTATTCGCAGGCCTGGGTCTGCTAGCGATGGCGTGGCTGGTTCAGGCGCAGGAAGCGCCCGCACCCGCGCAGACTCCTCCAGCGGCAGCGCCCGCCGCGCCTGCCGCCCCGGCGGCGCTCCCCACTCCTGCTATAACGGGTCCGCTGGCGGGCCTTCCCCCCGCTATCTTCGATGCCGGACCTTTCGGCAAAATCGCCGTGAACGGCTTTCTTAGCGGCATGGGCATGGTGCAGACTAGTCCCATTCCAGGCGATAGCACCAGGCACGCGGATCTGAGCAATGGACAGGTCTTTATTCAAAAGACCGATGGCTGGTTTCAGTTCTACCTGCAAGCGGGCGCTTACACCCTTCCGGCCTTGGCGACGCCGTTCCTCGGGACCAACGATACGCTGACCAACACCTACGGCCCGGTGCCGGTGGGCTTTCTGAAGCTGCAGGCGGGGAAGAACACCTCCTTCATGATCGGGGCCCTGCCCACACTGATCGGCGCCGAGTACACTTTCACTTTCGAAAATATGAACATCGAGCGTGGCCTCGTGTGGAACCAGGAAAACGCCGTCAATCGCGGAATGCAGGTAAATCAGACCCTGGGCAAATTCACCGCCTCGTTCAGTTGGAACGACGGTTTCTATTCCGACCGCTACTCGTGGCTGACGGGTTCCTTGATGTATACCAATGGGCCTCACAGCTTGATGTTCGTGGGCGGTGGGAACCTGAGTCAGACAAAGTTTCAGACGTATGCCACTCCGGTGCAAAACAATGGCAGTATTTACAACGTCATCTACACGTACACGAAGGGGGCTTGGATCATTCAGCCCTACTACCAATACACCGTTATTCCGACCAACGCGAAGATCGGCGTCGTAAAGGATACGTCGACCAACGGCGGGGCGATCTTAGTAAGTCGCGCCATCGGCAAGGGCTTCTCAATCCCTGTGCGCTGGGAATATATCAGGAGCTCGGGGAACGCCTCTGACCAAAGCCTCAATCTGATGTTCGGTCCTGGCAGCGCGGGCACGTCGCTCACTCTGACGCCCACTTTTCAATACGGAGGCTTCTTTTTTCGCGGGGACCTTTCTTGGGCTCACGCGATCGACTTCACGCCGGGTGCCGTCTTCGGTCGCAACGGCCTGAACGAGAACCAGTACCGGGCCATGGGCGAAGTAGGCTTCGTATTTGGCAACAACATTACGGAGAAAAAACCGTAAGTTCAGACGCGCGCTGGAGACGATTGCCTACTTCGGGCCGAAGCGAGTAGCAGGACATTAGATCTTTCAGAAAGAAAGACAGGAATCAAAAATTAAAGGAGAACTCTATGGCGGAGAACAAGAACACTGAACCCACAATGCAAGCCACGTTAGGCTTGACAGGGTTGACGATGAACGCGATGGCGCTAATCGCCCCCGGCGCCTTCCTCTGGCTCACTTTCTTTATTCAGGCAACCACCGGAAATACCGCGCCAGCCATGTGGATCGGGATTGTGCTGGCCTTGCTGTTGTGCCTGGCGACAGCGGTCTGTTACGCGGAAATGGCGAAGCTGTATCCCGGCACCGGCAGCTCTTACTACTTCGCCGAGCAGTCCTTTTTGAACCACGACAAAGCGTGGCCCTATGCACGGCTGGCGAAATTTATCGTCGGCTGGGGCTCGCACCTCTACTACTGGATCTATCCGGGAGTGATGGTGGGGGTCACGGGGCTTTTCACCGGGTTTATCGTTGGCACGCTGTGGCCGAACTTCATGAACGCCTCCAATCCCGGACCTGCGTTCATGATGCTGGTGGCGATCGTGTTCTCGTTCGCGGTAGCCTACATCGCCTACCGCGGCGTGAACGGATCGACCGCGGTCAATATCGCGATCAACGTGATCCAGATCAGCGCCTTGCTGGTGTTCTCGGTTCTCGCCGTCGGCTACCGCATGAATCATCCGCCGGGAACCATCGCGTATCAGTTTGACTCCGCGTCGGGAGATGCCTATACCTATGAGTTCCAGACCATGCCGCAGACCGTGAACGGGCAAACCACCGACGTTGTCGTACGCGACGACAAGGGTATTCCCAAGGCGAAGCTCGATGCCGCCGGCCAGCCGGTGCCCTTTAAGATCAGCTATCCGGAAAAGGACGAGAAGGGCATGTTCCTGAGCCATCCCAGTGGCAGCTCTGTGATAGGCGTGCATAACTTCGGTTGGATGTTCGTGCAAGCCACGGTGGCCATCCTGATTCTGGTGGGATTCGAATCGGTGACGGCCATGGGCGGCGAGGCGAAGAACGCCAAGCGTGATGTGCCCATTGCCGTGGTTACGTCTTTGCTGGTTCAGGGGGCCTTCTGCTATCTGATCGAGTATTTCTCGGCCAACTACTTTCTCAACAGCGGCTATACGATGCAGAGCGCGGCCGGCTCGGCAGCGCCGATCGGCGACATGATGGTGGTGGTCGGAAACGCTCTGCTCGGCGGTCACGGCATGACCTTCATGCTGATCGAAGCCTTCACGGTGTTTCTGGCGCTGATCGGCACCACGCTGTCCTGTATGAACACTGCCGCTCGCGTCACCTATGCCATGGGCAAGGATGACGAGGTGCCGGAGCACTTCGGGTTGCTGCATGCCAGGAACCTGACGCCTCACCGCGCCATCTGGACTCTGGCGGCGATTTCGGCGCTGGTCGGCTGCATCGCGGTCGTGCTGGCGTTTGGCGACGCCGGCGCTCCGCAAGACGCCGCGATCAAAGCTCTGCCGCAGGGCTTCTGGTCAAGCTTCGGGTACACCACGCACGACGCGATGGCGGCGCTGCCCAATTCGCTGCTCATGGTGACACTGGCCTCCAACTTCGGCACGTTCCTGCTGTATATGTTGAGCTGCGTGACCTGCATAGTGTGTTACCACGGGCATCCGAACTTCAAAGTGGTGCGGCATTTGCTGATCCCGATCTTCGGGCTAGTGGCGAACCTGGTGTGCATGGCGTTCTATCTGATCGGGCCCTTCATGGGCTATGGCACCAAGATGGAGCCGCTGCTGGCGCTGGGAATCGCAGCGGTATGGGCGATCTACGGCGGCATCTACTTTGTCCGTTCCAGCAAGGGCAAGGGCCGCGCGACGCTGATCGGCGAGCGCGGAATGGGAACGGCGTCCTAACGCATCGCGGGGCGCGGTCATCGTCGGAGGCGCGGGCGGGCGTAGGTGCCCGCCCGTTTTTTTCGGACGCCTAAATTTAGAAAAATTCCATGTTGAATTTGGAGTTCGCGCACCTTTCCGATCCAGGGAAGTCGCGCGATCATAACGAAGATTTCCTGGGGACTGCGGAGCCGGAAACGCCGGAACGGGTGCGCTCCCACGGCTGGCTGTTCGCCTTGGCCGACGGCGTGGGCGGACATGCCGACGGCGAGGTTGCCTCCCATGCAGCCGTTGAACATCTCCTCTCCGGTTTTCGAGCAGCCCCGGCTAGCGAGGCCCCTGGCACTCTACTCACGCGACTGGTACAGGCGGCCAATGTGCATGTCTACGACACCGGAAAGCAGGCCCAACCGGGCGGCAGCAGTATGGCAACCACCCTGGTGGCCTGCTTGCTTCGCTATGACCGCGCCACCGTAGCTCACGTGGGCGATTCGCGCTGCTATCTGATCCGCGATCATCAAGCCACCCTTTTGACGCGCGACCACACCGTCGTTAGTGAGCAGGCCAGGCTCGGCATCCTTTCCGCGGAAGAGGCGGCGGCTTCTCAAAATCGCCACCTGCTGGCGCGCTCGGTCGGTCAAGACCTGTTTGTCAATGTCGACGTCGCAGAGCATCAGATTTTCGCGGACGATGTGCTGGTGCTATGCTGCGATGGCATGTACAACTCCGTCCAGGGTTCGGAAATTGCCGCCGTC
>Ga0210384_10005275_pt1 | contig 14151 bp, 16 predicted proteins | sample IncBWH2MmetaG_FD_160574 | JGI IMG/M metagenome (GOLD analysis project Ga0210384, IMG submission 160574) | Forest soil microbial communities from Barre Woods Harvard Forest LTER site, Petersham, Massachusetts, United States - Inc-BW-H-2-M | ecosystem: Environmental > Terrestrial > Soil >...
GAGGTAGAGCGACAGCGCGCCCATCACAGCCTTGCGGCCGGCCGAAGTGGCGTCATCGCCGCGGTCGTACATCCCCTTGATCCGTTGGGTATCGTAGGCCGTGAGACCCGCAAAGACGCCGACGCCGATAATGGAAAGCATCCAATCTAGCCCGCTCGATCTCAGAAACAAATTGACTAGGCTTGCGATAATGATGCCGATCAGACCCATAAACAGGAAAGTGCCGAATCCCGACAAGTTTCGCTGGGTAGTGTAACCCCAGATGCTGAGCGCGCCGAAAGCCGCCGCCGAGATAAAGAACACCCGCGTGATTGAGGACTGCGTATAGATGTGGAAAATGGTCGACAATGAAATCCCGACAAGGGCCGCGTAGAGGAAAAACCATCCTCGCGCAGCTTCCACCGACATCGTGTTAATTCGCGCACTGATAAAGAACACCAGTCCCAGCGGTGCCAGCACGAACACCCACATCAGCGGACTTTGAAGCAATTCGGGGCCGGTGAACTGGTAGGTCAAAAACGCGGCAAAGCCGGTCAAGGCCACGCCCGCTGCCATGTAATTGTACACGCGCAGCATGAAAGCGCGAAGGCCAACGTCTATCGTTATCTCGCCGGTCGCGGACAACCCGGGCGACGCTGTATTTTGATCGTAGTTCGACATGGCTCGTATCCTCTTTTGGCAGGCTCCTGCGAGCAGTAGCGAGCCGCCCATTAACTCAGACAAATGCGGTAGACGATCCCCACACGGATTACGATGCCAAATGCCCAAAGGGTAGGATGATCCCATCTGAAATAGGACCAGTCATGGGCATTTGCGAAACCCGGTTGGCCGCCCTCATACATTGCAACCGTCTGGAGCGGGGAGGTTGATTTAAATCAAGTGCGCAAAGCTCCCGCGCGAGAGACTTCAGGTTGACCCGCGGTTCCCCGCGCGCCGCGCCCAAGCGATGGCGAGGTTGAAAGGCGCCCAATCTTTATCATGCTGCTGGTGCGGAGCACTTCTTCATTTCCCACGAGCGTCAACCTTTCCGAATCCTTTGCGCAAATCACCCTCGTTGCGGTTTCCTTCTGAGTAAGGATGCAAGCAATGACACTGGCAGACCTGCTCGGACTTTCGTTCAAGGCGAGCATTTCTTTATCGTCTTCAAGCTTGGAACGTTGGGGCTCACAGCGCACGAGCGGGGTAAGGAAACGGAGAAGAAAGAAGGCCGAATGCGTACCTTCATTTTTGTTCTAGCTGCCATTGTCCCTGCTTTTTGTGCCGATTGATCGGGCCGGTGCGCGCCGAGATGTCCGGTTTCTCGGGTAGCAGCGCGGGATGGATCAGTCGCTAATGACCCCAAGCGGACATAAGGCGAGAGCGATGGCCTCGATGACCGTCGCCATAAACCGCGCGGCGGCGTGAGTTGTTAAATCAAGTCAGACTTTTCTTTGGCAACACTTCCCCGGGGGGAAGCAATTCCACCGCTCATCTGATTGGATTGCTCTGTTGCCATGCCAAACTGATTTCGTAGAAATTCGGTTTGCAGTTGCATCACTTCGTTTATGTCCTTGGCATTCATTAATTTGCGCGCATGTTCAAAGGCTGCCTTCAGGTTCTTCTCGGTGATTGCAAGTGCCTGTTGTGCTGCGTCATTCATCGGACTCGGGACCACAGCGACGGATTTACTTGCCGATTCCATAAATGACGAAATTGCTCTTTCAGCTTGGTCGACGCTCTTTACTGCGAAGTCGCGGACTTGTGGGGGCACTTCCATTGTCATTTTGGGGTCTGACATGTCACTCTCCCCTTCAGGCTCATAACCGCGAACGTACCAGGTTGAGGGCTGTGCGTCCTCTCTCAGAGTAATGATCTAATAAACGAGCGATAGTGGTGCGGCGATCCAGCAGTTGCGTCTCTTTCGGCGCGATTCGAAAGAGATGACGACTACGACAGTAGCGCTGTCTTGAAGTTGCCTCGCGACCAGCCACGTTAGCTTAGTCGATGGGACGCGTAGGACTTATCGACATCACGGTAGGCAACGCGGCGCGCCTCGGCGCATCGCAACGTTCCACCCCGCGACGCTGCGCGTCGCACCACATCGCTACGCAACGCGCGAGCCGCTAGGGACATCCCGGCGGCTCTCGTGCGTTTAGCGCGGACGGTCTCTAGGTTTTCGATCTGTTCCTGTGCGCCCCCAGGCGCTGTTTTAACCCCTCGTGGCCTAAATTGAATTTTGCAGTGGCCTGTTTTGAATAGGCAGTCACCCGCCCGTCCAGTACAGCCAATAAAAGACGACGATCGCCCTCCCCGCCGCGACAAACGCAAAGAGAATCATCAACACCCGGTCTCGCCGCGATCATCCTTCCGAACCCTCCAAGGCCGCCTCAGTCGGTACTGTCCGTTTTCGAAAGCGAACTAGGCCGGGGCGAGTACAAGCGGTACGGTGACGAAGTCGCCAAAGTGTCGAAGTCGCCTCATCACCTCGGTGGACAGGCTCGTGGTGATAGCTGTTCTCCTCATTGGATCACCTCGCCGGCCGGTCATTCCGACCTAAAAACGATGCATCTCGCGGATGATGGCGGCTGCGCTGGGCGGGCTCAGTGGATCGGTTTGGCTTTCGAGCTTTTCTGAGAGGCGGGCGATGATAGCGTTTTCGGTGTCTCGGATAGCCGCCTCGATAAGCGCTCGCGCCTATCCGACTTTTCGAGCTGCTCGGCGATTGCTTTGGCCCGTTGTTTCGGTTTCATGTCCATCACCATTTTTGCGGTTCTCAAATGATCCCCACGTTTGCTCCGTCATTCCTCGAGCGGCCTCGCCAGCAGGCTAAGGCTCTACTAGCAGGTCTTCGTTTCAAAAATTAGCGGCGACCAGATCATAAGAACCCCTGCTGCCGCGGACGTACACGCTAGCAGCGGCGGCGCATATCAAATCACGATTGGAGTCGAACGCGTTCAGGAAACCCGATTCATCGGGGTGAGCATCCGGTTGAATTCGCCTCAGCGCGCCTTCGTCTATGAAGAATGATGCCTCTATCGCGCTATCGTATCCCCAAAATCGCACGGCACGCCGCGTTCGGTCATATGAACGACTATGATTTGGAAATTCGATCATGTGATTGGGTCCGATCAAATGTAGGTTTGCACGAAGCTCTGTGCCGGCTTGCGCAGGATTTGCATCGAGACATACCATGGTTCGCCCTGACCCGTGACGCGTACGCCGAAACGACGCGCCGTTGACCGACGCAAGATTTGGCAGGGCTAAGGCTTCGCGCAACGGGAAAAAGGTGTTGAAGCGATCCGGCGGCGCCAAGGCGTAAATGGTCACTCTCGAATCGGATTACAACCTGCTCGCGACAAGTAAGTTGCGACTAGCACTGGTTATTCGGCGGACGGTCACCATATCCTTCATATCACCGCGCGTCCCCCGGCTGTTATCGGTGACCGAGAGTGTTGCGCTCCCGCCGCTACAAAAAAAGCGGTCCAATATGTCGAATACCAACAAACTCAGTGTTCGCGAGTGGCTCGTTCCTCCGGTATTGCTGCCGATCTTGTTTGCCCTGTTGATCGCCGCTGCGATACTTATTCAGTGGTAGTTCACCTCGGCAGACCCGCGCCATCAGTTCAAGCAAAAACAGCTAGTTGGCTCCGATGAACGAACCAAGTCATCATTAGCTAACGAGCTGAACAACAGGGCAGTGGCCGCCCTGGATGAAGCTCGTCGACGGTTCTTCCAAAGGAGGTTGTCCGGCGGCGTAACCTTGCAGCGCGATTGCACGGCCTATTGATTTTTGAGCAGAATGCGGCCCCAATCGCGGTGATCTGGCATAAACGAACGCGGTGACCTCAATAGTGCCGGTGATGTCGCCGTTGTCCTTATCGTGCGAATGGGCATCGAGCAGCGCCATCTTATTTGTGCCCTGGGGCTCGTTATTCGAACCTTTGATCCCCATATCGATGTCTATCCTGATCAACCTTCGAGGTTGGTCGGAATGCGCGGAGACTTCCAACGAAAGGGCTCTGCATGTTCAAATCTCGGCAGTATCGCGCGAAAGCAATCGAGTGCGGCGAACTCGTCAAGAGTTCGGGCAGCGCTGAGGAAAGCCGTAAATTTCAAGACTTGGAGGACCGCTTCGTCTCGCTGGCGGATAACGAGCGAGGCCTCGCGGACGCTTATAACAATGCCGCGCACGTTGTGGAGAAGGACCGGTCTCGCGGCGCGGCCCTTGCCGCCGAAGAAGAGCACGTTTTGCGGCATCTTGGGGCGGCGGTCATCATGCAATGGAACACCTTACCGACGTCGCTGCAACGGGAGATCTTCGATACCGCCGGGTCCGTGGGCAAGGTGTTGGAGACAGCGTCGCTCCGCGGGCAGATCGCCCGATTTCTGCACAAGCACAAGGATGAAGCCGGTCGCGGCAAACAGCCCGTGACAGAAGACGCGCCTAGCGATGCGAGATCGGGCGTTGCGGCTTTGTCGCGGTGGGACAATGAGGGAGGCGCAGTCCGCGAGGAACTGCAAATCTGAGTAAACGCCGTCAACGGGAGAATTCCCCATGTCATTCACACAATTCAGCATCGATGACGGACCGCACAACATGGATGGGCTGCGGTTTTTTGCCCAGGATGGAACTGAACGCGTCGAGGCGTTTATAGGCCGCAAGGTGATGGACGTTTGGGCCGAGTCTATCGAGCCTCGTGGAGGACGACGAAGTCTGTTCCGTGATCAATACAATGCACTTGGCAAGCTAAACCTTGCAGCGCTTCAGCGGATCGTGAGCACGAAATACCAGCGAGGCGCCGCGTTCAACCGCCAGCATCCCTTTGTCGAGGTCCTGTTCTCAGACGTCACGGAGAGCGCTGAGGTTCTTGATCTAACTGAACTGGTGCGCGAGCCTTTGCCGCCGGCCTTTCATAGGCTCACTTGAGTATCACGGTGCTCGTGAAAGAGGCTGAGCGCAGAAAAGGCCCTTAACCGAGACAAGCGAGGTGTGAGATGAGGTGCATGATAACTCTGAAGAACGGCCGTGCGATGGAAAGAGCCATGGGGGCTTTGGCAAAGTATAGATACACCGCAGGGGGCGAGCCCGTTGCCCCTGAAGGACATCCACGAGAGTGGAGCCGCTGGCTTCTTGAGATCAACTCGGCAGAATTTGAGGCGATCCACGACAACGTCGATGATGATGACATCATTAATATGAAGCCCGTCAACGAGCTGGCAATCTCCTGAAGCGTTCTAGACGAGGTAGTCGCGTGATTTTTCAGTATTGGGAGAGTTGTGGCAGGGCTTCTGTCTTGGTTTAGCTACGCATGCCCACATCCGCAAAATGACAGACACTCATGTAATTTTCGAAGCTGAGAAAGTTTCGCACAATTGGCAGATCAAATGCCACTGCCCCGGGGGAAAGGTCGATTACGTGACCGGCTTCTTGGACGAGCAATCAACCCAAAATTGGCTGAAGACTGAGCATTGCGCTCATTGGCTCAAAGTGCGGGGCTACCCCGCCATAACGAAATAACGCGCCCTAGACGCGGCTTCGGCGAAACAGACGCAGTCGCTCAATGCGGCCGCACAGTTTGCACCGATATTGGATAATGTCATCGCCCTGATCATCCGGATCGACCTTCTCGAGTTTCATCGCTTGGTCACAGACAATACAATTCATCAGATCTAAGAGCGGGCTTCTGTCGTCGTTCATCGACACGGAAAGCTCCTTCGCAAGACTGAGGCGCGAACTTATTCGTCATCTTGGCTTAGCAGCCTGCCGGTCTTTCAGTGCTGGCGGGGCAGATGATTCACCTCATCGTCGTCTCGGACGTCATCGTCTTCGTCCGACCGATGTTGGACGTTCATCGAGCCGAAAAAAACATTATCCTGGGCTCCCGGCGAACTTCCTCGACTCACGGCGAGGCCGCCGGTCAACTCACGGCGTAAGTTACTTCGGCGGGTGCAAATCACCTTGAAGCCAGCGCCCCAGACCCCTGGACTTCATCGGATCTTCGTACGGTGCAAATGACTCAAGTACGCTATTGCAGATAGCGCAATCAAACTTCTGTAAGTCGATGCCAGGACCTGCTAGCTCGATGCTGACGAGCATCATCGGGGCCTTGCACTTCGGACAGGCGGGACGCTCAACGATTGGAATGATGGACGGCAGGCGTTGAGGCTGCGGCATGATGCTTCCCCGAAAAGGCGGGAGCACAACACTCTCTGTCACCGGTAAAGTGCCTGGGAGGCGGGAGCGGTGATTCCGCAAGTCTACGCCTCTGCGGGGTGCAAATGCGAGTCAATTCGGCGAGAGTGCCAGGCGGTGGTGCCGGCGTTTTCCGCGAAGAGCACAGAGCGCCAATACCGCGAGGCAGATTTTCACATTAACGCGTAGCGCATGGCGTTTTTTATCGCGTCGTTAATCTCGTCAGCTAATTCGAACTCGCCAATCTTATAAAGGCGGGAAGCCATCTTTGACGCCTGGACCGTGTTCATGGAGAGCGACTCGGCCGTTTCGTAGCTGAATTTGATGCGCCAAACTCCCCCATGGTTGCGGTGCGGCTCGATCAGCAAAACCGGGAGATTAGGCAACCCATTCTCTAAAAGCAGTGCTGACAAGGTGGACATCACGGACCCAAATTGAGTTCAGCAGGTGTCACATCGAAGCGACGCGCCGTTTGGCAGATATCGTTCGTGGATTTTTAGGGCGTTGCGTTCCAGGACGCGCCTTATTGCGAAGAGCCGATTAAGCTCCTCGATCATATGGATACTCCGGCACCAGGTATCAACCCTCGCGCTATGCGCGCTTTCGATATAGTAGACAGCGCCGCCTTCAGAATGGACGTGTCCTGAGGGCCGACCGATACTCTTTCGGGCACGGGCCTATTTCGACGAAACCGAGGTGTTTTTGGCTAACCAATCTTTAGAGATTTACCTCGACATCGCGGGGGAAAGAGTATCTGCTGCGGCGCATCACCGTCCAACCTTTGGCGTCTATCGGTGACAGAGAGTTTGAACTCCTGCCAAAGGAAGAGGCGGTCAGTGCGTCGATCCAGAAATTCAATCTTCGTGAATGGCTCGTACCTCCAATATTGGTGCCAGCGTTTCTGGATCTGCTGATTGCTGGCGCGATCATTATTCGGTGGTAGGCGCCGTATCCCGATTTGCATCGACAGATTCTAGCCAACTCTTTTGCTAACCCAATTGTTCTTGCTCCATCTGCTCCAGCCCAGGCTCTGCTGCGAGCGTGATCGAGAGAAAATCGTGGCGATATTAGAAGGATGATATGATGAAAAAACCTGTTCTCTCAATCCACGAGCCAGGGCCGAAGAAAACATTACGAGCCGACCGGCCTCCTATTGAAGGGTTCGTCACGATTGTCGATGGTCATTTTAAGTCAGAATTTGACACCGTAGACGCAGCCGAAGAATCAGGCCGAAAACTGAAGTCGGCTTATCCGATGGTCAAGATCGAAATCTATCACGCGGCCAATAAGGTCCGCACTTTGTTGAGCTAGCGAACCTGACTACCGCGTCGCGGGGGGAGGGGAGCAGTTCGCACGCGGGGATCCCACGCCTTCTTGATGGTCCAGATTGTCACGTCAATCCCGAAAATCGGCGTGGTTCGCGTCTCGGTGACCCCCTGAGAGCGGTCACCTCCATGCAGCTATCGTCGTCGAAATCGACAGTAGCTAATGCAGAAAGGCCCGGCAGCGATGTCGGGCCTTTCTTTTTCTTTTGAGCGCTGAACAGTTGGATTTAGAAATCCATACCACCCATGCCACCCATGCCGCCGCCCTGAGGCATGCCCCCGGCACCGGTGTTCTTCTTCGGCACCTCCGCCACCATGGCTTCGGTGGTGATCAGCAGCGCGGCCACCGAGGACGCGTTTTGGATCGCTACACGAACCACCTTGGTCGGGTCGATGATGCCCTTCGAGATCAGGTTGACGTATTCGCCAGTCTGCGCATCAAAGCCGTAGGAGTATTGATCCTTCTCCAAGATCTTACCGACGATGACGGAGCCGTCCTCGCCCGCGTTGATCGCGATCTGGCGGGCCGGATAGGACAGCGCCTTGCGCACGATCTCGACGCCGGTCCTCTGGTCGTCGTTCTTGGTGCGGATGCCCTTGAGATGCTCGGAGGCACGGAGCAGGGCAACGCCGCCGCCCGGCACGATGCCTTCCTCGACCGCCGCGCGGGTCGCATGCATCGCGTCATCAACGCGATCCTTGCGCTCCTTGACCTCGACCTCGGTCGCGCCGCCGACGCGGATCACCGCGACACCGCCGGCGAGCTTGGCCAGACGCTCCTGCAGCTTCTCGCGGTCGTAGTCGGAGGTGGTCTCCTCGATCTGCGCCTTGATCTGCGCCACGCGCGCCTCGATGTCGGCCTTCTTGCCATGGCCGTTGACGATCGTGGTGTTCTCCTTGTCGATCATCACTTTCTTGGCGCGGCCGAGCATGTTGAGCGTGACGTTCTCCAGCTTAATGCCGAGATCTTCCGAGATCGCCTGGCCACCGGTCAGGATCGCGATGTCCTGCAGCATGGCCTTGCGGCGGTCGCCGAAGCCCGGAGCCTTGACGGCCGCAACCTTCAGACCGCCACGCAGGCGGTTGACGACGAGGGTGGCGAGCGCTTCGCCTTCGACGTCTTCCGCAACAATTACAAGCGGCTTGCCGCTCTGCGCCACGGCTTCGAGCAAGGGAAGCAATTCATTTAACTGAGACAACTTCTTTTCATTGATGAGGACGTAGACATCTTCCATTTCAACGCGCATCTTGTCGGCGTTGGTGACGAAGTAGGGCGAAATGTAGCCGCGGTCGAACTGCATGCCTTCGACGACCTCGAGCTCGGTTTCGAGCGACTTGGCTTCCTCCACCGTGATGACGCCTTCGTTGCCGACCTTCTTCATCGCGTCGGAAAGGAACTTGCCGATCTCGGCGTCGCCATTGGCGGAGATGGTGCCGACCTGGGCGATTTCCTCGTTCGAGGTGACCTTCTTGGAGTTCTTGACGAGATCGGCGACGACGGCTTCAACCGCCAGGTCGATACCGCGCTTGAGATCCATTGGGTTCATGCCGGCGGCAACCGACTTGGCGCCTTCCCGGACGATCGCAGCCGCGAGAACCGTCGCGGTGGTGGTGCCGTCACCGGCCGCATCCGCCGACTTGGATGCGACTTCGCGCACCATCTGGGCGCCCATGTTCTCGAACTTGTCCTCGAGCTCGATCTCCTTGGCGACGGCGACGCCGTCCTTGGTGATGCGGGGCGCGCCGAACGATTTGTCGAGGACGACATTGCGGCCCTTGGGGCCGAGCGTCACCTTGACGGCGTTGTTGAGGATATCGACGCCGCGCAGCATTCTGTCGCGGGCATCAACGCCGAATTTGACTTCTTTGGCTGACATAATGATCTCCGGTTTCAACTGGTCAGATCCCAAAGACCTCGCGACTGGGCGGGTTTCTTGAGAGATGACATTTGGATTTACGGTCCCGATCCTTCGAGACGCCGGCTGCGCCGGCTCCTCAGGAAAAGGAAAACTGGTTGGCGCTTACGCGGCCTTCTTCTTTGCGACGGGCAGATCGGTGAGGACACCCATGATGTCGCTTTCCTTCATGATCAGGAGTTCCTGACCGTCGAGCTTGACCTCGGTGCCCGACCACTTGCCGAACAGCACGCGGTCGCCAACCTTGAGATCGATCGGAATCAGCTTGCCGGCCTCGTCGCGGCCGCCCGGGCCAACGGCGATGACTTCGCCCTGCGAGGGCTTTTCCTTGGCAGTGTCCGGAATGATGATGCCGCCTGCGGTTTTGTCTTCGGCATCGATGCGTTGGACCACGACGCGGTCGTGGAGCGGACGGAATCTCATGCGATCCTCCTTGGCCTTTGTGATTATTTCTGGATTGGCAGTCGCAATGAGCGAGTGCTAGCCAATCTTTACATAAGCCTGTGACACTGGGACACAAGGGCTTCGGCCCACGTTTGATTGAGTTTCTCGAGGAGCAACGCTTGTGGCAATTGCTAGCAGGCGAAGTAATATGCTGCTAGCGCGTTGATTACTATGACCTATTGAACGTTTTCGTTTTTGGCGCATTGAGAATCATGCAACTGTTTTAGTTGGACTGGAGGTTGGCATGATCGAGAAAGATGCGGTTTCCAAGGATTTCAGGAAGCAGCTCTTAGGCTACGGACTGACAACAGCGGAAATCGTTTATCGCCGTCCGGATCGTCACTGGTTGCTGCAAACTTACGTGTGGCAGGACTACGATATGTTTCCGAATTTCCCGGCGCTAAAGGATTTCCTCGCGTTCTGGGAAAAATCACTCGAAGGATCCGTGTTTGCGGTCACCGTCGCGCACTCCAAACTGATCAAGCCTGCCGAACTACGCGCCGTGGACGGAGTCTTCCGGCTGCATTAACGCGGGGGCGCAGCGCTTTGGGGTGATCTCTGTCGCTCATGCGCAAATTGCTTTCAGGGAATTTAATCTCTTCACGCGGGCAAATTCAGTGAAATCACAATCCCTCATTTTCACTTCGCGGGCGCCGACGAAGTGAAAGAATTTTAGTTGTTTGCTGCGGTGCATGAGTCCGAATCTGGCACGAAACGGACACGGTGCGATGTCAGCTGTGAGTCCGTTTTCGGGGGCAAAGCGGAAGTTCGACTTACGGGCCGTCAGGTTAGCTTTTGACCCAACTGAGACATCGCGTCTCAGGCTGGTTGGTACCGTTGCTCCTCGCTAGAGAGTCGCAAAATGCTAGACTTTGGCATTGCACGCGCAGCATCCATGGGGTGACATCATGCGACGGCGTGAGTTCATCGGGCTTCTTGGCGCGGGTTTTTTGGCACCGATTGCTGCCGGCGCGCAGCAAATAGGGAGGACCTATCGTCTGGGTGCCTTGCTGCCCCTTACGCAACATGCGCCTGTAAACGTAGCGTTTTGGACGAACTTCGACGCGGCGGTTTCATTGAAGGGCAAAACCTCTCGGTCGAGTGGCGCGCATATGGGGAGCACTTTGATCAGGTGTCGCTTTATGCGACGGAGTTGGTCAAAGCACGGGTCGATGTCATCACGACCGCAGGGGACAATGCGATTCGCCCCCTTCAACAGGCGACGAAAACAATCCCAATTGTTGCTATCACAGACGATATGCTCGCGTCCGGTTTCGTGAACTCGGTGGCGCGACCGGACGGCAATATTACAGGCGTCAACATCCGCGGGGACCAGAGTAATGGCAAACGACAGGACATCCTGATCGAAGCAGTGCCGGGGATTCGCCGGATGGCGGTTCTTGCTGATGAAAGCCTTCGGCCGATTGACGAGCTGCAGGAGGCGGCGCGCTTCCGCAACGTCGAGCTATCAGAATATCGCTTGGCTAAAGGTGAGGAGATCGCAGCGGCCATTGACAAGGCGCAGGCATCGGGCGCCACGGCGCTCAACGTTTTGGTGTCAACGCTCTTCTACGCCTATCGGCAACTCATCAGGGACCGCGCTGCCGCATTGCACCTACCGGCGATCTTTCCATGGCCCGAAGAGGCGGAGGAAGGCGCCTTTGCCGCCTACGGGCCGGCCATGAATACGCTTTTTGTAGAGGTGATGTCCCAGCAGATCATGAAACTTTTCCGCGGCGCCAAAGTCGCCGAAATCCCTATCGAACAGCCGACCAAGTTCGAGCTGGTTATCAATCTCAAGACTGCGAATGCGATGGGTGTGACGGTCCCCGCGGCACTATTGCTGCGAGCGGACAAGCTGATCGAATAGCGCGTCACTTCCGCATCTGGCCCGAGGCCGACATACGGAAGTCACGTCCGCAATGTCTGCTTCCAGGGGTAGAGCGGACCAAGGCTCGACGACCGACAACGTCTCTGATTGACCTCAAGCCAAGGCTGCTGTTGATTGAGTGAGACGTTCCACGGCCTCAGTAGCGGCAATTGGCACCAAACCGAAATGCCGTAGTCCCTGTATGTCCGGTGTTGAAGGAGAAGCCGACTTAGCTCAGACGCAGCAACTAGCATCGATCAAAGAACCGATATTCCGAGGAAACTGAAAAGCTGGCCCCGGCCTGCCAGTTGCAAGATACTGACGAGATACGGGACTTCGAGGCCGCCTTGAGTGGCACAATCGCTGTTTTCCCCGATGAGTTTATCGAATGAAGCTGCCGCAGTTCCTGACACTTCTCGCCTCGTCAAAGTTAGGTCGGCTGGAAGACGCGCGTGCAAAGCACACTGGTTGGCTGCGCCCGCTCGTTGCGCTGGGAACGACGTGCGCGTTGTTATCGCCTTCCTACGGACAGGAGCAGGGGCGGCAACACGTGGATGCCGCGTCAGGACAACAGGTATTCAACAATGCCTGCCGGACCTGCCACACGACTAAGGAAGGCGACAATCGGTTCGGTCCTCACCTGTACAAGATCATCGGAAGGAAGGCCGGTTCATTGCCCGATTATCGCTACTCTAGCGCGCTGAAGGGCGCCGACTTCGTGTGGGACGAAGCAAAGCTTGAGCGCTTCATCGCAAACCCCGATGAGTTGGTGCCGGGCAACAGCATGAAACCATATGCCGGACTCGCATCCACCGATGACAGAGCAAGAATAGTTTCTTTCCTGCGATTGTCGTCTGGCCGATAACTCCGCCTGGCGCACCCCGTCCGATGCGCGACCGGTCATCGAGACTACAACCGTCAGCGCGCTGGTGCTGTTCTCACGGCGGTAGCGACTGTTTCGCTGCGCACACAGACGATCTTGACTCGCTCGTCGGCATCGAGGTCCCGTCCGATCGAGCTCCCCGCAAGATAGGCCTGCGCTTGCATGAAGCAGGTTGCCGGATTTCCGAACTCGGCCGGCACGCGCATCACCGTATTGGCATTGCTGCGCGTGCAGTCCTGAGGATCGGCCGCGGCCGTAAGGGAGCAAATTAGCACCAACGCGGTCAGCACCCCTAACCTCGCATTTGCATCTATCGAGCTGCAGTGTTGGTCGCCTTCGCGGCCGTTGCCTTCGTCGCGCCGGGTCGCGGAGTCAGGACGGCTATCTGATGGGGAGACGCTGGCATGCCGGCCATCACAAGCGAGGGGCTGGGCGATTGCTCCTCAACATGAGCCGACCCCACAATCGAAATCTGATGGGGAGTGATGGGAAAGCCCATGACCTCATAGGACGGAACAGCCGTACTGGCTCTGTCCGGCACAACGGCTTGGGAGGATTGGTCCCCAGCGATTGCCGGTCCGGCGAGGAGCAGACCCAACGACGTGGCGTAAACATGAATTCGGCTTAGCATGGCGGCCTCCATCTTTTCGTCCGTGCCGGACCTCCGCCGACACATTCGGCTGAAATCGGTGCGGCTCTTGGCTGGTAACCGCAGTCGATCGTGAGGGGGAGTTTGCCAAGGCGCGCGTTCCCGGAGAATCAGCCGGGGGGCCTAGCACGCATGGCGTGTCATTGGGGTCGTATTCCGTTAATCACCAGAAGCATAAGCGAATTCCGGCGTCGATCCTCGATGTGAGGGCCATGCTTTGGTTCTAGTTCTGAGGTATGCTCTCGGCAGCTTCACGCGCGAGAACGAGATGAAGATTCTGGTCATCGACGATCATGTTCTGATCCGGGAAGCGTTGCGCGGCGTCCTCAGAGAGCTGAAGGGCGAGGCAGCCGTCATCCTCGAGGCGTCGGATTCGCGCCAAGCCATGCGCCACATCGAACAGAACCCTGACGTGGAACTGGTCCTTCTCGACTTGGGGCTGCCGGATCGGGACGGGCTGGAAATGCTGTCTGAGCTAGGTAAGCGCTACCCGACCACCTCGGTCGTGGTGCTTTCCGCCAAGCAGGATCGTGACACGGTGATGGAGGCTCTTGATCTTGGTGCGCTTGGCTTCATTCCGAAATCGGGTCAGCGCGAGGTGATGCTGAGCGCCTTCAATCTCATCTTTTCAGGCGGCGTCTACATTCCGCCCGAGATACTCAATCGCCGCGAGCCCGCCACGGCGCCCCGAGCAGCACCTGCGCTCTCGAAAGCTGGGGCCGCCGATCTTGGTTTGACCGAACGGCAGATAGAGGTGCTCGCCCTGATGATGCAAGGCAAGAGCAACAAGGCCATCTCCCGCGCACTCGACCTTGCCGAGCCGACGGTGAAGATTCACGTCTCCGCCATCCTCAAGGCATTGAAGGTGGCCAACCGCACGGAAGCGGTCATT
>Ga0210384_10005277_pt1 | contig 14149 bp, 11 predicted proteins | sample IncBWH2MmetaG_FD_160574 | JGI IMG/M metagenome (GOLD analysis project Ga0210384, IMG submission 160574) | Forest soil microbial communities from Barre Woods Harvard Forest LTER site, Petersham, Massachusetts, United States - Inc-BW-H-2-M | ecosystem: Environmental > Terrestrial > Soil >...
CGCGCATGTTCGGCAGCTCTGCTGCACGTCTCGGATTCGTGACTGAGCGTGGAGTAATTCACGCTGAACCTGCAGCAGAAGTCAGCAGCGGGCGTAGTACTCACGGAAGTGAGGAAGGCCCAAACAGTGAGAGTGAGTAGTAGAACGATGGGGAATGTTTCTAAGCACCGGGCTGGCCATACTTTTTTCGTGGATGGCCGCTTCTAACGTTCCTCACAGCCGCTTTCTCAATGTCTCTTTGGGACGCTCCGCAGTAGAACTCTCCTGTCTCTGCCTCATTGTGTTTCTGATTTGCCGGCCGCAAGGAGCTCTAGGCAGATTTTTCTCCAGCAAGGTCCTGCGCGACTTCGGAAAGATCAGCTACTGTCTGTATGTCATCCAATGGGGCATCTACTGGATAATCTTTCGCTTTGTGCTGCACCTGCGGTTTGGCGAAAGGCTTTGGGTGGACTTCGCGGCGCCCCCATCGCGTTTCTGATCTCCTGGGCCATTGCCACTTTGTCCTGGAAGTATTTCGAACTTCCCATTCTCCGACGCGCGCACGGTGCGCAAAGAAAACTCATTCTGTCCTCAATCCCGGAGTGCCAACCGCAAACCACTTAGGCCGTCCTTACCGCCATAGCCAACCGTTTGCTCGCTTTCCCGTCATTGAACCGTTTTAGAAACCCTTTGACTTCCCGCCCCTAGGCGGCGAAACTTACCGCAAATTAAATGACAAAGAGCACCCCGGTATCGAACAGCCCCCTGAACGGGTTTCGCAATTCGCTTTTTCCGTGCCCACAGGAAACGCCACAGGCTTCCGGCCGTTCCTGCGGTCCAATGCACTTCTTAAATCATGGGAGAAAGAAAACACCGTGCCGCTAACCGCTCTCGATTGGGCCGCCATCGCCGCATATCTCATCGTCACCATTTTTCTCGGTCTGTATTTCCGTGGAAAATCCGGGAAAAGCACTGCTGACTATTTCGTCTCCGGTCGCCAGGTTAGTTGGTGGCTCGCTGGCACCTCGATGGTCGCCACTACTTTTGCTGCCGACACGCCGCTGGTCGTCGCCGGTCTGGTCTACACCCAGGGCGTAGCAGGGAACTGGCTGTGGTGGAGCTTTCTCCCCTCCGGCATGATGACCGTGTTCCTGTTTGCGCGGCTCTGGCGTCGCAGCGGCCTCATCACCGACGTGCAGTTCGCAGAGATGCGCTATCACGGCAAACCCGCAGCCTTTCTCCGCGGATTCCGCGCCGTCTATCTTGGTCTTTTAATGAACTGCCTCATCCTCGGCTGGGTCACCAAGGCCATGGTCAACATCATCAGCACTTCCCTCGGCGTCACCGACGCCAAGGCACTCGCCATCTGCGTTTTCTTCCTCATGCCATTCACCGGAATTTACGTTTCCCTCGGTGGCCTGTGGGGCGTGCTCTGGACCGACCTTTTCCAATTCGTACTGAAAATGGCCATCGTCATCGCTGTAGCCTGGTATGGCGTTCACGCTGTGGGCGGCATGCCGCAGTTGCTCGCCAAGCTCGCGGAAATGCGCGCGCATGCCGGACCGAATGCCAGTGACATCACCGGCCTGCTTCCGGATTTTTCGCGGGGCTTCACGGCTACAGCCTTATGGACGCTCCCGGTCATCACCTTCGTTGTGCATCTCACCGTGCAGTGGTGGGCTTTCTGGTATCCTGGCGCGGAACCCGGCGGCGGCGGTTACATTGCCCAGCGCATCTTCAGCGCCCGCGATGAACGCAACGGCGTCCTCTCCGTCCTTTGGTTCAATCTCGCGCATTACGCGCTGCGCCCTTGGCCGTGGATATTCACCGCGCTGGTCGCCGTCGTTCTCTATCCCAACCTCGCGCAGCCCGAACGCGGCTATATGCTAGTCGCTACCCAACACACGCCCCACGCGCTCATCGGAGTCTTGCTTGCCGGCTTCATGGCCGCTTTCATGTCCACTGTAGCCACGCAACTCAATTGGGGTAGTTCCTATCTCGTCGAAGATTTCTATCGTCGCTTCCTCAAGAAAAATGGCAGCGAATCTCACTATGTGAATGCCTCGCGAATCGCCACACTTTTCCTGGTTGTCGCTGCCGCGTTTGTGTCCATGCAACTGCAATCTGTTGGCGAAGGGTGGAAAATCGTCCTCGAACTTGGCGCCGGTACCGGCGGCGTTTATTTGCTGCGCTGGTATTGGTGGCGCGTAAACGCCTGGAGCGAAATCTCGGCCATGGCCGCGGCCATCGTCGCCACGCTCGCGCTGCACAGCCAGTCGCTGTGGAACGCAGTCGTCGGTCGCTCGCATCTTTTCCAGGGCTCAGAACCGGTCCTTTTCGCCAAGACCACCCTCACCACCACCGCGATCACCACCATCGTGTGGGTCGCCGTCACTCTGCTGACACCGGCGGAACCCGGTGATACGCTGATCGCATTTTATCGTAAGGTCCGTCCCGACGTGCGCGGCTGGCAACCCATCGCCAAAGTCAGCGGCGTGGAAGAAGTCACCCAGGATCTCGGCAAAAATCTAGCCAGCTGGTTCATCGGCTGCGTTTTTGTTTACACAGCGCTGTTCTCAATCGGTCAATTCTGTTTCGGCCGCTACGCCTCAGGTTTCGTTCTCGGCCTGGTCTGCCTCATCTCAGGTGTGGCACTCTATCGCCTCATGCCCAAACCCACCGAGTGGCGCGTCACCACGTGACGACCGGAGGGCACGATTTAAGTCCTGCCGCAGTGCCTGCGATTCAACCGGGCTTTAGCCCTCAGGTCTCTGCGCATCTTGCAGACTTATGGAATGAGCACCAACAAAACTAATCAACAGTTGTCGCCCAAACCTGGCTCTCACCACGCCGTCCTCGCAGGCTTCCTCGGCTGGACTCTCGACGCCTTCGATTTCTTCGTCGTTGTCTTCCTCATCGACACTCTCTCCCGCCAATTCGGGGTCACCAAAAAAGAAATCGTCCTCACCACCGCCGCAACGCTCGCCATGCGCCCTATCGGCGCATTGCTCTTCGGCCTGCTCGCCGATCGCTACGGCCGCCGCATTCCGCTGATGGCCAATGTAATATATTTTTCCGCGATCGAATTGCTCTGCGGGTTCGCGCCAAACTACACTGTGTTTCTCATCCTGCGCGCGCTGTTCGGCATCGGCATGGGCGGCGAATGGGGGGTCGGCGCGTCGCTCGCCATGGAAGCCGCTCCTCCGCGTTGGCGCGGCATCCTCAGCGGCATTCTGCAGAGCGGCTACTCCACCGGCTATCTACTGGCTGCGATGGCTGCGCGTTTCATCCTGCCCGCATTGGGCTGGCGCTGGATGTTCTGGCTGGGCGCGCTTCCCGCTTTGCTCGCACTTTACATCCGTAGAAAAGTTCCGGAATCCGAGGCCTGGGCGCAGCACCGCGCAGCATCTACCGGCGCCGTTCTCCGCGTAGTCGTCAGCCATTGGAAAATTTTCCTTTACCTCGTCGTGCTCATGACCTTCATGATGTTCCTCTCGCACGGCACGCAAGATCTTTTCCCCGATTTCCTTCAGGAGATTCACCACGCACTGCCTTCGCAGCGTGCCAACATCGCCATCCTGTACAACATTGGCGCAGTCATAGGCGCAATTATCTTCGGACATTTCTCGCAAATTGCCGGCCGCCGCCGCGCTATGATGTGCGCGCTAGGCCTTTGCCTGATCGTCATTCCGTTCTGGGCTTTCGGTCACTCTCTGCTGGCCATCACGATGGCCGCCATCTTCATGCAGATGGGAGTACAAGGCGCCTGGGGCGTGATTCCCGTGCATCTCAACGAACTCGCCGCCGATGCCGCCCGCGGCCTCATGCCCGGCCTGGCCTACCAATTGGGCATCCTCCTAGCTTCTCCAACCAACTCAATTCAATACGCGCTCCGAGATCATTTCGGCTATCAGTGGGCCTTAGCCGGCTTCGAAGTCGTCACCATTCTGGTTCTAGCGCTGCTGCTGTTTCGGGGCGCCGAACACCACGGTAAATCCTTCGTCCGCCATCCAAATCCTCTGTAGTTCGGACGCCTCTCACCATCCACGACGAACCGCCTGTAACATCAGAACTATCCCAATTAGAATTAATCCCACGTTCAAATAAACAGCAAACTCCCGCGCCCCCATCCGCTGGTTGAGCATTCGCCCCAAGAAAGTCGCCACGATTACCAACGGCAGCGACCACAAATAAAACCTGCTCACTGCCGGCGTCCAAAGCCCTACCATCCAATATCCGCACATCCCAACCACACTGGCGGGAAGGAAATACCCCTGTAAAGTTGCTCGAAAATGTTCCGGCGACCATTTTCGCAGCGATCCATAAATAACGAGTGGAGGTCCGTTCACCCCATACGCGCCGCCCAGCACGCCCGCGCTGAAGCCGAAAACCCAGGCGAATCGATCGTTTTTCAATTCATGCTTGCCACGGCCCAACAACGAAAAAATGGCGAAGCCAATAATCAATGCCGCCAGGACCGTTTTCACGATTGGCTCCGGAACCGCCTTTAATACCAACAGTCCCACGGGAATCCCCGCCATCGTGGAAAGCACCAGCAACCCCGCGCTGCGCAGATGAACACGGCGCCAGTCCTGCATCACGGCGATGAACGCAACGGTGATCGAGGCCAGGACCGCGACCGGCGCCGCCACCTCCACCGGTACTGCCAGTGCCAGCAGCGGTACGGCTACCAGTGCCTCCCCAAACCCAAACGCCGAGCGGACCAGCGTCGCCACAAAAATCACGCACACAACCTCAGCCGTCACCCACTGCATTCGCAGTCCCGTAGCTCATCCCTTCAGGGATGAGGCTCCCCACAACTCCTCGCACCAACGATCCCTGCGCGATCGGGCGCGCATTTTTCTCCAACTTACCTGTAGAAAATCGCGCGACCAGGCAACTCTCCGATTGCGGTGCCGCCCATGCTGGGCCCACTAGAGGTAGCGCAAATGCACGCCTGCGACATTGATTCAGCGGGGCCAGACACCGGCGGTAAACGATTTTATGGTGGAAAATCCGAGTCGTTCGTAGAGGTGCACCGCGGCTTTGTTCTCGGAAGTTACCGTGAGGGTAAGTTCCTTGAATTTGTGAGCGCGCAGGGCATCTGAGGCGGCGAGCATCAATGTGCGCCCCAGTCCGTGGCCCTGAAAGCCTGGTTGGACGCAGATTTGCGTTGTGTGGCCGATGCCGGGAGAAACTTCGCTGGTAAGCACGGCGCCAGCAAGATCGTCGCTGCCAGGGTGGCGCAGCACGAAGGACGCCTGCGGAAGAAATTGACCGCAGCCCGGCAGCAAAATTATGTTTTTCAGGAAACGCAGGGCGCCGTTGCGGGAGCGGTACTGGTCGTTGATGTCCCCATCTACATGATTGGCGTACGCCAGATAGATCAACTTGGCGCAGGATTCGAAGTAGCGATCGTTCCAGCGATCAAGGCGCAAGCCAGAATTGGTGCTGGGCGTGGTCTCCGCCTTTTTCAGAAGATCGAACAACATAAACTGGCGCGTGTACAGGCGGAACCCTTGTTCGCGAAGCGCATCGTCGACCGGACCGCCGAAGGGCATGAGCTGCGCCTCGATGCGATGCAGGTGCGGAAGCGCGCGCATGGCGAAGAGCATTTCATCGAGCAGACGGCGCCCGATGGGTTCCTGCTCACGACCAGGCGAGACATACAACCCGCCAATGAGTCCTTTGTGTTCTTCCAAGACGTAAAAGGAATAGCCGACGGCTGTGCCATTCTGGAAAGCCACGCAACCGGAAAGCGCGTGGGCGTCGAGGAAGCGCTTAATTAGGTCCAGCGCGCCACGGTAGTCCCAATGTAGTTCGTCATGCCAGTGATAGGCCTCTTCGAGCAAGAGCGGCTCTAGCTGGCGAACAGTGGCCTGTCGAAGATCAATGATATTCATGGAACGCGAAGAAGCGCCTAATCCCCTGCGCCTAAATATGATAGCCGATTCCCGGGAAAGGCTGCCGGGAGGGAAAAAATGGAGGATACATATCGAGCACATGGCCGTGAGATGGGGGAAAACGCCGAAAAACGGCATGTTAGGATGCGGCTATGGTAGTCCTAGGCACTAGGAACGCCGGAATATCGGGCGAAGTGCGGGGAAACTAGAACCCAAAGCCATGTCCATTCTTGACGAATTGCGGTACCCGAGACGCTGGTACACCAAGCTGCTGTCGGTGATTCTGGCACTGATCTTTTTTGCGGTATTGGCGACGCTGGCGATTTCAGCGGTGCTGACCTACTGGATCGTGAAGCCGCAACGCACCAGCTCCGAAATTAATATGGCCAGTTTCCCGGGGCGCCCGGATGAGGTGGAATTCACAGTACCGGGTTCGGCGCCGCGAAAAGGATGGTTCTTCCCCGGGTTGCGTGGGGCACCGACGATTGTTTTGTGCCACGGATATGAGTCCAGCCGCGGGGAGCTGCTGACGCTGGTTTCCGCGCTGCAGGATCACCAATACAACGTGTTTGTGTTTGATTTCACCGCCCACGGAGCCAACAAGGGAACGACCACCTTCGGCTACAAAGAATCCGACGAAGTGAAGGCAGCGATCGATACCCTGGCGCGACGCAATGACGTGGACCCCAAGCGCTTTGGCGTGTGGGGCTACAACATGGGCGCGTATGCGGGACTCCGCGAAGCGGAAACCGATAGCCGGGTTCGCGCGATGGTGCTCGACTCGGTGTACGACCGCCCCAAACAGATGGTGAAGATCGGCGTGGAAAGAACCGGAGTAGGCGGATTTCCGCTGATGGTCACCTCGGCGCAGACTTGCTTTGAATGGTTGAATTACGCCTACAAGAGCGATGCGGCGCTTTCCACGAAGATGAAGAATCTGTCTGGCGTGCCCATTCTGTTTATCGGCGCCGCGGACGATCCAGAATTGGCGTCGATCACGCGGAATATGTTTTTGAAGGCGCCGGAACCTCGCGAGCAGGCCATCATTGCACACGGAAATTTTGTGAATTTGCCGGATGATGAGAAACGCACGTACGAAAATCGCGTGGTCACGTTTTTCCTGACCCGCTTGCCAGTCACGGAGATCCCGGCTGTAGCTGCTGCCGCAGCTCCCACGAAGGCTGTGAGCACCGCCAAGAAGTAACACTGCACTCCCAGGTTAATGCGCTGCGGTGACCTGGTACAGGAAATAGCCGCTGCGCTCGAGGTACAAAGGTTCGGTCGAACAGCTCCACGGTTCGTCTACGATTGCCTTGCAGTTCCGCGAATTTACCAGCAAATAGCCCTCTTTCGGTTCCGCAGACCAATTCGTAATTTCCCGATGAAGATAGAAGCTGAGGCTGTATTGTTGGCCGCGCTGCATATGGCCGACGAAAACGTTTTTCGACGGAATGTTGTTGGCCATAAGATCCGCGGCGAGGGTTTTACCGGACAGGTCATAGTGCGGCAGCAGGGCCGACTGCAAATGGGGATAAAGGCAGAGCAGCACGAGCAGCGGAACGACGCTCAACCAGGCTACGTTGAAAACGGAGCTGCTCCTCAACGCGGAGAGGCCAAGGAGCAAATTTGCGATTGCGAACGCAAATAAGATCCAGGCGACCGCGTGAGCGGAGTGTTCGGTTGGGCTCCCCCTTCCAATGTGCAGCTGTGAAAGAACAATGGCCGCGATCGCAAACAGGGAACCCATTGATAGCAGCAGCCAGCGGAGTGCTCTCTCGGATTGAACGAAGATGTATGAGCGCACCATCAAAAGGGCGATGGCGGGGACGGCAGGCAGGACGTAGCCGGGGAGTTTCGATTTGGAGATGGAGAAGAAGATCACGACAAACACAGACCAGCAGAGTAGAAAAAGCGTGGAAGGAGGGATTGTTCGCTTGCGCCAGAGATTGAGCAGGCCGCGGATGGTGGAATAGAGGAGCAGGAGCGTCCATGGCAGAAACGCAACCAGCAGGATGCCTGCGTAATACCAGAAGGGCTGGAGGTGCTGGAATTCGGGAGTGAGGAAGCGTTTGAAATTGTGTTCGATGATGAAGACGCGAAAGAAATCGGGATTGCGCCGCGCGCAAGTGATGTACCAGGGGAGCGCAGTTACACAGAAGGCGGCAATGGCCAGTGGATGAAGACAACGGAAGGCGCCGCGCCAACGCTTGGTGAACCCAGCACAAACGAAGACTGCGCCGCCGGAGAGGATGATAGCGGCGGGCCCTTTGGCAAGGACCGCGAGACCAAGAAAGAAACCGAGAAGCAGCGCATTCAACGAGGTCGAGAAAGAAAATAGATCTGGCCATCGCGAAGGAACCTGACGCTCTTCTGAAGATCGACTGGGAACCAGGCCCGAAAGGTTTGCGGCGAAGACCATGGCAATTGTTAACGTGGCGGCGAACGGCATGTCAGTAGCGGCGGCGTTGGAAAACGCGATCATGGCCAAACTGGTCGGGAGAACAAGCAACAACCACCGCGCGGTTTCCGCACCGTAGATGCGCCATCCCAGCCAAGCCATCGCGAGCGTCGCTAGCAACGCACAGATGGCGCTCGGCAGCCTCGCGGAGGTTTCACTGACGCCGAATAGTTCGAAGCTGAGCGCGGCACTCCAATAATAGAGTGGTGGCTTTTCGAACCATGGGCTCCCGTACAGGTGTGGCGTGATCCAATCGCCGGTTTCGGCCATGTCGCGAGCGATCCACGCATAGCGCGGTTCGTCGGGGCCGACCAGTCCGATGGCGTCAAGATTGTGGAAATAGCAGAGGTACAGTGTGGCCAGAATGAGCGCGGTCCACGCGAGCCGCGCGGCGAGGGATGGAAAGTGCGCTGAGGTTGCGTCGTGGATGCTTTGCGTCACGGGAAGTTGAGACTAGCATTTTACGTGTATCTTGGGTTGGGACAACCTTCGTACGGAAAGACATTCGCCCGGACGGCAGCGCTAAGGGAGAATCACTAAGACTTGATGACGGAATGGTTGCAGTATGCGGTGGCATGGACATTTCTAAAGGCGCTGGGAGGACTGCCGCGGCCGTTGGCGCGCCGGTTGGCATCGGCCGGAGCGTCGCTGCTGCTGTTGTTGCTGCCGAAATTGCGCAAGACCGCGGAATTTAATTTGCGGCTGACGTTTCCGGAATGGTCCGACCAGCAGCGCCGCAGCGTGATGCACAAGATGACCCGCAACCTGGGGTGGATGGCTGCCGAATTCGCGCGATTCCCTCAGTATACCGCGGAAAACATTGAGCAGACCGTTGTGCTGGATGGCCACGAAAATTTCCTGGCCGGAAAAAACCGCGGGAAAGGCGTGTTGTTTCTGACCGGACACATTGGCGCTTGGGAATTGTCTTCGTTCGCGCATGGATTGTACGGCTATCCGCTGCGGTATATGGCGCGGCCGCTGGACAATAAGTCATTGGACGCGATGGTGAATCGCTACCGCGGGCTTTCGGGCAATCAGCCGATTTTTAAGAATGAATCGGCGCGTGCGACGCTGCGGGTGTTGAAAGAATCGGGAACCGTGGGAATTCTGGCGGATCAGAACACCATGCCGGGAGAAGGCGTGTTCGTGGATTTTTTCGGGACGCCGGCGTGCACCACGACCGGAATTGCGCGCGTAGCGCTACATACAGATGCGGCGGTGGTGCCTGGTTATGTCTATTGGGATGAGGCCATGCGCAAATACCGGCTGCGATTTGAGCCGCCGGTGGAGTTGGTGCGAACGGGAGATACGGAGCGTGATGTAGTCGAGAACACCCAGAAATTTGCGAAGGTGATTGAACAGATCGTGCGGAGACACCCCGAGCAATGGGTGTGGATTCACGCACGGTGGAAGACACGGCCGAAAGGTGAAGCACCACTGTATGAGTTTTTGGAGTAGAAGGTTTCAGAGACTGTGGATCGGGAACCTGACCCGGAGACGGCGAGGAGTTTTATGAGGCATACGGCGGGGGATTTGGCGCGGGCGATTGGAGCACGGGTGGAAGGTGATGTCATGGCCGAGATTGTTGGCGTGGCAGCGCCGGAGCGGGCGGGCGCGAAGGATTTGATTTACGTGGAGGCGGCAAAGCACCTGGAGCGGGCGGTGGGATCCGCCGCGTTTTGCGTGATGGCCAGTGAGAACGTCGTCCTACCCGGAAAGACCGTGCTACGCAGCGAGCGGCCCAAGGTTGCATTCGCCAAGGCCGCGGAAATCTTGTTGGAGCGCGCACCGATCGCGGTGGGAATACATCCAACCGCTATCGTGGCAAATCTTGCGCGCATCGGCGCAAACGTGGGCATTGGGCCGTTCGTGGTGATTGGCGAAGATGCGCATATCGGCGCGGGAACGCAGATCGGGGCGCACTCCGTTGTCGGAGCGGGTTGCTGGATTGGAGAGAATTGCCGGATTCATCCGCAGGTGACTTTTTACTCGGGGGTACGTGTGGGACATCGCGTGGAGATCCACGCGGGAGCAGTGTTGGGCGCGGATGGGTTTGGATTTGCCTTTGACGGCGAGCGTTATTGGAAATTTCCGCAGACGGGTATTGTAGAGATTGGCGATGATGTGGAGATTGGCGCAAACACCACGATCGATCGCGGTTCGCTCGATGACACCCGGATTGGCGCGGGAGTGAAACTGGATAACCTGGTACACGTGGGACACAATGTGCAAATCGGGGAGCATACAGTGATCGCGGCGCAAACGGGAATTTCCGGGTCCAGCACGCTAGGGAAACGCGTTGTGGTGGGCGGGCAAGTAGGAATCGCCGATCACTGCACGCTGGAAGACGGATCGATTGCCGGCGCGCAAGCGGGAATTCCTACAGGCAAGAGGATTCGCAAGGGGCAGACGGTCTGGGGGACGCCGGCACGGCCGCTGGATAAGTTCAAGGAAGCGTATGCATGGTTTGCGCGGTTGCCGGAGTTGGCGGAGCGAATTAAGAAAATCGAAGAGAACAGTTCAGCACAGCGTTAGCAGACGGCTACTGTGCGTGGACGGCGCTTCTAGGCAACGAGCTGAACGGAGAGACTGTGGCGCCAGACACGAAAGAAAAGAATACCAAGGAAAAGACATTGTGGCGCGTCGTTGTGGTTGGCGGGCACACTCGGAGCATCGGGAAGACGCAATTGGTGTGCGACATCATAGCGGCTTTTCCGCGTATCGAATGGACTGCGGGCAAAATTACGCAATATGGGCACGGAGTGTGCGCCCAGAACGGAGAGAATTGCGATTGCGCGCCGGACGATCACGTTTGTGCCATTGATTGGGAAGCGCGTTCCGACACCGGAACCGACAGCGCGCGATTTTTAGCCGCCGGAGCGAAGCGTTCTTTCTGGCTACGGACGAAGCAGGGTTATCTTGCCGAAGGGCTGCCGCTGTTAAGAGCAGCGCTGGAGGAGGCGGCTGTCGCGGCCGAGCCAGGACTTGAGACCGCACTGATCGTCGAAAGCAACTCACTGATGCAGTTCGTGAAGCCTTCGCTGTACTTTGCGGTGATTGATCCCAGCCACGAGGACTTCAAGGAGTCGGCGCAATTTGCACTGGACCGGGCGCAGGCGCTGGTGCTGCGATGCGGAATCGAAGGCGACGCGTCACCGGCACCGCTCTGGATGAAGTTGCCGGTGAAACTGTTGCAAGAACGGCCTTCCGTATTACAACGGGAAGGCGAGCCGCTACCTGAGCCGCTGTGGGCGCTGGTGCATCGAATGGTGGAAAACCGGCCAGAAGTGCGGTTATAGATAGTAGGACAGACCCGGGAGCCAGAAAAAGTCACAGACGCCCACATCGTAGGTCCCCTCCATGGTGGATCGAACCACATTGTAAGTGCCCGACAACTCGGGAGTTGCTGGTTGGCATCTTAGTCATTGACCATGATTGAGGCGATGGGGAATAATAAAAGAGTACTAAGGGTACCCGAAATCAGCGACACATCCGGGCGAGATTGTGTCGAGCAAAACAGAATTTAGCCGCATCCAAAAGAGGGCGGCTTGGGGTGTATCCGGGCGCGGTCCTGGGCGCGAGTTAGGAGAGCGGCCCTGAAGTACCTTGCTCCGAGGAGGAGCAGCGATGGCCTCGTTTGTAAGAGTTGGAGAACAGTTTCCGGCAGCGCCGGCTCCGGCACCACGGCGCGAAGAGAACTGGACGGAACAGCTCGAAAACGCCGTACAAAACGGCGCGGATTACTTACTTTCAGTGCAGGCCGAAGAAGGTTACTGGCTCGGTGAGCTGGAAGCCGACACCACTCTCGAATCCGACTACATCTACTATTTGCATGTACTGGGTAAAGCCGAACCCGAGCGTATTGCCAAGTTAGCCAACTACGTGCGCCGCAAGCAGTTGCCCGAGGGTGGCTGGCCGATTTATCCCGGCGGTCCGTGCGAACTGAACGCAACGTGTAAAGCCTATTTTGCGTTGAAGCTGGCCGGGGACGCACCCGATGCGCCCCACATGGCCAACGCGCGGGCGATTGTACACAAGCTAGGCGGCCTGGAGCGCACCAATTCCTATGTGCGCTTTTATTTGGCGCTGGTTGGCGCGGTCGGATGGGAACTTGTGCCGGCCATTCCGCCGGAGCTGATGCTGCTGCCGAACTGGTTCTACCTGAATATCTACGAGATGTCTTCCTGGACTCGCGGAATTGTGATCCCGATGTCGATCCTGTCCGCCATCCGTCCGGAATGGCGTTTGCCGGAACGCGCGCGCGTGGACGAACTGTTCAACGATCCCGCGCAGAAAACCGCGGCATTTAATTGGGACAAGCAATTAGTGTCCTGGAAGAATTTGTTTCTCGCAATTGACCGGGGACTGAAGCTTTACGAAAAGCTTCCCTGGAAGCCGCTGCGGCAGAAAGCGTTACGAGAAGCCAAACAGTGGATGCTGGCTCACGTGGAGCGGTCGGAGGGCCTGGCGGCGATCTATCCTTCGATGATGAATTCAATTTTCGCGCTGATGGCGTTGGGTCATGGTCCGGAAGATCCCCTGACTTGGCGGGAGATCAGGGAACTTTCGCGATTCGAGATTGAAGAGCACGACACAATTCGGCTGCAGCCTTGTGTTTCGCCGGTTTGGGATACCTGTATCGCAATGGTGGCGTTGGAAGAGGCGGGATTGCCCGCGGATCATCCGGCGCTGGTCAAAGCGGCGGACTGGATTTTGTCCAAGCAGATTCTGGGCGGCGGCGATTGGCAGATCAAGAACAAAGATGCCGAGCCGGGCGGATGGGCCTTCGAGTTTCGCAATGATTTTTACCCGGATGTGGACGACACCGCGTTTGTTCTTATGGCGCTGCAACGCGTGAACTTTCCGGAGCGCCAGCGGATGGAAGGTGCGCTGCGCCGGGGCATCCAGTGGATGCTGAGTATGCAGAACCGCGATGGCGGCTGGGGCGCGTTTGATCGCGACAACAACAGACAGATTCTGTGTCACATTCCGTTTGCGGACCACAACGCCATGATCGACCCCTCCACAGCGGATGTCACCGCGCGTGTGCTGGAGTGCCTGGGAAGATTTGGCTGGACCGCAAACAACGTTGCAGTGAAGAAGGCCGTGGTCTTTCTGATGAAGGACCAATCCAAAGATGGTTCGTGGTTCGGACGCTGGGGCGTGAATTATGTTTATGGAACCAGCGGAGTGCTTCGCGCGCTGGAAACCGTTTCTCTGACGGCGCAGGACTATTGCACGCGTGCAGTTGCTTGGTTGCGGCAGGTGCAGAAGGCCGATGGCAGTTTCGGGGAATCGCTGCACAGCTACCAGGTCGCTTCGAGTAAGGGACAAGGAAACAGTACACCCTCGCAGACGGCTTGGGGCTTGATTGGCTTGCTCGCAGGTTCGGATCCCAACGATCCGGCCATTGTTCGCGCTGCGTCCTATCTGGTCGAGCAGCAAAATGCGGATGGCTCCTGGAGCGAAGATGAGTTCACGGGAACGGGATTTCCTTCGGTTTTCTATCTGAAGTACCACCTTTATAAGAATTCATTTCCGGTATACGCGCTGGCCCGCTACCAGAATCAAGCCAAGCGCAAAGAAGAATACTGCGCGTTCAAATTTCAGCCGAGCGAATTCCGGTTGCGCAGCGGCGGGCTCTACTCCACGCAAGAACGACGCGCTTCCTGACAAGACGATAAGGTATGACCCAGGAGTGGTGTTTCAAGCCGCCAAGGCGGAGGCCACGCGGAAGTTGCCGGCGTGGGTGCCCAACGCGCCATTCGCGGAAAAGCGCGCCGGGGCGCCTGACGCGTGACGACTCTGG
>Ga0210384_10005278_pt1 | contig 14143 bp, 14 predicted proteins | sample IncBWH2MmetaG_FD_160574 | JGI IMG/M metagenome (GOLD analysis project Ga0210384, IMG submission 160574) | Forest soil microbial communities from Barre Woods Harvard Forest LTER site, Petersham, Massachusetts, United States - Inc-BW-H-2-M | ecosystem: Environmental > Terrestrial > Soil >...
CGCGATTGCGCAGCGCGCTGAAAAGCTGCTCATCGACGGCGGCTCGATCGTGACGCTGACTTATTACGGCGCCGAAAAGTGGATGCCGCATTACAACGTGATGGGCGTTGCCAAGGCAGCCCTTGAGGCGAGCGTGCGCTATCTCGCCGCCGACCTCGGGGAGAAGAACATCCGCGTCAACGCGATCTCGGCGGGACCGATCAAGACGCTGGCCGCTTCCGGCATCGGCGATTTCCGCTACATTTTGAAGTGGAACGAATACAACACGCCGATGCGCCGCACTGTCACAACAGAGGAAGTCGGCGACAGCGCGCTCTATCTGTTGTCCGACCTGTCGCGCGCCGTCACCGGCGAAGTGCATCACGTTGATTCCGGCTATCACGTGGTCGGCATGAAACGCCCGGACGCGCCGGATATTTCGCTCGCCAAGGACTAGCTCAGGAATCGTTGCGACCTCGATGCCCGCGCCCACGATCTACTACATCCGCCATGGCGAGACGTCGTGGAATGCGGAGGGCAGGCTACAGGGCGCCCAGGACGTTCCGCTCAACGACCTCGGCCGCAAGCAGGCGGCCCATGCAGGCCGGATCCTCGCCGATCTGTTCGGGCGCGACGGGCGCGACAAGGCAACCCTCAGTTTCGTTTCCAGTCCGCTCGGCCGCGCCCGGTCGACCATGGAACTGGTGCGGGGCGAACTGAACTTGCCGCCTTCCGACTACAGGCTCGACGACCGCCTGCGCGAAATCGCTTACGGTCAATGGGAGGGCTCGACGCTCGCCGAGATGCAAGCAGCCAACCCGGAGCTGTTCGAAAGGCGCCAGCTCGAGAAATGGACGGTGGCCCCGCCGGGCGGCGAGAGCTATCTCGCGGTACAGGCGAGGATGCAAAGCTGGTACGACGCTTTGAGGGAAGACACGGTCGCCGTCGCCCATGGCGGCACCGCACGGGCGCTGATGGTGGCGCTCGGCATCGAGACGCCGCTCACCGCCGCCGATCTCACCATCGAGCAGGGCGCGGTCTATGTGTTCGGCGAGGACGGCTTGAATAAGTATAGTTAATCCCCCGTCACGCCCCGTCTTGTGCATCCAGGCGCATTGCGTCAATACGTTGAATGTCAACATTGACGCTAAATGTTAACGCGGCGAGGTTACGTAACCACAATGTCCTTCAACACCTTCGGCCACATGTTCCGGGTCACGACCTTTGGCGAGAGCCACGGGGTCGCGATCGGCTGCGTGGTCGATGGCTGTCCGCCGCTGATCCCGCTCACGAACGAAGACATCCAGCGCGATCTCGACCGCCGCCGTCCGGGGCAGTCGCGCTTCACCACCCAGCGCCAGGAGGCGGACGCGGTCAAGATTCTTTCCGGCGTGATGGCGCACCCCGAAAGCGGCGTGCAGGTCACGACGGGCACGCCGATCGCGCTCCTGATCGAGAACACCGACCAGCGCTCGAAAGACTATTCCGACATCAAGGACAAGTTCCGCCCGGGGCATGCCGACTTCACCTATGAGGCCAAATACGGCCTGCGCGACTATCGCGGCGGCGGCCGCTCGTCGGCGCGGGAAACCGCGACGCGTGTGGCGGCCGGTGCGATCGCGCGAAAAATCCTGTCTGAAGTCTCCGTGCGCGGCGCGCTGGTGCAGATGGGGCCGCACAAGATCGACCGCGACAAATGGGATTGGGACGAGATCGCCAAAAATCCGTTTTTCTGTCCCGACAAGGACAAGGCCGCCTTTTTCGAGGACTATCTCGACGGCATCCGCAAGCAAGGCTCCTCGATCGGCGCTGTCATCGAGATCGTGGCGGAGGGTGTTCCAGCGGGCCTCGGCGCGCCGATCTACGCCAAGCTCGATGCGGATTTGGCCGCGGCCATGATGAGCATCAATGCGGTCAAGGGCGTCGAGATCGGCGCCGGATTTGGCGCGGCCGAACTGTCGGGCGAGCAAAACGCCGACGAGATGCGGATGGGCAATCAGGGCCCAAAGTTCCTGTCCAACCATGCCGGCGGCATTTTGGGCGGCATCTCGACCGGGCAGCCGGTGGTCGTCCGCTTCGCGGTGAAGCCGACTTCTTCGATCCTGTCGCCGCGCAAGACCGTCGATCGCAAGGGCGGCGAGACCGACATCGTGACCAAAGGCCGCCACGATCCCTGCGTCGGCATCCGCGCCGTGCCGGTTGGGGAAGCCATGATGGCGTGCGTGCTCGCCGATCATTTCTTGCGGCACCGTGGGCAGGTGGGGGGCTAGCTGGCATTGGAAGGCTTGTCGCCCTATATCGTCAGGGATGTCGAGCGGGAGGCGGTGCGAATTTTCTGATGGCTGCCAGCAAGAGCCCCCGCGCCGGTCTACTTCATATTCGCGATGAGATCGCGATAATCGTTCGCGGCCTTTCGTTCGCGCATAACATCCGCCCGGCCCGTCCGCACTTGCGATAGCTCACAATCTGTAGGGCATGCGGACGCCGGGATCGCCGGCCGTGAAATCCTTGGTATTTCGTGTGACCAGGAGCATCGCCTGGGTCTGCGCTGTCGCCCAGATGATGGCGTCGGGAAGTTTGATGCGATGACTGCGCCGAAGGCCGACGGCGCGCTCTGCAATCTTTCCATCGAGCGCAATGACATCGAACGTGCTCAGGAAGCTGCGCGTCGCAACTTCGACGTTGGCATCAGCGCCAACCAACACCTCCATCCACGTGATGATGCTGACGGCTTTCTCCGTGTAGCGCCGAAGTTCGGCGCGCGCTTGGGGAACGGCGTTGAGGTAGTCGACGAGAATGTTTGTGTCGAACAGCGCTTTCACCATTCGCGACGCACTTTTTCCTGATAGGTCAGGCCGTCCACTTTGCGCTTGCCCCAGAGGCCGAACGCATCGCCTTCCTGCTTGTCACGCCGGTCTCGGAGAAAGTCATCGATCGCCTGACGGATCAGGGCCGCGCGCGATCTCTTCTCTTTTTTTGATAGTTCGTCCAGCGCTCGAATTTGGGTATCGCCGAGGTCAACCAGTGTTCGCATTGTCCTCCGTCCTCACGATTGATATATGATATCGATATCATATATCAAATGATTAAGAGATTCAACCCTGATGCGGTCCCCGCATTGTCACCGCGGACAATGGCGTAATCCGCCGTTTCGTCCGCCGGCCCGAGCTCACGCCTCGACGGCGACGCCGGTCAGCAATCTGGCAAATTCTTCGTCGCCAATCTCGGTTTGCGCAACCAGGACGCTACAGTGAAGGTGCTTGACCAGGTATGTTCCGACCGAGCTGAACCACCACCGCGCCAGCGGCCCGTCGGGACGGTGGCCGATGACGACGAGGTTTGCGCCGATCTCTTCGGCGACGCCTGCGATCTCGCGCCCGGCTTCTCCCATGCCCAGCCGCGCTGTTGGCGAGAACCCCATGGCCTTGAGCCGCTCCACGCCTTCCCCGAGGATTTTCTGGTAAATTTCAACCTGTTCGGTGATGGGGATGACGAGCCCACCCTCCAGGGTTCCAGTTCCCGCCGAAACTTCCACAACAGCCAGCAGAAATACCTCGGATCGGCAGAGCTGCGCGATCCTCGCTCCCTCCCGCAAGGCCCGCCGTCCCTCGATTGAGCCGTCATAGGCGAGAAGAACTTTGTCGTACATGCACCGCTCCCCGATTGATGTGCGCTTGCGTCCCTGCGGGCTTCGTCAATTTTGCGGGCGTCGCGCCCGGTTCAAGTTAAAGGCCTTGTCCAGATTGCGGGCCTCGGCGAGCGCGGCCGCGCCCGGCAACAGGGTCGAAGTGAGGTCGGCTTCGGTCAGATCGGCGCCGGCGAGATTGGCGTTGGTCAGGTCCGCTCCCGCAAGGTAGGCGTGGTTGAGGTTGCAATTCGAAAGATTGGCGTTCTGGAGCTTCGTGAATTCGAGATCGGCGCGCGAGAGATTGGCGCCGCTTAAGTCCGCATTCTTCAGATCGGCGGATTTGAGCACGCCACGCATTAGGCCCATCGATTGATTGCGCATGTCCGCGCTCAAATCGGCGCCCGCAAGCTTGGCCCCGGTCAGGCTGGCACCGGAAAGATCGCCGGTGATGCGCGCCCCGCTTAAATCGGCGCCGTTAAGCTTGGCGCGTTGCATCTGCGTAGAGAGCAGCGATGCCTTGACAAGGGACGCTTCCGTCAAATCCGCGTCGATCATCCAGGCCTGGTTCAGGATCGCCCGATCGAGGCGCGCGCCTTTCAGACTGGTCCGGTTGAGCTTTGCCAGGCGAAGATTGCTGCCGGAGAAGTCGAGGCCCGAGAGATCGAGGTGCGACAGCCGCTTTCCTTCCAGATCGGCAGGGTGTTGGTCCGAGCCGCCTTGAGGCGCCGCCTTGAGAAGCGCGTCGACCTCGGCGCGCGTCATCTCGGAAGTCGACATGTCCGGACTGTTGAGGTCGACATAGCGCAGCAGGTCCTGCGCGGCGCCCTCATGGGGATGAACCAGCAGCGCCGTCATCAACGCAAAACCAAATGCGAGACGAAGCAGCATCGCGTCTCTCGGCTACCACTCGTTGCAATGTAGCACGATGAGCGAGCGCCGGAAACATGGTTAATACTTCCTTAACGACTCTCGACGAGGCTTCAGCCGGCCGCCGACCGACCCGCTCTGAGCCACGCCGGGTCTTGGCGTCAGGCGGCAGGGAGAGACCGTGGATGAGTCAACTGAGGGTTTTCGGCGCGCAGCCCGCCTTTCGAAGGGGTGACGAGGTCGCGGACTTGTTCGCGCAAGCAACCGCGCACCACCGGGCCGGTCAGTTCGCCAAGGCTCAAGCCGGGTACAAGAAGGTCCTGAAAAAGCGCCCCAACCACTTCAACGCGCTGCAAATGCTCGCCGTGTCCGAGCATCAGAGCGGCAATTTCCAGTCCGCCGAGCGCCTCCTGAGGCGGGCGCTGCTCGTCGACCCGCAATCGGCTGCGGCGAGGTGCGATCTCGGCGTCGTGCTTGCCGCGCTGCAGCGGCCGGACGAGGCGTTGGCCTGCTACGACGGTCTCATCGCGTTGAAGCCGGACTTCGTCAATGCGCATCTGAACCGGGGCAACCTGCTGTTGCGGCTCAGGCGTTTCACAGAGGCGGTCACGAGTTACGACAATGTGCTCGTGATCAATCCGCAGCATATCGATGCATTGTTCAGCAAAGGCGAGGCGCTGCACGGGCTCGCAAGATTTACCGACGCGGTTCCCTGCTACGACCGGATCCTGGCCGTGAGGCCCGCCGACGCGCGGGCGCTGGTCAATCGGGGCGCCGCGTTCAAGGATTTGCGGCGAGCCGACGAGGCCATCGCCGATTTCGATCTGGCGCTTGCCATCGATCCGAACAATACCATCGCCTCCGTCAACCGCGGCGAGACACTGCTCGCCCTGGGACGGCTCGACGAGGCGCTCGCAAGCTTTGACAGGGCATTGTCCATCAACCCGGAGCTTGAGCTTGCCTGGCTCGGCCGTGCCAATATCCTGATGATGACCAAAAAGGTGACCGAGGCGCTGGCGGCCTGCCAGCGCGCGCTTGCGATCCAGCCGAACTCCGCCAAGGCGCTCGCTCAGATCGGTCAATGCCATGCGTTTCAGGGCGACGCAGAAGCCGCCGTGTTGTACTTCGATCGCTCGCTCGCGATCAAGCCGGACGAAGAGACGGTCCTGTCGAACAGGATCTTCACGCTGGATTTCAGCCACGAGGGCGACTACGCGCGGGATCAGGCCGCGCGATCCGAGTGGTGGCGCCAGATTGGGTCGAAGATCGCCGTGGAGCACCCTGCGCGACACGAGAATGATCCCGACCCGGCCAGGCGGATTGTCGTCGGTTATATTTCAGCCGAGTTCAGGCAGCATTCTTCCGCATACACGTTCCGCCCGGTGCTGCGGAACCACGACAAATCGCGATTCGAGGTCATCTGCTATTCCAGCTCTCTGACCGAAGACGACGTGACGGGCTCGTTTAAGGATACAGCCGATCGGTGGAGAAACGTTCTGCAATGGTCCGACGATCAGCTGGCGGATCGCATCCGCTCCGACAAGGTCGATATCTTGATCGACCTGTCCGGACACACGGGAGGCAACCGGCTTCGCACATTTGCGCGCAAGCCCGCGCCGATCCAGGTGACCGCGTGGGGACATGCGACCGGCACCGGCCTGCCAACGATCGACTATCTGTTCGCCGATCCGGTCATGATCCCGTCGGAGGTACGCCATCTCTTCGCCGAGCAGATCTATGATCTGCCCTGCGCTATCATCATCGAGCCGCCATTGGCGTTACGCTCCTCGGAGCCGCCGGTAACATCGAACGGGTATTTGACGTACGGGGTCTTTACCAGGGCGAGCAGGATATCCGATGCCGTCATTGGCGTCTGGGCACGAATTCTGCATTCCGACGTCACGTCGCGATTGCTTATCAAGGATTACCTGATCGACGATGTCTCGATCCGAACCAGGCTATTGGAAAATTTCGCGGCCCACGGAATAGCGTCGGATCGGATCTTGCTGATCGGATCGACCTCGCGGGAGGAACATCTCGCGGCTTATGGGCGCATCGACATTTGCCTCGATCCGTTTCCTCACGGCGGGGGCGTCTCGACCTGGGAATCCCTGCACATGGGCGTGCCGGTCGTGACCAAGCTCGGCAACGGTACGAGTAGAAGGGTGGGCGGCGCATTTCTGTCGGCGATCGGAATGACCGACTGGACCGCGACCAATGACGATCAATACGTGGAAATCGCGTTGCGATCGACCGCGGACCGCCTGAAGACGATACGTCGCGAGCTTCCCGATCGGATCGACCGGCGCTGCGGCCCGGCCGCCTATACGAGGGCCGTAGAGGAGGGCTATCGGACGATGTGGGAGAAATATTGCAGCGGACAACAAGGCCAGCCGGGCGGCGCCACGCCGCGCAAAGCGTTTGAACCGGCTTGACGGCCCGGGAAACCCGACCGCTAATGACCGGCCATGAGCGCGCCGGAGATTCAGAAGGTTGTCGAATGGCTGGTCGACGGTGCACGGTCGGCGCCGACCGGGCCCGGGCTGCTGACGGAGACTTGCGAACGCCTGGTTGTGGCCGGCGTGCCGCTCTGGCGCGTCGGCGCCTTCGTGAAGACGCTGCACCCGGACGCCTTTGGCCGCAGCTTCATCTGGCGACAAGGAGCCGATGTCGTCATCAACACCGCCGACTTCGACTTCCCTGACACGCCGGAGTTCAGGCAAAGCCCGCTGGCAATCCTCTACGGCAGCGGACAGGAAGTCAGATACCGGCTGAATGATCCGGAGAGCCGGCGCTTTCCATTCTTCGACGACATGCGTGCAGAGGGTGTCACCGATTACATCGCGCTGCCACTTCACTTCACCGACGGCACCACCCACGCCACGAGCTGGACCACGAAGCACGCGGACGGTTTCTCGGACGAGCATATCGCCGCGCTGCGGTTGATCGTCCGCCCGTTTGCGCGGTTAGGCGAAATTCTCGCGCTGCGGCGCACTGCGGCCACGCTGCTCGATACCTATGTCGGCAATCGCGCCGGCGAACGGATCATGGCCGGACAAATTCGCCGCGGCCATGCCGAAACCATGCAGGCGGCGATCTGGCTGTCGGATTTGCGCGGCTTTACCGCACTGTCGGACCGCCTGGCGCCCGAAATCGTCGTCGACATCCTCAATCAATATTTCGATTGCCAGGTGCCGACCATCCGCCAGCACGGCGGCGAGATCCTGAAATTCATGGGCGACGGATTATTGGCGGTGTTCCCGATCGCCAAGGACCACGACAATATCGGCGAGGTTTGCGCGCGCGTTCTTCAAGCCGCGCGCGAGGCTCGAACCAACGTCGACGCCATGCAGTATCCGAGCGGCGAGGGGGGCGAACGTTTTCGTTTCGGCGTGGCGCTGCACATCGGCGGCATCCTGTTCGGCAATATCGGCGGCTCCAGCCGTCTCGACTTCACCTGCATCGGACCTGCGGTCAATCTCGCCGCGCGTCTGGAGAAGATTGCCGGCCGGCTGGCGCGCATCGTGGTGGCCTCGGAGGCGTTTGCCGGCGCCGGCCCAGGCGACTGGACCGATCTCGGCGAATTTCCCGTCGCAGGCTTTTCCAAGGCCGCGCGCGTCTATGGTCTCGCCGACGAAACGCCGGGCGGCTAGCCGGCCGCTCATTTCCTCGGGCATTCCCGGTAGCCGAATTTCGCGATCATGTCGCGGCCGGAGATCGCGTGAAACGCCAGCGTGTCCATGTAGTGGTTCGCGGTGACGTATTCGCGAAGCCTTGAATTATAGGCGCTCAGCATGTGCTGGGTGTTGGACGGCGAGGCATTTCCGCTTCTGTCGTGGGCCGCGTGAAACAGCAGCGTCGCGCTGCGGCTGATGCAGACATTGCGGATGGCGAGGAACAGCGTGCAGGACGACTGGCAGTGGCCGTCGATCCGGAACAGCTCGCCGGATTGATTGTACTGGCCGACCACGGGATCGAATCGCGCATAGCGTCCGCCCATCTCGAAGCCGGCCGTGGTGCCGGCGGCCATCGCCGGCGTCGAGGCCAGCAGCAGCAGCGCCACGAGGGTACCGCGCGCCGGCGTCATTCCTCGGGCTCGGTGGTGAACAGCAGCGGATAGCCCTTGGCGCGGCCGGCGTCGGTCGCCCGCGTCGCCTTGGTCTCGGCAACATCCTTGGTGAACACCGCGACCACGCATACGCCGCGCCGGTGCGCGGTGATCATCACCTTATGCGCCTGGTCCTCGGTCATGCGGAATTCCGCTTTCAGGACGGTGACGACGAATTCGCGCGGCGTGTAGTCGTCGTTGACGAGGATGACCTTGTGCAGGCGGGGTCGGTCGACCTTGGTCTTGACCTTGGTTTTAGGTTTGGTGACGGCGTCGATCATTCGAGCTAGCACCCTGATGTCTTTCTGTTGGCTCACGCCAGAATACCGCCTCGCGGGGCGCGGTGGAACCGGCAGATTTGCGATGCTTCATTGCGAGAGGCGGCAGATTCAGGCGGCAATGAGGTTAAAGCGAAAGTGAAGGGCAAATGATGTTCGCGCTTTGCGCGGCCCAATTTGCATGTCACCATCGCGTCATTCGATGGAGGGCCGCTGATGCGCTGGTGTGTCTCGATCGGGGCCGTGCTGCTCGCAGGCTTGCTTGCGGGCGGCGACGTGGCTGGTTTTGCCGCGCCCGGACCGCAAGCCCAGCTGGCCGACAAGGACCCGGCGGCCGTCGACGTCGAACTGATCATTGCGGTCGACGTCTCCTATTCGATGGACATGGATGAGCTCGCGGTCCAGCGCGAAGGCTATGCGCAGGCGATCGTCTCCAAGGAATTCTTGCAGGCGCTGAAAAGCCTGCCGAACGGCAAGGTTGCCATCACCTATTTCGAATGGGCGGCCTCCAGCGACCAGAAGATCATCATTCCCTGGCGGGTGATCGACGGCCCGGAAACCGCCGACGCCGTCTCCAACGAGATCATGAGGACGCCGGTCCGCCGCGCCTCGCGCACCTCGATCTCGGGCGCGATCTATTTCGCGATGCCGCTGTTCGACGAAAACCCGTATAAGGGCCTGCGCCGCGTGATCGACATTTCCGGCGATGGTCCGAACAACAACGGCGCGCCGGTGGTCGGCGCCCGCGAAGAGGCGCTTTCGAAGGGCATCGTCATCAACGGCCTGCCGATCATGGTGAAGGAGCCGTCTTATTCGACCATGGATATCGACAATCTCGATTGGTACTACGAGGATTGCGTGATCGGCGGCCCCGGCTCCTTTGTGGTGTCGATCAAGGACCGCGACAAGTTCAAGGAGGCAATCCGCACCAAGCTATTGCTTGAAGTTGCGGGCCGCACGCCCGAGCGGCGGACCGTCCCCGTCGCCGACAAGGAGCCGCGGGTGTCCTGCCTGATCGGCGAAAAGATCTGGCAGGACAGGTGGGGGCGGTAGCGAGTTTCTCCCTCTCCCCGCTTGCGGGGAGAGGGTTGGGGTGAGGGGGACTCTCCGCGCAACTGATGCCAATTGAGAGACCGGTACCCCCTCACCCGGATCGCAAAGGCGATCCGACCTCTCCCCGCAAGCGGGGCGAGGTAAGCCGGGCCGGCGGATATGCCGATCCGATCCAAAGGTACAAGACCCACTACCTTGCGAACCGCGCGACCAGCTCGACATGAGGCGTGTGACGGAATTGATCGACCGGCGTCACGGTCTCGATCCTATAGCCGCCATCGACCAGGATTCGTGCATCGCGGGCAAACGTCGCGGCATTGCATGAGACTGCAATCACGACGGGAACCTTGCTCGCCGCGAGCTGAACGCTTTGCGCCTGCGCGCCCTGCCGCGGCGGATCGAACACGACGGCATCGTAGTCGCGCAACTCCTGCGGCATCAGCGGACGGCGAAACAGGTCGCGCGCTTCCGCCTTCAGCGGCTTTAATCCCGGTGTCGCGGTTGCGGCCTTCTGCAAGGCAGCGATCGCACCCGCGTCGCTGTCGAACCCGGCGATGCGGGCTTTTGCCGCCAAGCGCAGGGCGAACGGCCCGACCCCACAAAACAGATCGGCGATGTGCTTGGCGCGGCCCGTGTGCTCGGCGACCAGCGCCGCCAGCGTCTCTTCGCCTGCAATCGTTGCCTGGAGGAACGAGCCCGGCGGCAGCGTTACCTGCGCGGGTCCTACGCCGATCGCGGGCGGCTTCCGCAGCAACACCAGCTCGCCATGCCGCGTCAGCCGCGCCAGGCGGTGCTGTTCGGCGATTGCGGATAGGTTTGCGATCATCGCCGCCGGCAGCGGCCCGGAGCCCCGCACATCGACATCGAGGCCGTTGTCGGTCGCGGTGATCTGGATATCGAGCGGCTTTCCGATCGCGATCAAAGGCTCGGCAATCGCCCAGCCGGCATCGAGCGCGCCGCTCAAGGCCGGATCGAGGATCGGGCAGCGATCGACTGGAATGATGTCATGCGAATGCGCGGCCGCGAAGCCGACCTTGAGCACGTCATGCGTGCCGAGTCTCGCGTGCAGCGTCAACCGCCTTCGGCCGCGGCCGTGGGCATCGACCAGCGGCGCCACGGTGCAGTCGAGTTTCGCCTGCGCCAGCGTCTCCACCACGATATTGCGTTTCCAGGCGCGGTAAGGCTCCGCCTGCCAGTGCTGGATGGCGCAGCCGCCGCAGATGGAAAAATGCGGGCAAAATGGCGCGATGCGCTCCGGGCTTGGACTTTCGACCCGGAGCAGGCGGCGGCGATCTGGATGGCCGGTGACAGCCTCGACTTCGGCGCTCTCGCCGGAGAGCGCATACGGCACATAGACGGCTTCGCCGTTCACTTGGGCGACGCCGTCGCCAAGATGACCAACGTGATCGATGAGGAGCGTCTCAACCACGGCGCGCGCCGAGAAAGAATTCGATGTTGCCGTCGCCGCCCTTGATCGACGACGGGAAGATCTGGATATCGGTGCATCCGAGTGAGGACACAAAGGCTGATATGTCGTCGCAGATTTCCTGATGCACCATCGCGTTGCGGATGATGCCGCGCTTGGAATGTTTTCGCCCTGCCTCGAATTGCGGCTTGATCAGCGCCAAGAGATGCATCGGCGCCGCCGCCAGCGACAGCGCCACCGGCAGCACGGCCTTCAGCGAGATAAAACTGACGTCGATGACGACGACATCCGGCCGCGCCGGCAAGCGCTTGCCTTCGAAATCGCGGATGTCGGTCTGCTCCATCGAAACCACCTTGGGGTGGTCGCGCAGGGAAGCGTGCAATTGATCGCGGCCGACATCGACCGCGAAGACCATGGCCGCGCCGTTAGCAAGCAGGACTTCGGTAAAACCGCCGGTCGACGCGCCGACGTCGAGGCAGACATGGTCCTCGATCGGAATCGGATAGGTCTCGAGCGCGCCCGCAAGCTTCACCCCGCCGCGCGAGACAAAGGGATGCGCCGGCTGCGCCTGCAAGGTCGCGTCAGCGGCAATAATCTCGGACGGCTTTGCAACCGGTCTGTGGTCGGCGCTGACGAGGCCCGCTTCGATGGCCGCCCGCGCCCGCGCCCGGCTCTCGAACAGGCCGCGTTCGACCAGCAGAATATCGGCGCGCTTGCGGGGAGGGGACATGCTTCACCATTTTGCAACTAGCGCTCGGCCGCCAGGCGCACGCAAGCCTCGAACGCCGTCAAATCATGCCAGATATCGGCCGGCGCCTCTCTTGGCGCTACCAGCGGGCAGCCATGCAGATCGAGCGCATGGATCATCATCAAATTGTCGCCCAAGCCGAAATCCTCGACCGTCAATCCGTCGGCGTCCACAAGCCGCCCGTCCTGTGACCTCACTTCGGTGAGAAGACGCACGCGCTCGGCGTATATGGACGGATCGTTGGAATAGCCGAGACAAAACTTGCCGCGCGCCGCCATATAGCCGAGCTCGTAGGCAGTCCCGGGATCCGCGCCGGGTCCGCGAAACGGCGTGAGATTGGCGATGATGGCATCGGCCGCGTCCATCATGGCTTCGCAACCTTTGAAGATGTCGAGCGAGATGTCGCCCGCCGACCGGTCAATCGCGTTATCGAGCGGATAAAGCCCGCTCAGGCCGTGAGCCGCGCAGATGTCTTTCTTGCGCCGTCCGATATCAACGGCATCCGGCAGGAACACATCGGGACCTGCCAGATAGATCCGCAATTGGGACGAGCCTCAGGCGAGCTTGACGGCTTCGACCTTGAAGTCCTTGCCTAGCGTCTCGAACACCTTGGACACAATACCCTTGGCGTCGAGGCCGGCGCGGGCATACATCGCATTCGGCGTGTCGTGATCGAGGAACACGTCGGGCAGCACCATCGCGCGCGCCCTCAACAGGCCACTGTCCAGCATGCCGTTCTCGGTCAGCGTCTGCATGACGTGGGAGCCGAAGCCGCCGATCGCGCCTTCCTCGACGGTGAGCAGGACTTCGTGCTCGCGCGCGAGTTTCAAGACCAGCTCGACGTCGAGCGGCTTCATGAAGCGCGCATCCGCAATGGTGGTCGAAAGCCCGTGGGCGGCGAGTTCGTCGGCGGCTTTCTCGCATTCGCCAAGGCGGGTGCCGAACGACAACAGCGCGATCTTGCTGCCTTCGCGGACAATGCGGCCCTTGCCGATTTCGAGCGGAACACCGAATTCGGGCATCTCGACACCGCGGCCTTCGCCGCGCGGATAGCGCAGCGCGCTCGGACGGTCGTTGATCGCGACTTGGGTGGCGACCATGTGCACCAGCTCAGCCTCGTCGGAGGCCGCCATGATGACGAAATTCGGCAGGCAGCCGAGATAGGCGTTGTCGAACGAGCCGGCGTGGGTCGCGCCGTCGGCGCCGACGAGGCCGGCGCGATCGATTGCAAAGCGTACGGGCAGGCTCTGGATCGCCACGTCGTGGACGACCTGATCATAGCCGCGTTGCAGGAAGGTCGAATAGATCGCGCAGAACGGCTTGAAACCTTCGGTGGCAAGACCGGCGGCGAAGGTCACCGCGTGCTGCTCGGCGATGCCGACGTCGAAGGTGCGCTTGGGGAATGCCTTGTTGAAGATGTCGATGCCGGTACCCGACGGCATCGCCGCGGTGATGCCGACGATCTTCTCATCCTTTTCCGCTTCCTTGACGAGGCTCTGGCCGAATACGTTCTGATAGGCGGGCGCGTTGGGTTTGGCTTTCGCCTGCGCGCCGGTCGCGACATCGAACTTGACCACGGCGTGGTATTTGTCGGCGGAAGCTTCGGCCGGGCCGTAGCCTTTGCCCTTTTGGGTGACGACGTGGACCAAGATCGGGCCATCCTCCATGTCGCGCACGTTCTTCAGCACCGGCAGCAGATGGTCGAGGTTATGGCCGTCGATCGGGCCCACATAATAAAAGCCGAGCTCCTCGAACAGCGTCCCGCCGCCGACCATGAAGCTGCGAGAATATTCTTCGACACGGTTGGCGCGGTCGGCCAGCACTTTCGGCAGACGCTTGTTGATCTGTTTTGCGGCCGCGCGCACCGAGCGATACGTCTTGCCGGAATAGAGACGCGACAGATAAGCCGACATTGCGCCGACCGGCGGGGCGATCGACATGTCGTTGTCGTTGAGGATGACGATCAGCCGGGAATTCATGGCGCCCGCATTGTTCATGGCTTCATAGGCCATGCCGGCGGACATCGCGCCGTCGCCGATCACGGCGATGACGTTGT
>Ga0210384_10005279_pt1 | contig 14143 bp, 13 predicted proteins | sample IncBWH2MmetaG_FD_160574 | JGI IMG/M metagenome (GOLD analysis project Ga0210384, IMG submission 160574) | Forest soil microbial communities from Barre Woods Harvard Forest LTER site, Petersham, Massachusetts, United States - Inc-BW-H-2-M | ecosystem: Environmental > Terrestrial > Soil >...
TCACTTTCACCTAGAGACAGCACCTCCTGGGGAACCGGCCCGCTTCGCGTGTGGAAAATTGATCCAGCAAGTCATAAAATTCTCGCAAGCTCAACCGATGACCTTGGCGCCGGCACAGGTTCGCTCGCAATAAATCCGTTCAATCACCAGATCTATGTCACGGCATTTGCGAGCAACCAGGTGGACGTGCTCGACCCCGCAACTTTGAAAGTCATCAGGCGGTTCCCCACCAAAGGCACACCAGACGGCATCGAATTCACCGCGGTTCGCTAGTTGCTCGATCACGGGTTTTCGATTACTCAACTCCATCGCTTCCGGAGCTTTACCCTTCTTGCCAACCCGCATAAACTTGCTCGTACTCTCTCTCAACAGGGGCCTGGATGAATTGCGTCTTGCGCTGTTTGCTTTGCACGCTCGGCTTGGCAACTCTCGCTGCCGCGCAAACAAGCACGACTCGAATAGCTCCGCCGCGCAACACAAGCGCTTCAACTCAGCAGTCTCCCGGGAAAGTCGCGCCAAACAATTCGCGCGAGCCTTTCGTGATCGAGCGTTATGCCACCACGGTTCGCTTCGAGAATGACGGCACCGGCGAACGCGATCTCTCCGCCCGGGTTCGCGTGCAATCCGACGCAGGCGCGCAGGCGCTTCAAGAATTAATCTTCGGCTATCGCTCGCCAAACGAGCAGGTTGATGTGCATTTCGCCCGCGTGCGCAGGGCCAATGGAACCATCGAGAACGCCGCAGCCGACGCCGTAAAAGACATCCCCATCGCGCTCGCAGCCGATGCTCCCGCATATGCGACCGCAATGGAAAAACACATTACGGTGCCCACCCTGCGTCCGGGAGATACTCTCGAGTACGAAGTTGCTACTCGATTAACAATCCCGTTCGCGCCGCGCGAATTCTGGTTCCAACAGGACTTTATTGACAATGCGGTCGTCCTTGACGAGGAACTGAAAATTAATGTGCCTCAAGGGCGCGCGATAATCGCGCAGTCGCCAAACTTTCCACGCGAAACCACTCAGGTGAACGGCCGAGCCATCTTCACTTGGAAGCACGCGAACCCAACAGCGCATCCCGACAACGATCCGACCAGTCCCGAAGCTCTTGCGCGTGCGTCGAAAATTCCCGATGTGCAGCTGACGAGCTTCGCCACATGGCAGGGCGTAGCCACTTGGTATGCGAATCTCGAACGCGGCCGAACCGATCCATCTTCCGAAATCAGCGCCAAAGCTAAGCAACTCATCGTCGGCCGTACATCCGAAACGGAAAAAGTTCAGGCCCTCTACGATTACGTCTCGAAAAATATCCATTACGTGGACATCCCACTGGGCCGCGTCGGCTACCAGCCGCATTCCGCAGACGAAGTTTTCGCTAATCAATACGCTGATGCGAAAGATGAACACGTGCTTCTCGCTGCCCTGCTTCGCGCCGCAGGTATTGACTCCGGCGCCGCACTGATTCCCTACGTGCGCAAGCTCGACGCAGCCGCCCCGTCGCCAGCGCAGCTAGATCACGTGCTCACCACCGCGCGCGATGGAAACAATCTACTTTGGATGGACACTTCCGCAGTGGTCGCTCCGTTTCGCCTGCTCACTTCCCCGCTGCGCGATAAATCCGCCTTGCTGGTGCCCGCGGACGCCGCAGGCAAGCTCGTCAAAACGCCGCAGGATCCGCCTTTTCGCTCCACGCAGCGCGTGGAAATTGACGGCCAGATCAGCGACCTAGGTAAATTGACCGCGACCGCGCATTATTCCCTGCGTGGCGACACGGAATTCGTACTTCGCCGGGCGTTCCACACAACCCCGCCGGAACAGTGGAAGCAGCTCGGCCAAACAATTCTTTCGCTCGATGGCCTTCGCGGAGTCGTCACCTCTGTAAAGTCCGCTGATCCCACCGAAACACGCGACCCGTTCGAAATCAGCATTGCTTTTACGCAAGTAAATTTCCTCGACTGGTCCGCTGCCAGAACCAGAATCGCGCTGCCCATGCTCACTCCCGGCATGCCCGACGTGCCCGCAAAAACTACACAGCCCATCGAATTAGGCAGCCCGCTCGACGTCACCACTCAGCTGAATCTCGAGTTGCCCGTGCGATTCACCGCGCAGGCCCCGACAGCAAGCTCTATCGCCCGCGATTACGCGGAATTCAAATCCGCCTATCAAATCCAGAATCACACGCTGACCGCCGAGCGCACATTGAATTTCAAAATGCGCGAACTCCCCGCAGCCCGCGCCGGCGACTATCAACAGTTCACGCGCTCCGTCGCCGCGGATGAAAATCAATCATTGCTCGTGCAAGCTGCCGTCGCGGACGCGTCGCTCACCGCGATCCCCGGCACCGCCCAGCCGGATGAACTAATCGAAACCGCTTCCGCGACGCTCGATGCGGGGAACGCCCGCTCTGCGCTCCCCCTTCTTCAGCGCGCCGTCGAACTGGACCCGAAGCATCCACAAGCCTGGAATCACGTCGGCCTCGCCTACATGCAACTCGGTCAGCTCGACGACGCCGTTTCCTCATTTCGCAAACAAATTGAAATAGATCCGTCGAGCGAGCATTCCTGGGATTACCTCGGCGTCGCGCTTCAGCAGCAGAGAAAATATGACGACGCGGCCGCCGCCTATCGTAAACAGATCGAACTGAATCCGCTCGACCCCGTCGCGCACGGCGCTTTGGGCGGCCTTCTGCTTATTCAGGAGCGATACTCCGACGCCGTCGTCGAACTCGATAAGGCCACAATTCTGTCGCCCGAAAACGCCGGTATGCAAATCAAGCTCGGCGAGGCTTACCTGAATGCCGGCGATGAAAAAAAGGCCCTTGATGCATTCGACAAAGGCGTTTCCATGGCTCCCTCTCCAGCCGTTTGGAATGATGTTGCGCTTCTCCTCGCGAATCACAAAGTCTCGCTCGATCGCGCGCAGCAATACGTGACTTCAGCCGTCGCCGCCACGAACACGAAGCTGCGTAATTCCGACTTGTCGCATTCCGCTGGTAATCACCTGAACGATGTGGCGACCCTCGGAGTTCTCTGGGACACACTGGGCTGGGTGCATTACCAGAAGGGCGATGTGGACACCGCAGAAAAATATATTCGCGCCGCATGGGAACTCGACCAGCGCGGCGATGCCGCCGATCATCTCGCCCGAATTTACGAAAAGCGCGGGAAGAAAGATCAGGCGATCCAGCTGTTCGCGCTGGCATTGGCGGCGCCACATTCCGATTCGGAAACGCGCGCGCGTCTCACGTTGTTGCTCGGCGGCAACGCGCAAATTGACGCGCTGGTAGATCAGGCCAAGCCTGCGTTAACGAAACTTCGCACGTTCCCTGCCGGAAGCTTTTCAAAATCCACTGCAGGTTCCGCAGAGCCAGCCGGCAGCAGCTCAACGGGGAATTCTCAGGCTGAATTCTTGCTGGTATTTTCGCCGGGGCAAACAAAAGCCAGCGTGGACGCCGTGCAATTCGTCAACGGCGATGCGCAACTCAAGCAATTCGCCGATCGCTTGCGCTCTCTCGACTACGGCGCCATGTTTCCCGACACAGCTGCCATAAAAACAATTCGGCGCGGCACGCTCTCGTGCTCCGCCACAGCCGGCAATTGCAATTTCACCCTAGCTCCCGCGCAGGACCTCCGCGCGGCAAACTAGACGCGCACCAATCCCAAGTGTCGCATTTCGCGGAAGCGCCACCTGTGCCGCATCCCACGGGTCCCGCGGAATGAATTTCAAGATCGGCGAAGCTTTCAGTTCTTCTTGCGCAAATGCCACCGCTTCGGGTGTACACTTGCGCCAAATCAGGCACTCGCCTCCTTATAAGGAGACGCCCGGGAGCCGCCATGACCTACACACGTCGTGAATTCGGAAAGTTTGCCCTGTCCGCCATTCCTGCCGCGGGTCTTTTACCGGCACCCACATTTCTTTCATTGCCCGCCGAGAGACCAAACTCAAAAGTCGCCGGCGTTCAAATCGGAATGAACGTTCCTTACAACTTTGGTGACATGGCGATGAACGGCGACGACATTCTCAGCAACTGTGTCCAGCTCGGGATCAGCGGCGTGGAACTGCGTTCGCAGCCGGTTGAAGCTTTCCTTGGGATCCCCGCGCACCTGGTCGCTGCTCGCGGAGGCAATCGGGGCGCGGCGCCCACTCCGGAACAGGAAGACGCCCTGAAAAGCATCGCGAAGCAACGCTCCGAATGGCGCACCTCAATCTCGATGGACCGCGTGAAAACTTTTCGCGAGAACTACGAAAATGCCGGCGTCCTGATTCAGATCGTCAAGTTCGATAGCGTCGCCGCGCTAACCGACGCCGAACTCGATTACAGTTTTACTCTCGCCAAAACTCTCGGCGCCAAAGCCATCTCCTGCGAGATTTCACTCCCGGATGCCAAGCGCCTCGGCCCGTTCGCCAATAAGCATAAAATGATGGTTGGCTATCACGGTCACGAACAGGCTACGCCCGCCATGTTCGAAGAAGTGATGGGTTACGCGAAATATAACGCCTGCAACGTCGACATCGGCCATTTTATCGCCGGAAACAACACGTCGCCCGTGCCTTTCATCAAGGAGCACCACGCCCGCATCACACACCTGCACATAAAAGACATGAAATTAAATAAGGGCCCGGCCGTCCCGTTCGGCGAAGGCGACACTCCCGTGAAGGAAGTTCTGCAACTCGTCCGCGACAACAAGTGGCCCATGCAGGCCACCATCGAATTCGAATACCCGGTCCCGCCCGGCTCAACTCGCATGGCCGAAATCGCCAAATGCATCCAGTACTGCCGAGACGCTCTCGCGTAAGCGGCGATCTGAGTTGCGTTGACGCCTTCGAACGCACGCGCGTGCCGCCACTCGCGCAAATCCGCCTCGATAGTGTATAGTTTTTTGAGGCGCGGCCTGCCTGAAAGCCGGTTGTTTTCGCTCCGAGCCACTTCAAATTGCTTTGCGCCGACCCTGTGAAAATGAATAAATTCTTGCGAGTAATGAAGTTCGGCGGCACATCTGTGGGCGACGCCTCCTGTATCAAGCGCGTGGCCCAGATCGTTCGGGACGCCGGGCGCGAAAATCCCGTGGTCGTCGTCGTTTCCGCGATGAGCGGCGTCACCAATAAGCTCGTCGAAGCCGCCACACTGGCCGAGGCGGGCGAGCTCGATCGCGTCGCGGCGCTATTTGACGCCCTGCGCAAGCAGCACGAAACCGCGCTCCTCGCGCTAGTCTCCGACGATAAAAAGCGCGCCGGCATTTCCATCGCGCTCAATGAAATTTTCGCCGAGGGTGAGCGCCTCTGCAAGGGCACGGCCCTGCTTCGCGAACTCAGCACCCGCACCATGGATTCGATTTCGAGTCTAGGTGAACGCCTCTCCGCCCCGATGGTTGCGGGCGCTTTAGCCGGGATTGGCGTCCCCAGCGAAGCCGTCGAAGCCACTCAATTAATCATCACCGACACATATCATGGCGGCGCGGAACCCCTGATGGATCGCACACGCGAGCACTGCGAGAAGCGCCTGCGCCCGATGCTCGAAAAAGGAATTGTTCCCATCGTCACCGGCTTCATCGGCGCCACGAAGGACGGCGTATTGACCACGCTCGGCCGCGGCGGCTCCGATTATTCCGCCACCATTCTCGGTGCGGCTCTTGACGCCGGCGAAGTGATCATCTGGACCGACGTGAACGGCGTGCTAACGGCGGATCCGCGACTGGTCCCCGATGCACGGACGATCCCCGAAATTTCGTATCGTGAGGCGGCTGAACTCGCCTACTTCGGCGCGAAGGTGCTGCATCCGAAAACTCTGCGCGCCGTCGTTCACGCAGGAATTCCCGTCTGGATTCGCAATAGCTTTGCGCCCGAACAAACCGGCACGAAAATTACTCCGCAAGGCCTCAGCAACGGCGGCGGCGTAAAAGCCCTGACGGCCATTGGCGGCGTCTCTCTCATCAGCGTAGCGGGGCCTGGAATTGTCGGCGTGCCGGACGTGCTCGGCCGCACATTTTCCACTACCGGCGGCGCCCGCGCTAACGTGCTGCTGATTTCGCAATCGTCTTCGCAGAACGATATCTGCTTTATTCTTCCGGCCGCGGAAGCGAAACGAACCATTGAAGCGCTTCGCAAGGAATTTGCGCAGGATCTGGCGCACGAGAAAGTCGAACACATCACGCTCGAGCCAGGCGTCGCAATCGTCGCGGTAGTCGGCGAGAATATGCGCGGCACTCCGGGTATTGCCGGACGCACGTTCAACGCGCTGGGCCGCGAAAACGTGAATATAATCGCGATCGCCCAGGGCTCGTCCGAAGCGAATATTTCTTTCGTCGTCGCCGAAAAAGATATGCGAGCGGCGCTCTCGGCTACACATCGCGAATTTAATCTGGCGAGCGCCGTCGCAGTCGGCTCCAGGGTGAGTGTGTGACATGGCCGATAAAGGAGCACCACTGGCGGAAGATGTGACCGAGCAGCGCGTCGGGCGCTGCGTGCAACGCTGCATCATGCCCGATTGCGGCGCAACCTACGGCTTGCGTGAACGCGTTTACGTTTGCTCCCGCTGCGACGGCCCCCTCGAAATTATCTGCAATACCGCGAATCTGAACGGCGCGACTTTGCGAAATGAGTGGGAAGCGCGCTCCGCTTCGCGCGAGCCGCGCGACCTCAGCGGAGTATGGCGCTATCGCGAACTGCTTCCATTCGACGCCGACGCCCCCATCGTCACGCTTTTCGAAGGCAACACGCCGCTCTACGATGCGCCGCGCTCCGCCAAATACACAGGCCTCTCTTCGCTGCGCCTGAAACATCAGGGCTGCAATCCGACCGGCTCGTTTAAGGACACAGGGATGACGGCGGCGGTCACGCAAGCTGTCTTACTCGGCGCTCGCACCGTCGTGTGCGCCAGCACCGGCAACACCGCCGCAAGCCTGGCCGCCTACGCCGCGCGCGCAGGTTTGCAAGCCGCCATATTGCTGCCGCAGGGGCAGATCAGTGCTGCAAAACTGGCCCAGAGCATGGACTACGGTGCGGCGATTCGTGAAATCGAAGGCAATTTTGACGATTGCATGCGCTTGATTCAGGAACTCGGCGACGATCCTTCGATCTACGTCGCGAATTCGATTAATCCGTTTCGCATTGAAGGCCAGAAAACCGTTGCCTTCGAATTGATGGCGCAGTTCGGGTGGAAAGCTCCCGACCACGTCGTAGTCCCCGGTGGGAATTTGGGAAATAGCAGTGCGCTCGGAAAGGGTTTCGAGGAAATACTGGCGTTAAAACTGATGGACCGCTTGCCAAAACTCAGCGTGATTCAAGCGGAAGGTTCAGGGCCTCTCGCCACTTTGTTTGGATTACTTGATTCCGGCGCAACCAACGACGGCGCGCTCCTTCCGGCTGCCATGCCCGCCGTAGATCATCCACGCACGCTTGCCACCGCGATTAAGATCGGCGCGCCCGTATCCTGGCGGAAAAGTTTGCGCGTGGTTCTGAAAACTCACGGCCAAGTGATTTCAGTCACCGAACAGGAAATTGCCGACGCCAAAGCGATGGTTGGCCGCGATGGAGTTGGATGCGAGCCCGCTTCGGCCACCACCGTCGCTGGAATTCGCAAACTGGTCGCCGCGGGCCACATTCGCCCCGAGGAATCGGTCGTCGCTGTACTCACCGGGCACGTGCTGAAAGATCCCGATTATGTGAGCAATTATCATCGCGGAACGCTCGCTCTCGATTCCGCCGCGCCGATTGTCGGAGCCTTCAGGAACGCGCCGGTGCGCGTCTCGGCCACAAAAAAAGCAATTCTCGGAAGCCTGGAACGGCAAAAATAAAAACAACTTTGTAAGCGCTGGCAAACTGCGCTTCTATTATCCAGAATGGGCGCGAACCCGGCGCGAGAGTGAATCTATACAATGGCCGTCCGACGACAAAATTCTTATGAGGTTCGCGTGCCCGCCTCGACTGCCAATCTCGGGGCCGGTTTCGATTGCCTCGGACTCGCGCTCGAACTCTACCTCGATGTTCGCGCCACCGTATTATTGACGCCCGGAGCTCGAACGATTGCCCGCACGCGCGGCGCTCGAGGCAGCGCGCTTCTCCCCAGCTCGCCGGATAAAAATCTAATTTTCCGCACAATGAAACTCACCGCAGAGCGAGAAGGTTTCACTTTGCCGCCCGTCCGTCTCGCAGTTCAGAACCAGATTCCATTGGCCGGCGGCTTGGGAAGCAGTGCAGCGGCCACCGTCGCGGGCGTAGCATTGGCTTTCGCAGTCAATGGCCATGCGGTTCCCAAGGAAAAAGCGCTGCGTTACGCAGCTGAGATTGAAGGACACGCGGACAATGTAGCAGCGGCTATGCTTGGAGGATTTGTCGTCACGTTTATCCGTTCCGACGGGAGTGTTGTTGCCGTTCGAAAGCGCTGGCCGAAAGTGATACGCATTCTGATCATCACTCCCGCCTTCGCGCTGGAAACTTCCAAATCTCGCGCCGTGCTGCCGCCCAACGTGCCGCGCGCGGACGCCGTGCACAATTTGCAGCGATGCGCGCTCTTCGTTGGCGCGCTCGACGAGCGCCGTTTCGATCTTCTCGGCGACGCGATGCAGGATCGCCTGCATCAAACGCATCGCCAGTCGCTGATTCCGGGATTCGCCGAAATCCTGGCCATGCCTCGTATGCCCGGCTTGCTCGGGGTGGCTCTCAGTGGCGCCGGGCCCAGCATTCTTGCCCTGGCGACGGAGCGGTTCGACGAAATAGGAAAAACAATCGCCGGTCATTTTGAAAAGAAAGGCCTCTCATCCACGATTCGTCACCTTGAGGCCGCTCAAGAAGGCCTCACTTTGACCCAGAAGTACAGCTCTGCGAAATAGCCTGCCCCGGTAAACTTTTTATATCCTGAAAATCACTCGGCATCTCGCGAGACGATGGCGATTTCTTGAAGGAAATGGTCACATTTGAGCGATTTACCGACCGGGGTCAGAGTCTTGACACCCTGCGGAGCGAACCCGTAGCATCGAGTGTCCCCGTAGTGCCGGCGTGGCTCAGTGGTAGAGCGAGGGTCTCATAATCCCTAGGCCGAGAGTTCGATTCTCTCCGCCGGCACCATTTTTATCTGATTGCAAATCAATAGAAAGTCGCGCTCAAACGTGGAGTTTTTTGAGCGCCGCTCTCCAGCTGGCGCCTCGATCCTGTTCGCAACAATAATTCTCTTCTAGAATCTGCAGATCAAGAGTTCGCGCTCGAAGATCATCTCTTTGGGGAGATGATCCTGAAGCACGATGAAAAGCTCTTCGTGTTCGAGCACTTCCTTGCGCCAGGTGTCGCGGTCAAAGTTTTGCAATCTATCGAACTGCTGACGCGGGAAATCCAAGCCGTGCCATTCCATGTCGTCGTAGCGCGGCATCCATCCGATGGCAGTTTCTTTTCCAAGAGCGCGGCCGTGCGCGCGGTCCACGATCCATTTGAGCACGCGCATGTTTTCGCTGAACCCAGGCCAGAGAAAATTTCCATGTTCGTCTTTGCGGAACCAATTCACGTGGAAAATTTTGGGCGTGACGCTAAGCGTGCGCTGCATTTTTATCCAGTGCCGGAAATAATCGCCCATGTGATAACCGCAAAACGGCAGCATGGCCATGGGATCGCGGCGCACTTTTCCGACGGTGCCAGTGGCAGCCGCCGTCATTTCCGAACCCATTGTGGCGCCGACATAAACGCCGGAGCTCCAATTAAAGGTTTGGAAAACAAGCGGCATGGTTGTGGCTCGGCGGGCGCCAAAAATAATGGCGCTGATCGGCACGCCTGTGGGATCTTCCCAGGCAGGATCTATCGAAGGGCACTGCGAAGCGGGTGCGGTGAAACGCGCGTTAGGATGCGCAGCTTTCGCACCGGTAGCTTTGGCAATCTCGGGAGTCCATTTCTTGCCCTGCCAGTCGAGGCACTCCTTCGGGGGTTCCTCCGTCATGCCTTCCCACCAGACGCCGCCCTCAGGCGTCAAAGCCACGTTCGTGAAGATGGTGTTTTTGCGAAGTGTGGCCATCGCATTCGGATTCGTGGCAGAGGAAGTTCCCGGAGCGACGCCGAAAAATCCCGCCTCCGGATTGATGGCGCGCAAGGAGCCGTTCTCATCCGGGCGAATCCATGCGATGTCGTCGCCGACCGTCCAAACCTTCCACCCTTTAAATGCCTTCGGCGGGATCATCATCGAGAAATTGGTTTTCCCGCACGCACTGGGAAATGCCGCTGCTACATACGTCTTTTCGCCTGCGGGATCCTCCACGCCGAGGATCAGCATATGCTCGGCCATCCATCCTTCGTCGCGCGCGATATTGGAAGCGATGCGCAATGCAAAGCACTTCTTGCCGAGCAGCGCATTGCCGCCGTAGCCGGAACCGAACGACCAGATTTCGCGGGTCTCAGGAAAATGAACGATGTACTTTTCCGGGTTACATGGCCAGGGAACATCGGCCTTTCCCGCGGGCAAGGGCGCTCCCACAGAGTGGACGCAGGGAACCACGCGCGCATCGCCTTTATCAATTTCCTGAAATACAGACAGGCCGATCCGGGCCATGATGCGCGTATTCACCACAACGTAGGGCGAATCGGTAAGCTGCACGCCGATACGCGAAAACGGGGAGCCCACCGGACCCATGCTGAACGGAAGGACGTACATAGTGCGACCCTGCATTGCACCGCTGAAGAGGCCCTTCAGCTTCCTGCGCATTTCGAAGGGATCTTCCCAGTTGTTCGTGGGACCGGCGCTATCCTTCGACAGCGAGCAGATGAAGGTGCGGTCTTCCACGCGCGCCACATCGCCGGGATCGGAACGGGCGTAGTAGCAATTGGGCCAGAGTTTTTCGTTAAGCTTGAGGAAGGTGCCGGAGGCCACCATCTGGCGGCATAGAGCTTCGTTTTCTTCCTTCGAGCCATCCACCCAGTGAATGTCAGAAGGAGTCGTGAGTTCTGCGATCTTTTCCACCCAACGCAGCAGGTGGCGATTCTTGCTCAGCGGCGGCGCCTTCACGCTTGGTCGTGCCATTTTTTCCTCGCTTGTGCTGTTTCACTCAGAGGGCCGCAGCGAAACTCCTAGTGCGCGGCGCCTGGCGTTATGGCAAAGCTCGAGTGAAAACTAAAAACCCGGCTATTATATGCATTCGCCTATTCTCCGGCCAGAAACATCTTGCGCTCCGGCAGAACCGGCGATATTGAATCAGATGGAATAAATGTACAAAAGAGCGAGCTAGTGCGGAGTCTTTTTGGCGGAAAGCTTCAGAGTAAGCGCAATGTCCTTACGGGTGTCGAAACTTGAAATCGTATGAGTCGAGGAAGCGGAATCGTTGTGCTCAGCATGAATCTGGTAATCCACGTTGGGGTCAAGGCCGCTGAACCGGTAATTGCCTGCATCGTCGGCGATATACGTCCTCACTGCTTGCGTTTTGGCATTCATCAGATACACGACGCTCGTTGGAGCAGGAGTGTCAGCGTTGTCAACCACGCTTCCGTGAACCGTCCGTAGCTCTGAATCGCCTTTCTTATTCTGCGCAAGACCGCTTGTGCCTGCAGACAGTGCAATCGCCAGGCCGAGCGCCAGAAACAAGCTAACGCGAGATCTCGAAAGCACTTTCACAGGGTTTCCTCGTTTCAATCAAAGCCCCTACTTCGGTTATTGCCCTACACATTGGATGCCGAATTGAGTCCGATAGATGCCGGGACCTCAGAGCAACTATCCGTCAGCACCCACATCCTCATCGGCATCAACATCTTCCACGTCGTCTTCGTCGTCATCTTCGTCATCATCGTCGGCGCTGGATTTTTCATCCACCTCTTCGTCTTCTTCGTCTTCGTCATCATCTTCGGAGATGGCGATAAGGTGGACAGGATGCGTTTGAGTGACTTCCAACTCGACATCGCACTCCGGGCAAGTCAGGATTTCGCCCTCTTCCACCTCGTCTTCATCGAGGTCGATTTCAGTGTCGCATTCCGGGCATCTGGTCACGAAAATTCTCCCCTTCCTGGGACGAAACCCAGTCAACGCGTATTATATAACGCCAGTGTCAAGGTTTTAGAAGGAGCAAAGCGTAAAAGTGACGCGCGAACGCAAATATCCGGATCGCCCCATTGTAGGAATTGGGGGAGTGGCGATCTCGAATGGCAAGGTCCTTCTGATCCGCCGGCGGAGCGCGCCGCTCGCCGGCGAATGGTCGCTCCCTGGCGGAATGCTGGAAGTGGGCGAAACGTTACGCGACGCAGTGAAGCGGGAACTTGCCGAAGAAACAGGGCTCGAGGTTCGGGTAGGCGAACTAATCGAAGTTTTCGAAAGAATATTCCTCGATGCTGACGCAAGGGCGGAATACCACTACGTGATTCTAGACTACCTCTGCGAAGTGACTGGCGGAACTGCACAAGCAGGAAGCGACGCCAGCGAAGTGGCGTGGGCCACAGAAGAAGACCTCAATCGGTTCCGGCTGACCGAGGCGGCCATGCGCGTAATCACAAGAGCCTTTGAGATGACTCACGGGCGCGATCCTTCCGCGGGCCGATACGACTGATTGCGACTGGCGAAAAATTAACCGACGAAGGGATAAACTTCGTCTGCGATCCAATAATTGGCGATGGCAACGGCGAGCAGCATCCCAAGCAACCAAAGTCCCCAGCGCCAGCGCCGCCACATGTTTTGATATAAAGAATATTGCATCGGAATATCGGCAAAATATGCCGCGCAATAGCAAATATTGGCCATGGTAGCGGAAATCAAAAGAAAAAGTGCCGCTTGCGCCCTAGGCGCGGGCCTGAAATGCGGCCAGGTCAAAATAACCCAGGCCGAAACCACGGCCGCGAGTACGAGGTTATACGGTATTCGGCGAGGCTCCCAGTACGCGATCGCGTCACTCAGGATTCCCCGCACGGGAGCTGACGGGCTGCCACCATTACCGGCTGATTGAATCGTCTCGCGTCCGTTCACGTACAATCTCCGCTAGACCATTTAGCTTGCCGCCGCTTCGGGCAATCTGCCGTAGCGGCGTTCGCGTCCCAGGAAATCTTCAACCGCCGCCGCGAGATCGCCGGCGTCAAACTCTGGCCACATTCGCGGCGTGAAAAAAAGCTCGGCGTAAGCGCATTCCCAGAGCATGAAATCGCTAAGGCGCTGCTCGCCGCCGGTGCGGATGAGCAAATCCACATCGGAAGCCGAGCCGCCCGCGTGCGTTACCTCGCCAAGCCTGCGCGCGAATTCGCGTTCGGTGACTTCCAGGCTGGACATCATCCAGCACGCTGCGCGCAAAATTGCTTCGCGGGACGAGTAGTCAAGCGCGATACGCAACTCGAGCGACCGTCCTGAAGCGCTGATTTGCTCGGCGGTTGCGATGGCGTCAACCAGCGTCGCGGGCAACCGGTCACGACGGCCGATTACGCGCAAACGAACACCCTCGGCCGCGCATGCGCTTCCCTCGCTGCGAAGATAGTCCTCAAGCAGATTGAGCAAGGAAGTGACCTCGCCAGTCGGGCGATCCCAATTGTTGGAAGAAAACGCGTACAGAGTCAGGGTCTTGATTCCCAGCGCTGGAGCGGCCCGGACGACGCGTCGAACGGCCGCAACGCCGGCGCGATGGCCTTCCTGGCGAGCAAGTCCGCGCGCGGACGCCCAGCGGCCATTGCCATCGAGCAAAATCGCAACGTGAAGCCGCGGGTGCGCTTGCGGAAACTTGGTTATCGTTTGCGCGGTCATGAGTTTCGATCACCTTGAGGAGCTGTTCTGGATGCCAACCAGTTCAAGAGCATGATGGCGGGAACAACAAATGGAAAAATTCCGTACAGTGTGTCGCTTGCGGAATGCGAGTGGCGATCCACCGCGGCAAATACCTGCACACAAAAAATCAGCGTCGCTGCTACCGCGACCCATCCCTGCCAGGATACCGGGCGATAAATCCAGCCCCATGGCTTGAACCAGAGAATCCGCATAATCCCGCTCCACCCATCGCGTAAGTGCAATTTTCAATAAAATACCAAACCGGCTGGCGACGCCATCAGGCATCAGCCTTCGCGAGTCGCCCGGATCAATGCTTCCATGTGATCCAGATACTTTTCGAGTGCGCGTCGCCCCGCCGATGCGAGCCGATATTCAGTTTTCGGCAACCGTCCGGCAAACGATTTGGTGCAGCCTATATATCCGGCATCTTCCAGCTTTCGCGCAT
>Ga0210384_10005280_pt1 | contig 14137 bp, 10 predicted proteins | sample IncBWH2MmetaG_FD_160574 | JGI IMG/M metagenome (GOLD analysis project Ga0210384, IMG submission 160574) | Forest soil microbial communities from Barre Woods Harvard Forest LTER site, Petersham, Massachusetts, United States - Inc-BW-H-2-M | ecosystem: Environmental > Terrestrial > Soil >...
TGCTACGTTGGAGAGATGATCGACTTGGCCGCTGGGCCAGGTAATTTCGAGGGTGTCGGCTTTATCGTGCTGAGCCAGGCCGAACGTCAGGACAAGTTCGCTAGAGGAAAGATAGCTGGAGCCGCTGCGTAGCATCTGCGACTGGGTCTCACCGCCGGAAGTGAGCTTTACGACTGCGCCTATGCCGTCGCGGTTGGATTTTGTGCCCACGAGCTTTAGACGAAGGCTGCGATTTGGGGGAGCGCCGTTTTGCGCTTCGTTGCGAAATAGAGAGACGGGGCCGCCGTTGGTGGAGAGCAGCAGGTCCAGGCGGCCGTCGTTATTGATGTCGGCATAGGCCGCGCCGCGTCCGACACGCGGGGCGATGAACGCGACTCCCATGGAGTTAGTGACTTCCTCGAATTGGCCCTTACCGAGATTGCGAAACAGGTGGGGAGGCATGGCGTACTTGACATTGGCTTGCACTTTCTGGATCTCCGGATCGATGTGACCGTTGGCGATGAAAATATCCGGCCAGCCGTCGAGATCGTAATCGAAGAAGAAGCAGCCGAAGCCGAGGGTTAGGAGGGTGGCGCGCCCGATGGCGGATTGCGGCGCCTCGTCCACGAACAGGCCTTTTCCTTCGTTGTGGTAGAGCGAGAGCATCTGGTTCGAGAAATTGGTGATCATGAGGCTGAGGCGGCCGGAGTGATCGTAGTCGGCGGTATCGACGCCCATGCCGGCGCGCGCGACGCCGTCTTCGCTAAACGCGACCCCGGCAATCACGCCTTTTTCGGAAAACGTGCCATTGCCATTGTTGCGGTAAAGCTTGTTGGGCTGCGTGTCGTTGGAAAAAAGTAGATCGGGCCAGCCGTCGTTGTCGTAGTCGAGGATCGCGATGCCCATCGTCTTCGAGGTCGGCTCGCCGAGTCCAGCTTTCTGGGTGACATCCTCGAACGTGCCGTCACCGCGATTGTGCCAAAGTCGAGCGGATGTGCCTTTGTAGGATTCGGGCGTGCAGTACGATTTGCTCTTGCCGTCGAGCGTGCAATAGAGATCGGTTTCCTGGGTCCATTGGACGTAGTTGCCGACCACCAGGTCGAGATGGCCGTCCTTATCGTAGTCCACCCACGCGGCGCTGGTGCTCAATTCACGCGGGCCGTTGAGCCCGGCTTTCTGCGTTACGTCGGTGAACGTCCCGTTACCATTGTTGTGAAAGAGCCGGCTTTGGCCTAGCGCGGTTACGAAAAGATCGTCGAAGCCATCATTGTCGTAGTCGCCGACCGCAACGCCCATGCCGTACATTTCCACTTCGAGGCCGGCTTTGTGGGTGACATCGGTGAAAGTTCCATCATGATTATTGTGATAGAGCTTGGGGGTGGAGTGCTTTTGCTGATGACCGGGCCAATCCATGCCATTAACCAGAAAGATGTCGGGCCAGCCATCGTTGTCGTAATCGATGAAAGCAACGCCGGGACCGAGCGTTTCCGGTAGGAATTTCTTTCCAAACGCGCCATTGTTGTGGGTGAAGCGAATTCCGGACTGTTGAGTTATATCGCGAAAGGTGATGGCAGGGGCTGGCGGAAAGCCGGCGCCGCTGCCTACAGTGACGGCAGTTGTAAGTGCAAACACAGCGATTAAGGCCGGGGGTCGCTTCATGCGTATCCTCATTGTTCAGTCGCGGCCGACGCCTAACGCGTCCGCCACGCGATTGATGTAATTGAACCAGGATGCAATCAGCGTGATTTGCAAGATGCCTCGATCGTCGAAGCCGACCGCTTTTAGTTTTGCGTGATCGTCCGGGGAAACCTTAGTGGCATCCTTGGTCAGCTTCACTACGTAATCGAGCATGGCGCGATCCTGTTCGCTGATCGGGGCAGAGCGATAGTCGGTCTGAAGCGCATCTACTAGGGACTTGTCCAACGTCACGCGACGCAGAAACTCTGCGTGGGATTCGATTCAATAGACGCACCGGTTCGTGACGGAAACCATGGTGGCGATCATTTCGTGCTGCCGGCGCTGCAAGGGCAGCTCTGGCGACATTAGTGCGCCGAAGGTACTGAATGCGTGAAAAAGAGCGTCAGGGATTAGCGAATGCGATGCGACGATGCTGGAGCTCTGGCCGTTGTTTTCTGGATGTACGGGCGTGGCGTATTCGATTGGGTAAACGGCGCGTTGGGCCAGCATGGCTTTCTTGACGCGCTCATCGTCGTCCATCGATACAGTTTTGATCCACGTCATGAATCAGCTCCTCTGGGACTTAGGTTTGTTTCGGTTCAATGCGAGCCACCCGGTTGGTTTTGAGCGGCGACATGCGATGCAGCAGCGGCGGCTCGCTTACCTGTCTTCGCGGGCTGAGTCAGCGCAACCGAGACATGCTCGTGAATGGGCTGCCGCTCATTGTTGTCTTCCGGATGTGCCTGGCGGTAAGGTCCGGTGATGGCTTGCGAAGACTCGTCGGCCTTGAAGCGCAGGTAGCGCTCTTTGTGCGCTTCGGCGCGAGTTTCGTCGCCCATCCCGCTGTAACAAAGCATCAGGTTGTAATGGGCCTGTAAATCTTCAGCGTCAATCGATAGAGTCTGATTGAACTCCGCGACGGCGGCTGCGTATTTCTTCTGCAGAAACAAAATACGGCCGACTTCATTGCGAACGACGCGGTCGCGAGGATATTGAACTAGGACGTCCCTTAATCTTGCGAGGGCCTCATCGTATTTGCCTTCTTCCTTCAAAACCCGTGCATAAAAGAAGTTTGCGCGAGCGAGGCCGGGCTTCAGTGCCAGGGCTTTTTCCAGAACAATGCGGGCGCCACCAATATTTCCTTCCTGTACCAATACGCGGCCGATGTTGACCCAGCCATCCGGATTTTGTGGATCGATGTCCGCGGTTTTTTGAAAGGCCGCGGCGGCCCCCTTCAAGTCCCCTTGCAAGAACAAGCCGATGCCGTAGTCGTTCCAGCGCGACCAGTCCTCCTTCGCAAGCGTCACTTTGGGTTGTGGCGCTGCAGCAGCCTTGGCAATAACATCTAGGACCTTTGCATCCTCAGCTACCGTAATAACCGGTAAATTGGGAACAGTTTTCAGCTCACCCGCAACAATTTTGGAGTTGACGCCCTGGAAGAGCCATTTGCGGTCGTCATAGTCGGGAGTCACCGCATCTGGCCCCTGATTCGGGTCTTTCACACCGGCGAAAGCAAACTGTGTGTTGAACCACATGAATTTCCGGTAGTTCAGTTTGGCGTGCAACGTGATGTTTTCGCCGGCATTCTCTGGAACGTGCAGTCGATAGTGCGCTGTGTCAGCAGCCCCGGGGGGAATCAAGTGCACGTATACCGTTGCGCGATTGGCCCAGGCGTTTCGTTTGTTAATTGGATTTCCGTGCGCGTCGATGAGCAGCGACCTGTAGAAATGCGCGCCTTTCTCGACCGGACCCTTGCCATCGTCATCGACCTTACCGCTCCAAAAAAGTATTTGTCCCTTTTCATCGACGGCCTGAAGTTCCAGCCATACATCGAAAGCGTCGATGGTGCCGCCCGGGAAAAAGTGGCCGACCTTGCGGGTCCGAACGACTACGTCGACGCGCACATCGTCGCCGCGCCGCACGGTGGCATCGACGCGGCCGAGAGGCGCGGTGACCGCGCGCGTCTCGCCGGCCGGCCCGTTTGGCAGAGTCGTTTCAGCTTCTTCACCTACGGCGAATGAGGTGGATAGCTCGGGCCGGCCCATTTTCGCAATTGTTGGCGCAGAGACTTCCGTCCCAGCGGGAGAAATCGCAAAAATATCCACGCTGAGCTGCTTGTCCTGCAGGAATTTCTGGCTCAACTCAAGTTGCGCCTGGTCCTGATTAGCGGTAGGCACGGCCGTGTTCGCGCCGGGGAACCGGTGTGAGTGGACAAAGCCGTCGACATTACCGAAATCGGCGGAGCGCACCTGCGGCATGTGGCAATCGGCGCACATCATGGAATTTGCTGGATAATAGAAAGAACGCGCGCCCTGCCCGGAGACGCCGCTGGCTTGCCAGTTGTCGTATTCATTGAAACCGCGTATCCAACGATAGTGATTCACCGGAACATCGAGATGCACTTTGTGGCACGACGCGCAAAATTCGGCGGTCTGCGCGCGCATGAATGGCTTCAGAAAGGTGCGCCGGTGCGGTTCTGGATTCACCCGCACCAGGAAATCGTGGAGCGTGCGGATCACGGGATTGTCACTGGCGGCAAGTTCGTGCAGCTTCGGATATTCCAAGACAAAATCGCCCTGTCCCATAGTGCTCTTGACCTGCACGATGCTGTGACACATCAGGCAACTCAGGCCTGCCTTAGCTTCTGGGCGGTCGACGATTTCCTGGATCGGCTTGTCGAACAAACCGCTGAACAGCAGCGCCGGGTCATGGCAACCCGCGCACCATTTTGACGCACGTACTCCGGCAACGCCTTGCATGTACTCGATGCTTTTGCGATACCACTGATTGTTGAACGATGAGAAGTGGTGAGCCGAGCTGTACCACTGTTTATATATATCGGCGTGACAGCGCTGGCAGGCGTCCGATTGCATGAAATACTTGGCGGGAATGTAGCCATTGTGTTTCGTCTGCGCGGAGCTTGGAAAGAACTTTCCTTGAGGACCGTCACCTTCGCCGTCCATGGAAGCGGCGGGCATTTGCGGGTTAACAATGCGGTTGGCGTTTCTCCAGGGGATTTCGCGCGCCCACCACGCCCCGGCGGCGATCGCTGCTGTGGCGAGCACTAAGCCGGCAAATCGAAAGACGCGCTGCGCTGGTGTGCTGCCCATGAAGCCGCGGGAAGCGAGCCATGCAGTCACGACGAACAGTGTGCCGACTATGCACAGCGCGATGTGCGCGTAGAGCCACGGCTTGAGCCGGTTGAGCGTGCCAACAAAAATCAGCGCTACGCCCAGCGCCGCGCCCGCCGCCAGCAAGAGCCAACCAACCCGAGCGAGCGGAGCATCCACACGCAGCAAGCGGAACAGTATGGGCAGCAGCAAGACGGTCAGCAGAATGCCGACGGCTGCGTGAAACAAAACCAATATTCCGTATGGGATGGTAGCGGCGGGAAATCCGTACAGATAAATGGCGCTGGCAGAGAGGGCCAACAAGCTTCGCAAGCGCCAACGTTCCATCCCGCGATTCTCCACTGTCGAACGCCTCGACGCCACTAACAAAAGTGCGGCCGGATGGGTGCACATCCGGCCGCGAGTGCTTGGGGTGCCTCCGGGTGGGCGTCAGAAATGAAAGCCTATCGGGAAGCGATGTGCGCGTTTTATATCTTTTGGCGAAAAAGGGTGCAATAACCCGAAAACACTAGAACGCTTCACTGGGGCTAAGACCTTTGTTTTCTGTGCATTGGTAAGCCCTTCCGGCTGTCAAATTCTTGAATTCTTCCTTGACTCCGCTTGGCCAGTCAATCTGCACGCGCTCGACTTTATCGCGTTGTCCCAGTCCGAAGGTTAGCGGCAATTCCGATTGTGAGAGATAGCTGGAGCCGGTTTTCACCATTTGGCTCTGACTCAGGCCCTCGTAGAAAATTCTTACCAGAGCCCCGATCGCGTCACGATTCGATTTCGTGCCGGTGAGGCGAAAGCGAATACTGCGATTTCCAGCGAGCTGATCGTTGCGGTAAAGGAATGCGGGTCCATTGTTGGTGGTCAGCAGAATGTCCAGGTCCCCGTCGCGATCGAAATCACCGTAAGCCAGACCGCGTCCGACTTTAGGTTGCGCGAATCCAGCGTTTACGTTTGCCGCGACATCTTGAAACTTTCCACCTTGATTTAAGAAAAGGTGCGGCGGTTGCGCGTAACCAATGTTGCCGTGAATGTTACGAACGGTTTCTTCAATGTGTCCATTGGCGACGGCGAGATCGAGCGAGCCATCCAGGTCGACATCGAGAAAGGCGCAGCCGAAGCCCAGCGAATTTTTGGACGGGAGGCCCACGCCTGCGGCAATCGAAATATCGTCGTAAGTCCCCGGACGCACAGCTCGATATAATCCGATCATTTCATTATCGAAATTGGTGATTGCGATTCCGAATTTGCCTGAATTCTCGAAGTCGGCAACGTCCAAGCCCATCCCGGCTCGCGCCTTGCCTTCGGTGCTGAATGCCAGGCCGGCTTCGACGGCGACATCTTTGAATTTGCCGTTGCGGAGATTCTTGTAAAGCTTGTTCGGTTGGGTGTCATTGGCCACCAGCAGGTCGGGCCAGCCGTCCTGATCATAGTCAAACATCGCGACGCCCAGAGATTTCGAGCTGCTATCGAAGATTCCACTCGTGGCGGTAACGTCCTCGAACGTCCCGTCGCCACGATTGTGAAAGAGCCAGCAGGTGTCGCCACGATAAGCTTCCGGCGTACAAAACGATTTATGTTTTCCGTCCAGGCTGCAGAAAACATCATGTTCCGGCGACCAGCGCACGTAGTTGCAGACGAAAAGGTCCAGCAGGCCATCGCGGTCATAGTCAAACCAAAGCGCCGACGTGCTAAATGCCTGGCGCACGCCCAAGCCGCTGGAGTGTGTTACGTCGAGGAACGTTCCTTTGCCGGTGTTGCGGAATAACCTGTTTTGCCCTACGCAAGTGATCAAAATATCGGGAAAGCCGTCGTTGTTGTAATCACCGACCGCGACGCCCATTCCGTACAGCTCGACATCCAAGCCGGCGGATTTCGTTACGTCCGTAAATGTGCCGTTGCGATTGTTTTTGTAGAGCCGCAAGGTGGAACGCTGGCGCTTGTGTCCGGGCCAGTCCATCCCATTGATTAACAAGATGTCTTGCCAGCCATCGGCGTCATAATCCAGAAAAGCGCAACCGGATCCGAGCGTTTCCGGAAGCAATTTCCCACCGTATGCGCCGCTGTTGTGCTGGAACTGAATGCCGGAAGGCGCGGTGACATCCGCAAAGCGAAAGGCCGGCGCCGCGGGAGTAGCCCGCAGCAAGCGAGGAGAAGTGAGGGCGATCAGCCCTGCGCTCGCGACGCCTGACAGAAATTCTCGCCGAATCAAGTCAGGCTCACCAATCCGTTGCGAATCGCGTAAACTACGAGCTCCGCCGTCTTATGAATTCCCAGCCTGTCCATAATATTGGCGCGGTGTACGCCGACGGTGTTTGCGCTAAGGCCCAACTCCGAAGCAATTTCCTTATTCGACTTGCCGGCAACGATGTGGCGCAAAACCTCCAGCTCTCGCGCGGTGAGGCCCGTGTCACGTTCGCCCTTCAACGCCGAGGGTTTGGCAAGCTGCGGATCCAGCACCAGATGTCCCTCGGCGACGCGTTTTATCGCGCTGATCAAGTCCAGTTCCAGCGCATTTTTCAAAATGTAGCCGCGGGCTCCCGCTTCCAGCGCCTGCCGAACCAAAGTGTCCTCGGAATGCATGCTGAGCATCAGCACGGCCGCGTCCGGCATCTTCGCACGAATACGCCGGGTCGCATCGATGCCGCTGATTCCGGGAAGCGCGCAATCCATTACTACTACCTTCGGCTTCAATTCGAGGGCCAGGCGAACGGCATCCTCCCCTTCGCTGGCCTCACCGACAACGGAGATTGTCGGGTCATCCTCCAGCATGCGTCGAAATCCTTTGCGCACCAGGGCATGGTCGTCCACCAGAAGTACAGTGAGTTTATCCGCCATGTGTCTCCACTTTTTCGGCGGGCACCACTAGGCGGACGATTGTTCCGCCGCCCTCGCGCCGCAAAACCTGCAAAGTCCCTCCCACCAGTTCCGCGCGTTCGCGCATCCCGACGAGCCCGATGCCCTGGTGCCCGGCATCCGGCGAAAATCCCCTGCCGCGATCTTCAACTTCCAGACTGACGGAATCGCTTGCAAATTTTAGCCGCACCCATGCTTCGTGTGCTCCAGCATGTCGCTTTACATTATTCAGCGCCTCTTGCAATACGCGGTACACCTGCACCCCAGCGGCACCATCCAGCGGGTACGCCGCTCCCGATTTCTCGTAGTGCAATTTCAGTCCGGTCTGGCGCTCCACCATCGGAATATACCAATCCAGCGTGCTCTCGAGCCCTTGCTCGTCGAGCAGCACAGGATGCAGCGCCTGCGACAAGCTGCGAATGTTGTTGAGCGTCGATTGAGCGATCTCCCGGACCTCTTGCAGGTCTTCGCGCAGGGGCGCGCCCTGTGGCACCTGTTTTTCCACGCGGCTCAACAACGAACCAATCGCGGTCAGCACTTGGCCAAATTCGTCGTGCAACTCGCGCGAAATATGGCGTAGCGTGGATTCCTGCGTCGAAATGAGCTTCTGCGCCAAGTCGCTACGCTGCTCGGAGAGCGTAGCCAACCTCGCAAAAATCTGCCGACTGGAGCGGATCAGGTACAAGCTGGTCACCGCGATGGCGATCAAAGCCGCGCTTAGAAAAATATAGAGCTGACGCTGAACGCCATCATAGATGTTTTCGATCTGGCCGGCAGCCTGCTGTTCAGCTTCGTTGTTTTCCACCAGCAGACGAGAAACCGCGGTGCTCAGCGCCGCTTGCCGGGCTTGCAACGACAGCCGAATCTGATCGCGCGCTTCGGTTTCTTTTCCATCACGAGCTAGCGAAAACATGCGGTCCACCGCATCCCAGAATTGCGAGAGCTGCTGGCTCAGGTAGGCGCGCTGCTCCGGAGTGCGATGCACTTCGGCATACTGTTCCTCGAGGCGTAGCGCTGAATCCAGATCTCCACGCACGCGCTCGAATTGCGCTGACCAAGCGGCCAGCGGATAAGGCTCGCCGGCATCGAGCATGTCGCGCATCGCCAATGCCACGGTGTTCAAATCGTTCTGCAGCCGCAGCAACTGCAAGGAATCCTTGCGGCCGCGATCCACCATGTTGCTTTGCAGCTTGCGCAACCCGGCGAGCTGGACGCGAATGTATGCGGAGTACGCTACGACGACGGCGAGTGTGATGATCAAACCGAGCAGAAGCCTGGTGGCAGGTGAGCGTTCCGGGCGTGAAGGCCTTTGCACGGAGAGAGAATACCTCAGTGCGACGTTTCCCGGCGCAGGCTTGCAACAATGCAGATCATGAGGAGGGCGCTGAGCAGCGGCACGAGGAATCCGACGCGCAAACTCCCGGAATACTTTGAGAAGATACCGACCAGCCACGGGCCTGCGGAGCCGCCGAGCGAGGCTAATGCAAATAAGAATCCGCCAACTCGCTTTGCTCGTGTCCCATACCACTTCGCGAGCCAAGCGATGTAAACGGGATAGACGGAAGCGCAGCCCAGGCCCGCGAGGAAGACCCCGGCAATAGCCAGCTTCAGCGAGGTAGAGGAAATAAGCACGGAAGTCCCGATCGCTGTGAGGCTCAGTGCGCCGAGGACTAGAGGTCCTTCCGATAGTGATAACAGAACCAGGGGAGCCAAACCGCGGCCGGCGGTAAGGCCTGCGTAGAAAAACATGGGCGTTAGTGTAGTGATGTTGCTGATTCCATTTGCGATGCGTCGTGAATACTCCGCGGACCAAACGCCAATACTCGTTTCCATGGCAACATAAGTGAAAAACAGTGTCGCCAGAGCGATGGTCACTCCGCGCCTAACAGTTGGCGCTGCCGCTACGGTTTGCTCGACAATCTTCTCGTGCTTCTCGGCGCTGAAGCGAGCGAAAAGAAGCGTGAGCGCCAACAGTGCTCCGAAGATTGCGTACCTTATGAGCAGGTTCGGCAAACGATTGTTTCTCAATGCGATCGCGATCAAGGGCGAGCAGGCCATCGCGCCGACGCCCCACGTAAAATTGAGCAGGTTCAATAAAGACGCGCTGCGAGGGCCGCCGGCTTCCGCAACATAGAGATTGGTTCCCGGTGTGATGAGCCCGTAGCCGAGACCGAAAGCAGCTGTAGCCGCCAAAGCATTCAGGTGCGTGCTGGCATTAAGCATCGCGAGCCCAAATCCGATAAACGCGTAGCCGGCAACCAGCGATGGGCGGTATCCGCGCCAATGCATCCAGGCACCTGATACCAGGGTTCCTACCAAAGAGGCGAGGAATTGGACCGACGAGAAGAGGCCTGCTTGCCCATCATCCAGCCTCCACTTATGAATGAATACCGGCAGCATCGGCCCGACGATGGTGGTGGCGATTCCGCTCAAGACAAACCCGATGAAGAGTACCGCCAGCAATCCAGTGTGGCTGGTGGTCGTACGCTCTGGGATTGCTACCGTTGTGGTCGTGGACATGTGCAAAACATTCTGAAGGAGCACGGTGCCGTAGGCAACTTTGACTTGAAAGCGGCGCAGTTTCATCGGGTGACGGAGTTCGTGTACGCTCTTCGCCTGAACCCCAGAGCTGCCTGACTTGACTCAGAAAATGATTGGCGTCGGACTCATCGGATTTGGATTAGCTGGGCGCTCATTTCACGCGCCGGTGATTCATGCGGTTCCGGGGTTGCGGCTTGCCGCTATCGTGCAGAGAAGCGGCGATGACGCGGCGCAACTCTATCCCAATGCGCTGATAGCACGGTCCGTCGAAGAATTGCTGGCAATTCCTGATATTGGACTCGTCATTATCGCGACGCCGAACGACACGCACGATCAAATCGCCCGGCAATGCCTCAAGGCGGGGCACGACGTGGTGGTCGATAAGCCCTTAGCTCCAACGCTTGAAGAAGCTCTTGATTTGGTGAGCTTTGCAAGAGAACACGGAAGGCTGCTGACCGTCTACCACAACCGCCGCTTCGATGGAGATTTTCAGGCCGTACAGAAGCTTGTCGCCGCCGGACGCCTCGGGCGCATCGTGCGCTTTGAATCGAACTACGATCGTTTTCGGCCGCATCTGAAAACGAATGCGTGGCGTGAACGCACGGGCCCCGGAACGGGAGTTTTCATGGATCTCGCTCCGCACCTGATCGATCATGCGCTGGCGCTCTTCGGACTTCCGGAGGCTGTCTCCGCCGATATCCGCGTGGAGCGCGAGCAGGCTGTCGCCGATGATTCCTTCGATCTTACCCTGCACTATGCGAGTGGCCTGCGTGCCTTGCTGCGAGCCACCATGTTAGCCCCGGTCACGCGCCCGCGTTTCATTCTTCATGGCACCAGCGGCGCATACGTCAAGCATGCTTTTGATGTGCAAGAACCGAAATTGAGGGCTGGGCGCCTCCCTTGGAATGAAACACCGAGCGAAGCAGAGCAAGAAGAAAACTCCGGTATCTTGACGCTTGTGAGCGCGGACGGAACTGTCACGAGTCGAGAGCGGCTGCCTCCAGCTCAAAGCGATTACCGCAGCTTCTACGCAAACATCCGGGATGTCCTGCTCGGCACGGCATCACCTGCGGTAACGGTGGATCACGTGCTCAACGTTATGCGCGTTCTCGAACTCGCTCGTGAAAGCAGCGCCCGCCGCTGCACTATTCCGTGGCTGGCCTAAGGTGCACCGCTGATATTCAGAGGAAGGGGCTTCCCTTCCGCGTATAATCAGCCGAGGAGCTCCACTTGATCGAACTCGCACCATCCATCCTTTCCGCCAATTTTGCCCAGCTGGGCTCCGAGGCGCTGGCGGCCATCGAAGGCGGTGGCACAGTTTTGCATCTGGACGTGATGGATGGACATTTCGTCCCCAATTTGACGATTGGGCCGCCCGTGGTGGCTTCGTTGCGCAAGACGATTTCCAAAGTCCCATTCGATTGTCACTTGATGATTGAAAATCCGGACGACTACATCGCGGCCTTCGCGGAAGCAGGAGCTAATTGGATTTCGGTGCACCAGGAAGCGTGCGTGCATTTGAATCGTACGCTACATCTGATTGCATCGCATGCATGCGCGCCTGCTGTGGTGATCAATCCTGCGACGCCTGTGCACATGTTGGATGAAGTCTTGGACATCGTGCATCACGTGCTGGTGATGTCCGTGAATCCAGGATTCGGGGCGCAAAAATTTATTCCTGGCGCGCTGCGCAAGATTGAAGAGCTTGTGCAGATTCGCGAGCGCCGCGGGCTGTCTTTCCGCATCGAAGTCGATGGTGGCATCGATCTCACCACGGTGAGCGACGTGGTTCGAGCCGGGGCGGATTTGCTGGTTGCCGGCAACGCCGTGTTTGCGCACGGCGACATTCGCGATAATGCGCGCAAACTGCTGCAGGCCGCGCGCGGCGCGACGGCCATGAGAGCCTAGCTGGTAATCGGTATTACCTCACTGCTCCTCATAATTCCAGGTTAGCCCGCCGTCAACAAAATAAGTCGTTCCTGTCACATAGTCGGAATCTGAAGAAGCCAGGAACGCCGCAACCGAGGCCACATCTTCCGGTTTGCCGAGCCGCTTCAGGGGGATATTCTCCAGCAGCGATTTCAACTTTACGGGATCGTTGAGCAATTTCTTGTTGATGGGTGTTTCGATCGCGCCCGGCGCGATGGAGTTAATGGTGATCCCCAGTGGCGCCAGCTCGATCGATAGGTTCCGCGTTAGCATCTTGATGCCGCCCTTACTCGCACAGTAGGAGGCAAAGTGCGGAAACGGCAGTTCTTCGTGCACGGAGCTAATGTTGATGACCTTCCCGCCAGCCTTGGCTTGCATGCGATGCTTTACAAACGCCTGGGTAACGAAGAACGGTCCCTTGAGATTCACGTCGAGCACCGTGTCGTAGTCCTGTTCGGTGACATCCCAAAAATCAGCCCGACGTTCGAGGCCCGCATTGTTCACCAGGATGTCGATGCGCCCTAGTTGCCGGACCGCTTCGTCAATGAAGCGCTGGCCGTCCGCCACTTTTCCGACATCGCACTGAACCGCCGCGGCTTTGCGGCCTGCTTTCTGCACGGCCGCAACAACTTCGTCCGCGCCAGCTTTGTTGGAGCGGAAACAGAGCGCCACGTCGGCACCTTCAGCCGCCAGGCGCTCCACAATCGCTTGGCCAATCCCCTGATCGCCGCCTGTGACGGCGGCTATTTTGCCTTCCAGTCGGTTTCCCACTGCGCTCACCTCGCATCGTTCATCGATGAGATGCGCAAGGCGCTGAATTGTTTCGTAGGAGCTGCGGGTTTCGGAACAGAAGGGCCGTTTGGCGACGGCATGACTTAACCAGTTTTGCCGCGGACCCTGTAATCGCCTGATTCTAAATGCGGCCTTGAATCGCCTCCTGCAGCGCCCATTGCTACGGCACTGCTTGGGCGTGAGCGAAGGTTTCCAAGTTCTGTTTATCGACCCAGATTACGCCGGTGTTGACGAAGCTGGGGACCGGCGCGAAGGGGTCTTTGGCCCACCCGACATTGAGCGATTGCGGTTTGTGGCGATGCAGATCATCGAGCATTTTCAATCCCACAAACCCCATCGTGAAGGGTCTTTGGACAATGGTGCCCTGAATGAAGCCCTTACGAATCCAATCCAAGGTCTCAGGATCTGAATCCATCGCAATCACCGCTTTCCCGGTGACGTGACCCGCGTCCAAGGCCTTGGCCACGCCCTTGCCACCCAGCGCATCAAGGCACACGAATGCGTCGACCTTGGTTTTCCCCGCGATTAGTTTCTGGGTCTGATCAAAAGCGATCTGTGGGTCTCCCTTAATATCGACGACAGGCAGCACCACGATATGAGGAAACGCGGTCAAGATTTCCATGTAACCGCGATACCGTTCATTAAGGTTAGTTTGCTCCGGCATGCTAAAGATCGCGACGCTACCATTGCCGTGCAACGAGCGACCGACAATTTCGCCGCCCATTCTTCCGGCCTCGTAGTTATCTGTGCCAATGAAGGACAAACGCTTGCTGCCTGAGGAGTCCGCATCGACGGTGATAACAGGAATCCCGGCGGCAATCGCGTTATCAATATCGGATTTCATAAGGTCCGGGTCTACTGGCGAAACCAAGATGCCGGCTGGATTCAGCTGGGCGACTCGACGAAATTCCTGCTGTTCGGCTTTGGGGTCGTATGTGCTCGGACCAGCAACCGTCCCCTGCACCTGTATTTCGGAGGCGGCTTTCGTAAATCCAGACGCGGCGGTCTGCCAATATGGAATCTGCGTGTTCACCGCGATCAGAAAATAGTGCGCGTTTGATTCGCGCCCCGCGGGATTGAGAGACTTGTCGCAGGCGCTGCAAAAGAGGGCCGTGAGAAGAAAGGGGCCCAGGAGCCTTGCGGTCATCGACATAAGACCCCCTAAAAGGGAACTTCGGAGGCGCGTGAGGGAAATCTGCGCAAATGATAGGCGCGCGAGTTGCGGAAAGCAACCTGACGCAGCT